>MDTC01091262.1_pt1 | contig 18284 bp, 13 predicted proteins | sample 811181 | NCBI WGS metagenome assembly MDTC01 (sample SAMN05326644, study PRJNA326480) | marine metagenome | isolation source: seawater | place: Pacific Ocean: North | collected 2011
CAGGTCAATAGTTACTGGTACAATGCATACGTGGACATGGTCCCTTGTGAGGCGGATGAAGAGGAGGAAGATTTTCCGTGGGAAGATTTGGATGAGGATGCCCTCGCCCAATACCTCGATAGCCTGTGCGGAGATTCGCTTAACAACGATTCATGGTGGTATTGCGGGTTGCTTGAGAACCTGATTGCATGCCAGGATGGTGATGAGGAGGCGTGCGATGATTTGGCTCAGTGGCTTGAGACAGCGGATTGGTCGTGGTGGCAGGGCACGGATGAAGAAGAAGGGGATTGCAACGCACAGTTCATCGTCATGCAGGCCTTTGGGGAGGACTCCGTTTTGATTGCGAACGAGTTGTTTGTGTTCCTGCTGGACTACAACGAGGAGAACGATTACCTCTGGGACTTTGGTGACGAAGGAAGCAGTGAGGACCCCTTCCCGTCTTGGCAGTATGAGACCGACGGTCCATATGTCCTGTGCTTGACGGTGAGCAACGAGGAGGCGGATTGTTCGGAGACCTTCTGCACAACCTTGAGTGTGGATTCACTGGGCTGGATCAATGGAATGCAAGACGGGTTTTCGATTCAGGTGCTTGCAGGAGACCCGGGCAACGTTTCGCTCCTTGACGTTCCCAGTCCAATCATTGAAATGCCTCGGGTTTATCCCAACCCTTCAATGGGAGGCGCGGTTCAAGTGGAGTGGAAAGGGCCGTCTCTTGGGCGAGTTGAGCTGGGCGTTTACGACATGATCGGAAACGAAGTGCAGCGCCAGGTCATCAACCGCCGGTCCGCGGATGCCCTCTTTTCCATCCAACACGACCTTGCACCAGGCCTGTACATCATCCAGCTATCACAGGGTGATGTCATGCGAAGTGTACGGTGGGTGGTTCGCTGAGGGTCACCGCATGAACGGGTTCTCGCTTTTGTAGTTGCGGCGGACAAAGTCCAATGCAGCCTGCAAGACTGCGCCCATATTGATGGCCTTTTTGAAGTTGACATCCCCGGTCAGGCTGAACAGCTCGCCCTTGAGTTTGTCAATTTTGCCCTCTACGGAGATGTGGTCTTGCTTCATGCAGGCTAGTAGATCGTGCAGGCGCTGGCTCTCACTCGCCGCACGCTTGGCGAGCAAGGAGCGCTCTTCCTTGACGTATTGACCCACCGATTCCTCCGGGAGCACGTCGCGTGTCACCTGCGTTAGGGTGTCGTTCTCGGGCAGGCAATCCGGCTTGTAGACCCGAGCATCCCCTTCATAACTCTGTTGGTCAAAATCAATGGCGCGGAGGCGGTATTGGATGCGGTCAAAATCTTGTGTGATGACCACCACATAGTTATACGATCGCATGTCGCCAAGCAAGCGGAGGAAGCAGCGCTCATTGAATTTGATGTACTCTTTGGCGAGTGCACGTTTGTCCTGCATGGACAGGGATCCCAGTCGTTGGTCGATGAAGACGTCGCCCGGGATGCCGACGATGTGCTCTTCGATGAGGGTGTTTTGGTAAACGAGGAAATTTATGCGGTTCGGCGACAAGAGCTGTTCCAATTCCAGTCCATAGATGCGGGACGCATCGCATTTCTTGATGTAAAGAAAAATGTAGTTGTCGTTGATGACATTCCGGACTTTCACACGGAAAGGCTTGGTGTTGCCAAAGGTGCAAAACGCGATGCTGTCCACTGTGATGAATGGCAGGATGGTGTCGCTGCCATCGGCATGCAGGATGGAGTAAAGGCGCTTGAGGTTGAGGACGAGCTCTTCACTGTCGGAGGCATTGTACATGCAATCAACCCACAGCGTATCGACATCATTGCCATCTAAAATCGGTACACTGCCCTCAAAACGCAGGAGGTCTTCGTACGCTACTGGAATTTCGATAGATCGGCCGTGCGTATCGAGGTAACGCTGTAACAACGGTGTGACCGGGAAGGGCACTTTCTTTTTTGAGATGAGCTTGTTGTTCACAGCAATAAAAGCCGTCGCGGCACTTCATTGTTTCAAAAAGCGCACTGCTTTGGTTGCTCCGTTCGTATGGATGCGCAAGATGTATATCCCCGCAGCCAAGTGCGATGCGTCGATGCTTTCGGAATCACTGGTTACTCCGGATTGCTGCCACTGTCCGTTCGCATCATAAACGTCCCACGCAAACCTTTTCCATTCGATGCCTTCGAGCTGGAACTCCGCACCCACAGGATTCGGATATACGGAGACGGAAACACCGTGATGCATTGGCGTGCCGAGGCTGGAATCCCAACTGAGCGCCGCCAAAACCGCTGCCGTCGCCGTTACTTTCCCATGGCCCCAAACGAAGTCACCCGTCGCAGACAGCTCGCCCGTGTTGTCATCTTGACGCGCGGTTGATTCCAAAATGGAACGCACGTCTGAAGAGGTGAGCGCAGGATTAGCTTCCAGCATTAAGGCCACCACACCTGCGGTGGCAGGACTGCTCATGCTGGTGCCAGAGAGCCGAGCGAAATCATACGAGATGCCGTCGAATTCAGTGGTGCTCGTGATGCTGTACGCACCGTCCCGGAAGGAACTTAAGGAGGACTCCACGCTCACACCTGGTGCAGATACGTTCGGCTTCAGGCGCTCATCAAGGGTGGGGCCGTAGCTGGAGAAATTGGCCACTGTTCCTCCAACCTCGGTGCCCGTGGGGCTGAGGAATTCAGAGCTGTATGCTCCGACAGCAATGACGCTGTGGCTGCACGCGGGTTGTTGAACGCCGTACGAGGGGTTGCCCGCAAGCCAACCAGACTGGAAGGCCTGGAAATCCTGGCCCCAGTTGCCGACATCGTTGGTGAGGTGCGTGTTGTTCCATGCATGGACACGTCCGCTTTCTGCGGTCAACCTCATGGAGACAGCGACGTTTGCGCCGCCCTTGTGAATGCGCATCTGCAGAAAAGGACGGCCGTTCGCCGGGTGGGAAGGTTCCATCACTACGTCATACAGGAGCGTGTCGTTGTTGATGACCAAGGTGGTGTCTAAGAGCATGGGGCCGTCTGCGGTATTGAACAGGGGGCTTTCTCCCACGAGGGTAGACAGTCCAATCGTGCAAATGAACCCCATTTCAAAAGATTCTCCGGTTTCGCCCCACAACGTCACGTTTTGCCCCCAAGCATTGGGGTTGGCGGACAGCGGATAGAACTTGATCCTGGAGCGAACCGTATCACCAGGGGCATCGAAAGTATGATCCAAATGAAAATCTACATCGCCGTTGTTGCCGTTGGAGCTGACAAAAACTACGCCCTCCGCAGATAGAGCATCGATGAACTGACTGCTCAATGCACTCCCGTCCGGCGTGCCCCATTGCGGAAGGCCCCAACTGTTGTTGATGACCAATCGTTTCCCATCAGCTTCAGCAATGTCCTGCATCCATGCGAACGCATCCAGTGCAGACGCTTCGTCGACCATAAGGGTGGCAAAGAGGAATTCAGCGGCGGGCGCCATGCCCATCAGCCCAATCCCCGCGCCGCTGCCTCCCGCGATGCCAGCAACGTGGGTGCCGTGGGTGGAATACCCGTAAACATTGGAGGTATCGCTTCCCAACTGTACGAATTCCGTTGCTGTCTCTACTGCTGTGCCGTAACCGAATGCTTCCGGAGCAGGACCTGCTTGGCGGTACTGGTCCCAAACGGCCCGGATGCGGGTCGATGTTAAGGCGGTGTCGTAGAACATCGGGTGGGTGTAGTCAAAGCCCCAATCCAACACCCCGATGAGCACCTCTTCGCCGTGGTATGGTTGTGGCAGATTGAACCCAGCATGCACGCTATCGACCCGTGTTCCATAGCGAACCTTGTTGACGTCAGGGACTGCCCGTGAAGCCAATTCCACCAAATCCATGGGAAGAAAAGCAAGCACGTCCAACGCATGGGCTTGAATGCGAAATGAAGCAATGTTCGCTCGCACAGCACCAGCAGCTACATCGGGATTCGCATCACACCATGCCAACCACGATGATTCAGAAATACCCTCCGACAGTAGACCGATAAACCCAACCGTGGCTCGACCATCGACCTCGGCAACCGGGTAGGCGTTGCTGACGCTTAAAAGGTCTTTGACATCCGGATGGGCTTGCACCAATACTTCCAATTCGTGAAGCGCCTGGCGGTCAACCTGGGCCATGGTTTGGGCAGCGCTGGTGTTGAGAATGAGAGCGGTGACAAGCAATAAGAGACTCCTTCTAAGCATGACACGAAGGTAATCGCCATTATTGGTCAAAGATGTCACGCACACGAAATCATCGGAAAGAGCGGAAGGCTTCAACGGTTCTGTTGTGGGTAGAGTCATCAAGACAAGCACAGAGGAACCAGGATTCATAGGCAGATGGTGGCAAGTAAATACCTAGGGAAAGCATATGGTGAAACAATGCCTTGAAGCGTTCATTGTCTCCCGCCTTGGCTGAATCGAAGTCCGTTACGGGGCTTTCGCACAAGTGAACCGAAAGCATGGATCCGACTTGGTTGATCTGGTGCACAACGGACCGCTCACCGAGCGCAGTGGAGATGTCTTGAGCTAGGGCACTGCCAATTCCGTCGAGTTGCTCGTAAATCTTAGGTTTTTCGTGCAATTCCGACAACATGGCAAGACCTGCAGACATTGCTAAGGGGTTTCCAGACAATGTCCCTGCCTGGTAAACGGGTCCCGACGGAGCAAGATGAGACATGATTTCTCGTGGTCCGGCGAAGGCACCAACCGGCAAACCTCCCCCGATCACTTTTCCGAAGCATACCAAGTCTGGGGTGATGCCATACAATGTTGAGGCCCCACCTTCAGACAGCCGGAAACCGGTCATTACTTCGTCGAATACAAGCAAAACATTGTGCTTTGTGGCGAGCGTCCGAAGCCCTTCTAGAAAGCCCGGTTGGGGGGGGATGCATCCCATATTCCCGGCGACAGGCTCCACGATGATTGCCGCCACTTCCCCTTCATTTGCTTCGAGCATTGATGAGGTAGAGGCGAGGTCGTTGTACCGGGCCAGCAGTGTGTCTTTGGCAGTGCCTTGGGTCACACCGGGAGAACTTGGTGTTCCGAAAGTGACGGCTCCACTGCCTGCTTGAATTAGGAAAGAATCAGAGTGACCGTGATAGCAACCGGCGAACTTGATTATTTTTTCTTTGCCCGTATATCCTCGTGCTAAACGAATGGCGCTCATGCATGCCTCTGTTCCTGAATTCACCATTCGAATTTGGTCTACATAAGGCACCATGGAGCATACGAGCTCGGCAATTTGGGTTTCCAATTCTGTTGGCGTCCCGAACGAAGTGCCCTTTTCAGCTGTCTTTTGAATTGCCTCAATGACCGGAGCATGGGCGTGACCGAGGATTTGTGGTCCCCACGAATTGATGTAATCGACGTAAGTGTTTCCATCGGCATCGGTGAGGTAAGCGCCCTTGGCGCTGCGCATAAAAATAGGATGTCCACCAACTGACTTGAATGCCCTTACAGGTGAATTCACCCCACCTGGGATGCTGTTTTGAGCATTGATAAAGAGTGAGGAGGAGCGTTCATATCTCATGCGATGTCAAAATGATGCCTTGCGCGATAAGGATGCGCAGGGGGAGGATTGGTCCACTGCTCGGGGAGGTTTCCGCAACTCATCTAGGTAGAGCTGCTTTTCTGCTTTTCTGGTCATTTGGATAAACCCAGATTGATAAGAAATCACCCATCTACTATGGCTATGCGGTGTTTTTTCCTTCATGCAGTTGCAAAAGAAGTGAAACCGCCTGAAATGAAGCATTGTTCTAATGCATTTTAAGGACCTGTGACACTTTCGTTACGATTCAGAGCATCGGGTGGAAAGGACGCGAAGTAATTTTGAATATGCGAAGGATTGAAGAGGCTCTGTCTCGTTTTGAAGCAATTAGCGTTGCGTTCGATAAGGCAAACGTGGAAACGCGCGAAAAGTTCAGCCTTTCCGAAGGGATTCGATCCCAGGTAATAACGGAAATGACAAGGGCCGGAGCGAGCGATGTGATGGTCCTAGCCACCTGCAATCGCTTGGAGTGCTACTGGACGAACCTCGCCCATGACCCGGCATCGTCGATTCTACGTCGATTCATTGGAGTGGGAGATGCCATCTGGGGTTCATCGTGTAGAAGTTTATCTGGCAAAGAAGCGGTGAGGCATCTTTTCCGTGTTGCTTGTTCGTTGGAATCGCAAATCATAGGAGATACAGAAATTACAGGACAGTTGAAAGCTGCGTTTAAACTCACGCAGCAATTGGGAACGCCTGTTCCTTTCCTTGATCGAGTTGTTTCTTCAGCGCTCAAAGCGAGCAAAAGAGTGAAGACCGAGACCGGTCTCAGCTCCGGTGCGACCTCCGTAGCCTTCAGCGCAATTCACTATTTGCGCTCCGAATTATCAAACCTAGAAGGTGTCAATGTGGTGTTGTTCGGTTTGGGTAAGCTGGGGCGAAACACGTGCAAGAATTTGGCGAAACACGCCCGTGGTGCGACCATCACGGTCATCAACCGTGACGAACTCAAATCCAATGAAGCTGCTGCGGAGCATGGGTTTATTAGTCGTTCTATCGAGAACCTAGAACAGGCCGTGAAGCATGCGAGGGTTTTGATTGTAGCCACAGGCGCACAGAAATACACCGTGCCGATTGATATGGTTGGAGCGCAGCAGGAGCTTTTGATTTTGGATATGAGCATGCCAAGAAATGTGGATCCTGCAATTGGTGCTTTGTCCGGCGTCACCTTGTTGAATGTCGATCAAATCAGTGCGTATGCCAAGCAGCAGATGGATGCACGCCAAGACCACATTCCCAAAGCCAATGCGATCGTGGATGAAGAGTTCACGAACCTTGACACGTGGGTGCAAACTCAACACGTTGCACCGTTGCTGGGTATGCTGTCTCAGAATTTGAAGAGCTACCGCGATATTGAATTGAGTCGAATGCAAAATTGTGACGGTGTAGAGGCTGATTCTGCTGTCCATTTGACAGATAGGCTCATTCAAAAGGTAACCAACCAAGTAGCGACGTATTTACGAACCCAGAGCGGCTCAGTAGAGGACGATATGGAGATGCTCCAACGCGTTTTCAATGGCCAAAATGGCACTGTATGACGATCCGGATTGGAACGCGCGGAAGCAACCTGGCTTTATTTCAAGCCCAAACAGTCTCCAAGGCTTTGCGTTCGGTGGGAGTCGACGTTGAAGTTTGTATCATTCAAACCAAGGGTGATAAGATTCAAGATCGGCCTCTGCAGGCCATGGGCACCGGAATCTTCACCAAGGCATTGGACGATGCGTTGATCGCTGGAGAGGTTGATGTCGCAGTACACAGTATGAAAGACGTACCCACGCAACTTCTCCCTCCATTGGAAACCTGGGCCGTTCTTGAAAGGGCCAATCACCACGATGTCTTGGTTGGCAATGATGTTGACTCTAACATCGTAGCTACGGGCAGTATTCGGCGGAAAGCGCAATGGTTGTACCGCTTCCCGCATCATCAAATTGTGGGTCTTCGAGGCAATGTCGAAACGAGGCTAGCACGTGTTGCGAATAACCCATGGCGAGGAGGCGTGTTTGCTGCTGCTGGATTGGAGCGTTTGCAGTTGCGTGATAAGGTGCGCGAAGTCGTTGACTTGGATTGGATGATCGCTGCGCCCGCACAAGGTGCAATTGTCATCATTGGACGGGAGGGGAAACAGGAAATAAAGAAACTCGTCGCTTCTCTGAACCATGCACCATCACAATTGGCTACATCGATTGAACGTGCATTTTTGTTCGGACTAGAGGGCGGATGTTCAGCGCCAATTGGTGCTTATGCCAAGGTAGAAGGAGAGAAGGTAGAATTCACAGGATGTTTACATGCCCTGGATGGATCAAAAGAAATACGGATTGAGCGAAAGGATGCTCACGCTCGGTCTGAGTTAGGGAGTTTGTGGGCTCAAGAGCTACTGAACATGGGGGGACGCGCAATGATGGACGCCATTAAATCCAGCGAACATGGATCGGATTAGCGTTGTATCGACAAAAGCCCTGTCCGCCCCATCGATTCGAAGGCTTGCGAATGTTGGGCTGGACTGCGTGGACCACGATTTTGTGAGTATCATGCCCAGAACCCAGTGTGAACCTGTGATGCACGATACGGTCCTGGTAAGCAGTCAGAATGCGTTGCACGGTTGCAACTGGGAAGGACGCTCAGTCCTTTGTGTTGGAGAACGCACTGCCGAGCAATTGAAAGCGCACGGAGCCAAGGTGCACTCGATTCATGCCAATGCCCATTCGCTCATGCGCGATGCCCTGCGACTCGACGCGCCCTGCACGTTTTTATGTGGGTCGACGCGGATGCCAACCATTGAGAAAGGGTTTGCAGAAGCTGGACGTGCCTTGCAAGTTGTGGAAGTCTATGACACCCTTCCAAATGGGATCAGCGTGAATCCCGAAGTGGCGGCTGTTCTGTTTTTCAGCCCAACTGGTGTTAAGAGTTTTCATGCGGTGAATACCTGCCGCCCACGTGCCTTTTGCATTGGACCCACGACTGCTGAGGCGGCTCGAACTTTTGGCCACGAAGCTTTGTTTGTTACACACCCGTCACGAGAAAGCGTTGTTGACCTCGTGATTGCAACACTAAGACCATGAACCACCTGTTTCTGAATGCATTAAACGGTGAATCTGTTGAGAGGCCACCTGTTTGGATCATGCGCCAAGCCGGACGGTACTTGCCGGATTTCATGAAGCTCAAGGCTAAATATGATTTCTTTACCCGGTGCCAGACCCCTGAGTTAGCAACGGAAATAACGGTCATGCCCATAGACCAGATTGGTACCGATGCGGCCATTCTATTCTCGGATATTCTTGTGGTTCCTCAGGCCATGGGACTTCAATTTGAAATGAAACCCGGACATGGTCCTTACTTAGCTGATCCGGTTCGCAGCGTGGCCCATGTTTCAGCAGTCCCTGTACCGGATGTTGAGTCTGAGCTGTCTTATGTTATGGATGCCATTCGAATGACGAAACAGGTATTGAATGACCGCGTCCCTTTGATTGGGTTTGCCGGCTCGCCCTGGACGATTTTCTGCTATTCTGTGCAGGGACAGGGAAGTCGAAACTTTGATATCGCCAAGTCTTTTGCCTATACAGAACCCGAAGCGGCTCATGTACTTCTACAAAAGATAACCGATACCACCATTGCATACCTCAAAGCGAAAGTGAGAAGTGGTGTCGATGCCGTGCAGCTTTTTGACTCCTGGGGAGGTGTTCTGTCCCCTGTGGATTGGGAGTTGTATTCCGGGCGTTACATGCGACAAATCGTCACAGCCTTGAAAGATGATGCACCTGTCATTGTGTTTGCCAAGGGCTGTGGGCATTCACTGGCGGACATGAGCAAATGGGGTGCTAAAGCACTGGGTTTGGACTGGACCATTACACCGGAAGAGGCCAGGTCAAGAGCGGGCAATGCGATCACCTTGCAGGGCAATTTTGATCCGGTGAGGTTGATGTCGAGCCCCGATGTGATTCAGCGCATGGTTAAGGAGATGATCGATGCGTTTGGGAAAGATCAATACGTTGTAAACCTCGGCCATGGGATTCTCCCCAATATCCCGGTTCCCCATGTCCAAGCCTTTGTCGAAGCAGTTAAATCGTATACGCCTCCAGCATGAATCTGATTGAACGTCCCCGTCGACTCCGCAAGTCTGGATTCTTGCGCGAACTTGTTGCCGAACATCGGGTAACGGTTAATGACTTCATCACGCCATTGTTTATTACTGAAGGTAAGGGCGTTGAAGTCGAAATATCTTCCATGCCCGGGTATTTCAAGCGCAGCTTGGATCGGACGGTGGAACATGTAAAACTCTTGCGCGACTGCGGCCTCAAATGCGTATTGCTTTTCGTTCAAGTCGATGATCGGCTTAAGGACAATACCGGTGCGGAGGCTCTGAATCCAAACGGATTAATGCAGGAAGCTGTTCGGGCCTTAAAGCAAGCTGTGCCGGATGTCATTGTGATGACAGATATCGCCTTGGACCCTTTTTCTTCATTTGGTCACGATGGCATTGTCCGAGAAGGTGAAATTGTCAATGACCCAACCGTTGAAGTCCTGACCACCATGGCAGTGAGCCACGCCAATGCGGGTGTCGACTTTGTTGCCCCCAGCGATATGATGGATGGCCGAATAGGGGCTATTCGAACGGGTTTAGACGGTGCAGGATTTCTCGATGTGGGAATTTTGAGTTACAGCGCGAAGTATGCTTCGTGTTTTTACGGTCCCTTCCGTGATGCCCTCGACTCTGCACCCGGCTTCGGGGATAAACGCACGTATCAGATGGATCCTGCCAATGGCCGGGAGGCATTGCGCGAAGCTGCTTTGGATATCGAAGAAGGCGCGGACATTGTCATGGTCAAGCCGGGCTTACCCTACTTGGATGTGCTATCCCAGGTCAAAGAAATTTCATCGGTACCCGTCGCGGCTTACCAGGTCAGTGGGGAATACGCTATGATCAAGGCTGCGGCTGCTCAGGGATGGGTTAACGAAGAGGCTGCCATGTTGGAGTCTTTATTGTCGTTCAAGCGCGCGGGTGCGGACCTCATCGCGACTTATTTCGGATTGGATTTTGCACAAATGGCGCACTAATGGCCTTTGATAAACACCTGATTCGCAAGTACAATGTTCCGGGCCCCCGCTACACAAGCTACCCAACGGTGCCTTATTGGAAAAGCGATACGTTCGACTCTGACCGGTGGTTGGCAAGCGTAGCGACGGCATTTGCCGAATCCAATGATGCCGAAGGAATCAGCGTTTACATCCCCCTGCCATTTTGTGAATCACTGTGCACCTTTTGCGGATGCCATAAGCACATCACCAAGAGGCATTCAGTGGAGTCCCCTTATGTCAAAGCGGTATTGGCTGAATGGAGGAGTTACCTGCGCGTATTTGGTGCCAAGCCCCGCATCAAGGAATTGCACTTGGGCGGAGGCACGCCGACTTTCTTTTCGCCAGATCATTTGCGTGATTTGATTGAGGGTTTGTTTGAACACGCAGATAAATGTGAGGGTCCGCTTTACAGTTTTGAGGCTCATCCCAATAACACCACACGTGTGCACCTCGAAGTTTTACATTCGCTCGGATTCACCCGAAACAGTTTTGGTATACAGGATTATGATCCCACCGTACAAAAGGCCATCAACCGCATTCAGTCTTTCGAGGACGTACGATCAGTAACCGAGATGAGTCGGGAAGTAGGGTATCAGTCTGTCAGCCATGATCTGGTTTTTGGTCTCCCACACCAATCGGAATCCGCGATGCAGCGTACGATTGATTTGACCGCTGAATTGCGACCGGATCGAATCGCCTTCTACAGCTATGCTCATGTGCCGTGGATAAAAGGAACCGGTCAGCGCGGTTACGACGAGAAAGATTTGCCGTCGAATGAGGGGAAACGAAAGCTTTATGAAATAGGAAAAGAGCGGTTTCTTGCCCTGGGCTATGAGGAAATAGGCATGGATCATTTCGCCTTACCAGAAGATGCCCTGGCCAAGGCATACCACGCAGGCACGTTGCACCGGAACTTCATGGGATACACTTCAGGGAAAACACGATTGATGATCGGTTTGGGGATGTCATCCATCAGCGATTCTTGGGGTGGTTTCGCGCAAAATGTGAAAACAACTTCCGCATATGAGCAACAAGCCTTGAACAACGAAATCCCGGTATTTAGAGGCCATATGTTGAGCGATGAGGACCTCTTAATCCGCAAGCACATCTTGCAACTTATGTGTCAATTTCAAACTTCATTCGAGTCCGAGGTTGACCGCTTTCCAGCTCTGCAGACTTGCCTTGAGAAACTGGATGAAATGGAGAAGGATGGTTTGGTCGAGCGCAACGGCTTTCATCTAAGCGTCACACCAAAGGGGCGACCATTTGTTCGAAACGTTTGCATGGCCCTTGACCTGGAATTGCTTCGTAAGGCACCGACAACCAAGGTGTTTTCAATGACGGTTTGAGGTCAGTTCAGTTGTCTTCGTCTTGATGTAAGCGTCACATAGCCCCTTGTTCACCAGGCGTCGTGTTTCTTCGCAGTAAGCATACAGCAGCAGAGAGTTGATGGCTTCCTTGGATGGAAAGAAGGAGCCGACCGATTAAAAGAAATCCTGTAACTGGGTTGCCGCAAAGATGATGTGGAGTGCTTTCCGGAAGGCATAGCTCATGACTCTTCCATCGGTTCGGGGTCATTCGATTCGCCCACTTTATGCAGTGAAAAGGCGCTTCGGACCCATTTCAAGGCACGAATAGATCATCGTTCGAATTGAGTTTCAATCCTGATGAATCCACCGTAGGGTTCGGTGTTTTTCTCCATCGACAACACGGATGAGGTACATGCCCGGCTCGGGACTGCCAGGTGCAATGTGTCCGGAGGTCGCGCCCGGTCTTGTTTTATGGATGCACTTGCCGTTCGGATGGTATACCTCCACGTCAGCACCTGGTGTGATGCCGGTGATATGGAAGGACTCAGAACCGGGATTCGGGAAAATTCGAGCATCGATGAAACACCGATCTCCATCGAAGACATCAGCACTGTTGCATCCATCCACCCAAGAAATCCCAGCGAGGTTCCAATCGGGATCGATGGTCACACACATGTGATCTAGGGCCGTCACAGCGACGTCGACAATGCGCGGAGTGTTGCTGTAGTCGAACACAACCAATGATTCAGGGACCTGCCAAAGCGTTCCGTTTGCTGTGCCCAAAAGCTCCGTATTGGCCGAGGAATTGATGTTTGTGCCAGCGCCTTCGGTGAGTTGCCAGTGCCCTTGAAGTGCTTCCCAAGCAGGGTGGGCTTCGTTCAAAGCACTGCAGTGCCAGTCGAGGATGGTGGCATCGTCTAAGATGCCATGCCAGAATCGGACTTCAGCAATGGCACCCGTATAACTGTAGCCGCCGTCGATGTCTGATCCAAAAAACCAGCCCTCACCAACATCGAGGTTGCCAATGCCACTGATGTCTTCCTCTGCTGAGAAGATGCCGTCGGTGTACAAGCGCATGGTTCCGTCTCGGTCAAATGAGCACGACAACGTGTGCCACTGCCCATCCGAAATGCCTGCCGCTCCGTCTACATCTGCTCGGTTCTCGCCATCACCGACGTTGACTTTCCAAGCCGGTCCGTTGGGGTACTCAAAGGAGAAGACAAAGCCTGGATTGAAACCGGAATTCCAGTCCTTATTGCCCACGATGGCGACGTCTGCTGTTGCTTCCGTGCGAATGCGCACTTCGATGGTGAAGTCCTGCTCGGTTCCGAGAGAGAGCAGAGGATTTTCGGTGATGTGCACCGCATCGCCATTGCCCTCGAATAGCAGTTCTGCTGCGCCAGGTTCCACACAATTCTCCGGTGGGGGCTGGATTTCAAGCGTATCCTTTACAACGAGCTGCGGAACAATCGATAGCCCACTCGCACTGAAAAAGATGATTTGCTCATCGATGGATTCACCGCCGTGTCCGTAGCCGATGCCTCCATGATCTGTTGAGGTGAGGATTAACCAGTTTTCCTGGGCATAGTTGGGACGATTGGTCAAAGCAGATACCACTTCGGCTACGCGGTTGTCAACAGTTTCGATGGCCTCTATGTAAGCGGGTACATTTGGACTGAAACCGTTGCTGTGGCCGGCGAGGTCTACATTATCGAAATGCAAAAACATGGCGTGTGGGTCGCCACCCTCCAAAATAGCGGTCGCTGCGTCAGCAACCGCCTGGTCGCCCGCGGCGTTGATGGACTCATCGACAACATCGCCTTGGATGTAATCGTTGATCGGTGACCAGTGGCAAATGGAATAGGTATTCAGTTCGGGATTGAGTGATTCCAGGCGCCCTAGGAAGGAAGGATAGGCCGCGTAGTTGCTCCCGGTGAAATCGTTGTTGGTGACGCCGTGGGCATCAGACCAAGCCCCGCATACCATCGCTGACCAACCGGGACCGCTGTACGTGATGTCGTTGTTCAGCGCATCGGGACTGAAGACCCCACTTTCAATCAGTTCGTCTAGCGCAGGGGTGTCGGCCGCATCGAGGCAGTCCGAGCGCAGCCCGTCCAATCCAATAATGAGCACCCTTGAATCTTGGCTGAAAAGCGGATTAGCAGCGAAAAGAAGGGCGAGGGCAATGAGTGCGTAATGGTGCATGGGTACAGCTTTAGCTTTCTCAAATTTAAGCCATTTTACGTCGTAGACAGAAGTCACTGAACATGGCCCAAACCTGCAGTACCTTGGCCCCATGAAGAATGCCCTACACATTGCGCGCAGCATGGCTTACGGTGCTGCTCTGTTTTCAATTGCCGCATGCGGTTCTGCAGACACCGCAGTCGACGCTGCTCCTGCTGCCGAAAATCAAATCTTCTACGGTTCTGTCATCGAATTGGACGGTGCGTTGGACGCCACGGGATTGCGTGCCGCCCTCGCGGAGAGAGGCCGCAGCCAGGTCAAGTTTGAAGGCGAAGTGACGGCTACGTGTGCCAAAAAGGGATGTTGGATGGACGTGGCTTCGGGCGAGGACACGGTGTTCGTTCGGTTTCAGGATTACGGATTCTTCGTGCCTACCGAAGGAGCTGAGGGAAAGCGCACGGTTATGGAAGGAGAAGCCTTTTTCGACACCATCGAGGTCGCCATGCTTAAGCACTATGCCGAAGATGCTGGGGCATCGGAAGAGGCCATCGCAGCCATCACGGAACCGGAGTTACGCCTGGCCTTCACGGCTACCGGTGTCATGATTGAAGACTGAGGCATGAATGCGTCCGCGCACACATCCGGATGGGCCATCGTGGCCCTTTCCCTTGGATTGGCTTTTTGCGGAGGAGAACCTAATCATCCGCAGGCCAAACTTGCCCCTCCTCAACCCAACCATTCTTCGGAATTGGCCATCGCCATGCGCGCCATGGACGATGAGTTGGTCGGTTTGCTCGCTCGCCATACCGTGGGGTATACCTGGGACGAAGCAGCCTTGACCCCAATGGACCTTACGCAGTTGATGCCCACTGACAGCAGCATGCTGGTGGAGGGCTACACCGCTTTTGCCATGGCCTTCGGTAAACACATCAAGGCGTTTAATGCGGCCCCAGGCCCGGACACCTATTCGGATGTGGTAAGCGGGTGCTTGAGTTGCCACATGCAGGCTTGTCCAGGTCCCATTGAGCGCATCAATAAGCGTCGACTCGACTGAACGGATTCGCTGGCTTTAGCGCACAATCAAGCGTTCTACACGGGTGTGGTCATCGCGGGTGACTTGAACGAAGTACATGCCGCTTTTCCAGCTGCTGATTTCGATGGGCGAGCCATTCCAGATGGAAGCATAAACGATGCGACCTTGGGCATCGCTCACCGTAACGGGGACTTGCTCGGCACAATGGGCCAGAGTGAATGCATTCACTGCAGGGTTTGGCGTAAGCACCCAGTCAGCACCGTACGCTCCCACATAGTCGCTTGTCGCATCCGCGACATCCACAGCTCCCTCGTAGATGAAATATTCGTACTCGGCGCGCTCCGGCAAGAGCCGAATGCCATCGCCATTGCCTGCACGGAAATAAAACAAAAATCCTTGCTCAGCATCTCCGGGAATGGCAACGGAATAAATGCCGTCTCCTGCGATTGCATCTCCAGCGGTGCCGTTGTCATTCATACTGACCGCTTCAAAGCCCCCAGCATAAGGAGCATTGGTCCAAAGCAGGTCCACCGTTTCGGTGTTGAGGGCCTGCACCTCGAGAATTCCATTCCCAGCATAGGCATCAGAAAGCAGCGGCGTACTCACGTTAATCTCTGCATGCGAAGACAAGAACTCCATCCTGGCTTCGACCGTGCTCAAGATGCCGCCGAATCCCCAGTCGGCCCAAAAGGCATTGTTCACATTGGATGAGAAAAACGAAAGGGGAAACAAGCTGTTGGTATCATCCGAAGCGGCGTTGGTAACAAGGTTCTGCATACCATTGACGGTTTGCTGAATGCCTTCCAGCCCCATGGATTCGCTCATGATGGTCCGGATGTGCGCCAAGTAGCGGTGACGGTGTTCCGGCTGCTCGAACAGGTATTCCGTCAGCGGACGGGAGTCCCACGCAGCCCCATTTCCCGTGAAGAAAGGGTCGAAGTGGTAGACGTCATTGGGGCTCCAGTAGCTCCAGCCCATGATGGCACCAACAAAGGCGTTGTCCAAATCCCACGGAATCATTTGGAACCGTCCTTCCTCATCGAGGTAGAGGTAGTAATTGTGGACGTAGTAGCCGTTGTAGGTGTCGAGGTTACTCACGACGGTGTTGGCCGCCATGGCCCACAAAACACGGTCGATGTTGAGCACATCATTCAGATCAGCGGGGTTGAATTCCAAGGTCTCAATCAGATTAAGCAATTCGGACCAGCCGTCATCCGATTTGATGGTGTAGCTGTCGAAATAGAGGGCGGTATCGGGCCCCAGGTAGCGCAAATTCGGGATGCCGCCTTCCGTGCCGTTTCCGTTTTCATCGCAAAACACGCCGGCACCGTCGCACTTGAACAGCACCCCGTCGTTCTCATCAAAGTGTTTGTTCAAGAATTGGCGGTTGATGCTTTCTGTATTCACGTATAGACCGGTGTAGTCGCCTTGGGTATACAGCTTTATCAAGTTGATTTCTGGCGTCGGTAGGTAATTTCGGTAGATGCGGCTGGCAGCGTATTCTTTGCAGTAGGTAGGATCCAGCCATGCGTTGGCCAATTTGACCTTGTTGTAGCCGAGTAAATCTTGCCCGGAGATCCAGTAATTGAAATCGAGGTTGTAAGGGACCTTGACACTGCCTTCATCGTAGGGTAGGCAAAACGTTGAATTGCCCTTGTACCGGATTCCGACGCTGTCCAACGCCAAACCGTCCAGTTCTACCGATGCCGGAATCCGAAGCGAAGGGTTGTTGAAGAACGCATCAACCAGCGTTTGGTGGTAGTTGTCGTTTTCAAACGTTACGTGCATTTCCCGCAGAACCTGTGAATCGTATAAACTTCCAGCACCGTCGTAGAGCAATTGTGGGTTGTAGGTGCTGATGTTCTGCGCGTGCACGCTAAAGGCGGCTCCCGATAGCAAAAGTGAAAGGGTCATTCCGTAGGTCTTGTACATGCTCTCAAGATACTTTATTTTCAGTTTAATGAATCATCTCATTGGTGCGGGCTCACAAGCAGACGATTCCATAGTTCGAAAGCATGAACAACAGGTCGGAAACGCTGACTACGTTGTCCTCATCGAGATCGGCGGTGCAGTCAACCGCACAACCGAATTCGGCCAACAGCAGGAGCACGTCCATGACACTGACGGTGAAGTCTTCGTTGATGTCTCCGGGACATCCGCACGATTCACAGCTCCCGTTGTCGTACGTCGAGTTCGGATCATAATTACACGCCAAAGGATTGGTGCAGCCGGCTGCACATGTCCCTAGGATATTTGCATCGAGCCATGCGAGGCGTGCGTCGATCCAATCCCGCATGAAGGTCATTTCCTCGGAGTAGGTCGCACCTATGAAAGCATTGGGCCACACGTATTGACCAAGACGTGGCCAGCGGATGTGGTCTCGAATCTGAGCTTCAGCCAGAAGGGTCTCAATCGAATCGATGGTGGCGTGGATGTTGGCGTCGCTCCACGCGCCGCTCCGGTACTCTTCCCACCGGCAGCGGGTCAAATCCTGATAATCGGGGTCTTCAAGCAAACGCTCCCACCAAAACGGATTGGCATTGCCACACACCGTGTTGACTTCGAAGCCTTCTGTATTCGAGGCATCGCAGTAATTCGCATTGCCCAGCGCTAGGTTGTAATCCCACCAAGGGCCCATAACAATGTTGCCGCCGTCGCTGTCCTTTTCTTTGTAGAAATAAGTGCTCAGTCGATAGCCGTCGATGTTCTTGGACACTTCATTGACGAGGTAGAGGTCGATGAAGGAGTGCTCATCGATGTAAGGTGCGTAGCCCAGCTCTGGGTCTGCAAAATCAGGTCCGGCCAAGGCGTTTTCAAAAGCGGTAATGTGGTCTTCGATGTACGCCTGCTGAAGCGGATGCAACTCGTTCACTTCGGGTTTGTGGTACTGAATAATCAATTCTTCACCGCCAACGGTGGGATGGGGCGAGGACCAGCCGCCGCCGAAATCGCCTGTGAATTTATCCACTTTGAGGATGTACCCGCCGGTCAGCTCATTGCCCAAGGTATCACTGGGAAGCAGGGTAGCGATGTCCACCCGGCCGACATCGCGCTTGATGTTTTCCATGAGCATGTAGACGCCACGGTAGTCGCCGTTGACGAACAATTCGCAGTACCTCCGGCGAGTCGTGTACCTGCCGAGCTGCGTCCCCAATTCGAA
>MDTC01193856.1_pt1 | contig 18277 bp, 20 predicted proteins | sample 811181 | NCBI WGS metagenome assembly MDTC01 (sample SAMN05326644, study PRJNA326480) | marine metagenome | isolation source: seawater | place: Pacific Ocean: North | collected 2011
CAGTTTATAAATTGGTTTATAGAGTTTTTATTTAATACCCCATTTTTATATTTAAAGGCTGGCACGGGTTTAGATGTTGATCAAACAGTTGTTGAAAGTTTACAAGACTGTTCTTCAAGTGTCGATTGCTACCCAACAACAGTCCATCCAGTTAATGGGTTAATTATGTTTGGACAATCCTTATTTAATTCTATAATTTGGGTTCTTTTAATAACAACGGTTATAGATTTTATAGCCTCCTTCGATTTAATAGATACTGCTTCGGGTGATAAAAATTCAAGTAAGGTTGGATCAGGAAAGGCTTTGAAACTGGTTGCTATGGCATTAGGGGGTTGGATTATAAAAGCAATTCAAATAATTGCATCTATTATAAGTCACGCAATGTCTGTAATGAAGCCATTTTTCTATTTACTGCTTTTTGCAGCTATATTGATAGGCTTTATAATGCCAACAATACCTTATGTTATGACATTAATAGTTGTTGTTGGCTGGTATATTACTATATTTGTTGTCTCGATAGCTTTTCCTTTAAACTTGTTATTAATGAGTAGAATTAGAGAAGATGGACAACATGAGTTAAGTTTTGAAATGGTTTGGCAAAAACTTGGTAATGTTCTTATTAAGCCAGCTTTAATAACTATAGGTATTATATTTTCTTGGGTACTTGTTAATGTAAGTATATATTATGTAAATTCGACAATATTTTCTGTGTTTTCAGTTAATCTCGGTTCGGGATCGGGTTTTTTAACTCAGCTGGCAACACCGATGATTATTTATTTTGTGTTTATTATGGCAATTTATTTTATAATTCAACATTCTTTTTATATTATACTTAAATTTGCAGATGATGTTGCTGGTGCAGTGGGTCTTACACAAACTGGTGATGAGGGAATATATTCTACATTGGGTATAGAAAGGTTGCTTGCTGCTCAAGCAGTAACAGATTCATTTAAGAATGCAGATAGTAGTATAAATTCTAAGGTTAGCTCTAAAGGTGATAAAATGCAGGGTAAAATTGATGCTTTGAGGGAAAAAGCTGCAAGAAAACAAAGTGGCGATAATAAGCCAAAAGCAGACAATATGAATGTTTAAAAAAATATTGATAGTTGTTTTTTATGGTGATATAATTGACCTATAATTTTTAGGAGATGAATGTGGTAAGAGTTTATAAATCAAATAATGAAAAAACAACATCAGAAGAGCCAAAAATAAAAACTTTAAAGTCGTTTTTGGATGGTGTTGCTGGTGTCATTAATAATTATTGCTCTTCCTCTCAATGGGTTTCTTGTGAGCTTGTTAGGTTTAATCAAAATAATGGCAACTACTACTTAGAGATATCTGATTTTTCAGAAAATGGAAACAGAATGAGAAGTCAGACTGCAATTATATTTAAGGCTAATGCATTTTCTATAATAAATAAATTTGAAGAAAAAACAGGAATGATAATGAGTCAGGGCATGCGTTTACTGTTAAAAATGCGTGCTAATTTTAAGGCTGAATTTGGTTTTTCAATTATAGTAGAAGACATAGATCCAAGTTTTACTGCTGGTGAAATGGAATTGAAGTTCAAAAGAATAAGAGAAGAGTTGTTTAATAAGGGGTATGATAAATTAAATAAGTCAAAAAACCTACCTTTTCACTATAAAAGAGTTGCTGTTTTATCACCATCAAATGCAGCTGGTTTAGGGGATTTCAAGTCTGAATCTACAAGAATGGAAAAGTATGGTGTATGTAGTTTTGACTACTATACCGCAAAGTTTGAAGGGGATGGTGTAGAAAAAAGCATTACAGAATCATTAAAAAATATATTCGATAGCGGGATTAAAAAGTATGATGCTTTAGTTTTTATAAGAGGTGGTGGTTCAACAAATAGTTTGCAATTTTTAAATGAATATAAAATACTTGCTTATATATGTAGATTTCCTATACCAGTAATATGTGGTATTGGTCACGAAAGAGATAAAGTGTTAATTGATGAATATGCAAGAATGAGCATAGATACACCTTCAAAAGTTGCAGAGTTTATATATAACACAAATTATAACAACTTTATAAATGCAGAAAAAAACTTTTCGACAGTTAAGTTTTTATCGGAAAAAATGATTGATAACATCTCTTATAATGTGAGTATCAATATTGACTTTATAAAGTCATCAACAGATGCATTATTGGATAACTATACCTATTCATCTAATCAAAGCATTAGTAATATTAATAATTTTTCAACAAGAGTTATTGATGGCTTTTTAAGTGATTTAAGATTTTCTTATGAAAACATAAAGTCTTTCTCAGAAAATCATGTAAATGGGTTACTTAATAAAATGTCTGGTGACTTCAGAAATATAGTGGATAATTTAAATAATAAATTGGTTTTTTTTGAAACTGAAACAAAAAACAAATATGAAATTATTGATTTAAATTCTCATCACAATGTTCTTTTAAAAGGATATGCACTAATAAGGGGGAGCGATGGTAGCATTATAAAAAGTTTTAAAGATGAAAAATTAAATGATGAATTTATAACAATAGAGTTTAAAGATGGTAAAAAGCAAATTAAAGTAGGAGAATATAATGGTTGATAAAAAGAAAGTAAGTTTAGATGAAAAGTTTAAAAGACTTGAAGAAATAAAACAAAAAATACAGTCTGGGGTGGTCAATATTGATGATATTGTTCCTCTTGTCGAAGAGGCTAATGCTCTTTATAAAGATCTTAATAAGGGGTTGGAATCTGTTCGTAAGATTTTAAGTGAAAAAGAAAAAGAGTCATAAAAAAAGAGGATCTTATGTAAGATCCTCTGACTTTTCATACTTACTAATGTATAGTGCGGTAAAATCTATTGGTTGTACTTGAAATTTTGGTAATGATGTGTCTGCCAATAATCTGTTACATTCGCTTCTTATAAAAGGAAACAGGTAATTGGCTATATTAGTGTGTTGCAGTCTAAATATCTCATCATTACTTAGTCCTTCTATTGTTGAATGCAAAGTATATTCTACATTTAAATCAAATACAGTCTCGCCATTAATTGTACCAGATAAAAATATTCCTAAGTTAGATATAAAGTGATTATCTTTTGGAGAATAAAAGTCTAAATCATTTAGTCTTATATCAACCTTCATATTGGGTTTTTCAGAAAATAAAAACTTCTCATTAATATTAATACTGCTTTTTTTAAGATAGATTTCTAAAATTTTTAGAGGTGATTTCATAATATTCCTTTTTGTTTTCAATAAGAGGTATATTAATTTAAAAAAAAAGAAGTGTCAACTTTGATTTTGTTTGTTTTGTGGTATATTTTTTATATTGTGTGGGGATTTAAAAATGACAAAAATTAAAAGTATATTTTTATTAATAATGGGCTTTTCTATTAGCTTTCTGTCCTATGCCAATTCTTATCCTGAGAAGGGTTATGTTGAATATGAAGCGGTAAATGGATTAATAATGACAATAGAAGAAAATAAATTTGAAGAATATATTAGTGCTTCTGAAAAATATATTAAAAATTTAAAAGATTGCAGGGTTTCAAAATCAAGTTACTATAACCCATTTTTGGGTGAAAGTGGTTATTATAAAATACTTGGAGAGAATAGTTTTGGTCATTGTATTGTAAGTATTCTAAATAATGGTTTAAGTAAACATAAGTGTGCACTAGATGATTCAAAAGTTGATGAAATAATTAAAGAGAAAAGTTTGGCAATAAAAAATAAAGAGGGGTTAGAATTTTTAGGTAAAAAAGAAGCCCGTTTTTATAATGATAAAGACTTTTGTAAAATAGAAAGAATAAAGGTTATAAAAAGAGCTAATGATAAAGAGGTGGAAGAAATATTAAATAAAAATCCACACCTTAAAAACCTATTCGAGATAATAAATTAGATAATTGACTTTTAGATAAAAAATAATATCTTTATATAAAAAGTAAACTTAAAAAAGGTAAAAAATGAATATAAAAAAAATAACACTTGGAATTATGTTGGCGACATCGCCTTTAATGTTTTCTAGCGAATTGATAGCAAAAGAAACATCTGATTTAAGAATGGTTTTTTCTCAGGAAATATGGGAAGAGAATCAAGATAATAAGCTTGCCCAGTTTTATATAGCAGAACAAAGATTTAAGGCGGATGATTATTCCTCTGCATTAAAGTGGTACATAAAATCTGCAAATAGTGGTTTTAAAAGTGCTGTTGATAATGCAAAAATTATGATAGATAATGGTTTGGGTGTAAAAAATAACATGGATGAGGTTGTTGATTTCTTATCAAGAGAGGGTCTTGAAAATAATGATCTTTTTTCACAAATGTACCTAGGTGATGTTTATAGAGACGGTCGTTACAAAAAGGATTATGAAAGATCGTTCTTTTGGTATTCTAAAGCGGCAATGCAAGGAGAGCCAAGAGCAGAATATTATATAGCTAATATGTCTGTTGCTGGAATAGGTACACCGCAGAATGTACCAAGAGGGGTTAGGCTTTTAGAAAAAGTTGCAGAAACCAATCATATGGGTGCGGTATATAATTTGGGTAAGATATTTAAAAGAGGATTTAATGTTAACCAAAACCATAAAGAAGCAGTAAAATGGTTTTCTTTGAATGCTGAAAGGGGTCATGTAGAGTCAATGTATGAGCTTGCTGATTCTTATGAAAAAGGTTTTGGTGTCGAAAGGTCTTATGCTGATGCTTTAGAGTGGTATGAGCTTGCGGGTGTTCATAACCATGTAAAAGCTATGCATAGAGCAGGAATGATACATATATTGAATAGAGAGGTTTCTGATGAATTTAGGTTTACTAGGGGTCTAGAGTGGCTCGATAAAGCCGCAAACAGAGGTAATGTTGAGTCTCAGCTTAGGTTGGGAGATATGTACTATTCTGGTAAAGAGGGTGTTGTGAAAGATTACCAAATTGCTGAAAAATATTACAAAATGGCTGCTGATGCAGGTGAACAAATCGCTTACAAGAAGTTAACCTTCCTATATAGAGAGGGTGGTTATGGTATACAGAGAGATGATGAACTTTATGAAAAATATCTTGAAAAATATTATACTTATGAGCCTGACTTGTTGAAAGAGCCGAAAGATAGGTTAAACTTATTTAATTATAATATATTTGATTTTTAACAATGAGCCTCTTTTAAGAGGCTTTTAAAATAACTATTAATAAGGAATTGTAAAATGAAAAAATTTTTAATAATGTGTATCGCAGTAATGAGCTTTAATCTGTCTGCTAAAGAGGTAAATAATGATAATGGTATCATTGAGTTCTTTTTTTATGGATGCCCTCATTGCCTTCATATGGATAATAAAATGAAGTATTGGAGAAACCAAAATAAAGAAGTAAGTTATGAAAAAGTGCCAGTCGTTTTTAACGAATTAATGAAAAAAGCTGCAAAACACTATTATGTTTCAAAAATGTTAAATATTGAAGAAGAGTTTTCGCATGCATACTATAGAGAGTTAAATGATAAAAATAAATATATAAGTGATGAGCTTGCTATAGAAGTTATGTCAAATTTTTCAAAAAAAGAAGCTATTTTAAAAGCAATGAAATCAAAAATGATAAATACAAAAATAAATGATGCTGAGGAGCTTGCCCAAAAACACTCTGTTCTTGTTTTTCCGACTTTTATTATAAATGGAGGTAAAAAGTTAAATGCATCAAATAGTGGGGGGCATGAGGGTTTAATAAATGAAATAAATAAAATATTTGAAAAATAAAGCAAATATTGATAAAATCAAAAAAAATAATAAAAGGAAAATAAAATTATGAGCAGTAAAGATTATGTAGAAAAAATATTGAACCAAAAGCCATCTCTTGAAAAAAATAGAGAGGGATCTAAATGGTATTTGGTTCAAACTCAATCAAATTGTGAGGCAAAGGCTATAAGAAATATTGCAACCAAGGCTGAATTAAGCGATGTAAAAGAAAAAATAGAACAAATGTTTTTTCCTGTTATAGAAAAAAAAGTTAGGGGTGCAGGCGGAAAAGAAAGAATAAAAAAAGAAAGAATTTACAGTAATTATGTTTTCATATTGGCTGATATGGACGAAGCTGTTTACGAGGTTATAAAGCACTCTGATAAAGTAACAGGTTTTGTTCAGGGTTCTAAAACTGTTATTAGTGGTCTTCCTAAACCTATTAGTATTGTTGATGTAAAAAATGTAATAAAACACCTTGATGATGTAAAAGAAGGTAAAATGAGTGTAGATAAGCTCTCTGTAGGTGATAGTGTTAGGATAAAGACAGGTGCTTTTACTGACACTTCAGGTATTATAGATAAAATTAATGGCGATAAGATTGTAGTAAATGTAACAATTTTTGGAAGGACAACACCAATAGATGTAAAAAGAAATGATATAGAGGTGGTTGACTAGTCACAATGAATGAAATAAAAAAGGCTTGATAAAAATCAAGCCTTTTTTTATATATCCCAAGATATGTGTCTTGATTCCATAATTAGATCATTTGCATCTTGTATATCAATAGGAATAATATCGCAGAGTTCATCATTAGCTAAATCAGCTAAATCAGAAATGGTTGATATATTATTTTCGATTAACATTTTTATATGATGTTTTTCGATATTTTTAAGATCCTTCAGATCTGTATCAACTGTTGTTAAATAAAGGTTTCTGGATTCCATAGCTTCCATAGCTCTTTCTTTTAATTCTTCGGCAATTTCAATATCAATGTCTAAAATCTCCGAAGTATCCTCATAAGAGTAAGCAGTTAAGTCATCAACACTTTTATAAAAGCCACTATTGGCTATAAGTGTTGCACTTTCTTCATCAAGAAGTAGCTCATTTTTAAAATACTCAATGTACTTCTTGTTTTCTTCTGAAAATCTTTCTTCAGTTAGTAATCTAATTTTATCAGTTGAAAATTTATTTATTGCTCGAAGTCTAACCTTGTTTTGTTCACTTAATGTTTGGAAGTCTTCCTCATCTATAAAAACAATAGTTTGATTATCAAGGACAGATATTTTTTCTATATTAAGATCCTTAAACATAGATAATACAAGATCTGATGTTTCAGGTTCCCATTTGCATATGTCAATGCTTCCGCCATTAATGTGTTCTATAATACTATTAACACGAGAACCTTTTGCACCGACACAAGTTCCGACAGGCTCTATGTTCTTATCGCTTGTATGAACTGCTGCAACTATTTTTTTATTATTGTCAGAATATACACCCTTAATTGTTATGACCTCATCATGAACTTCAGGTATTTCTTTAGAAAATAAGGCCTTTATGAAGTCATCACCTTTGCGACTAAAAATAACTTGATCTTGAAATCTGTGATCTTCCTCTTCTGTCATTAGTGCCCAGTAGTTTGTATTTACTTTTAGTTTCTCTTCAGAGTTTATTAGATTATCGAAAGGTATTATTCCAGAAAATTCACCATTAAACTCGACGAAGTATACTCTTTTCTTAAGATCATAGCGTTTAACAACAACATTAATTAGGTTTTCTTTAAATTGTAATGCTTCTTCTCTAATCAGCTTTTTCTTGAGTTTGTTAATCTCTGAGTTTAAAACCTGTTTTGCAACAATAGCACTATTGCGACTATCTATGTTTACATCTATATTTTCTTTAATTTTTTCTCCAGCTAAAAATTCATCATTTTCGTATATTTCAAAATCAGTATTAATTTCTTCTTGTGATTTTGGAATAACATTAAAAACTCTGAAAGCTTCAAGTTTAAAAGAGTCCCTATCAATTTTTGTTTCAATTACTGTGTCTTTAGTAAAACCTTGCCTTATTGTTTTTGGAAATACATGTTCTTCCATTATTGATATAACATCACCAATATTTAAATCGTTAATATTTGCTATAACTTCTATCTGTTCTTTTAGTAGTTTTTCATTACCTATTTGCATACTTTTCTCCTTTTAGAAAATAAAAAAATCACCTTAGTAAGATGATTTAAAATATTATATTTTAACGATTTAATTTTATAATAATACTAAAAAAAGTCAATCTTTTTTTTTTAACTATTTTTAAGTGTGTTATAATATGTTTATAAGTAAAGAAAATTATAGATGAGTAATAATCAAAAAAAGTTAACAGTTAGGGAATCGGTAGATGATGCAATGTCAAGACAAAAGCCATTGGTGGCAAAGGTTTCGATTCATGTTGGTGAGGATGGTGCATCTTTCCGTAGTATTGTCTTTTCGGGTAATCCTGATAATAAAGATAGCGTAAATATAGAATTAAAGGAAAATGGTAAAACCTTGTTTAAAGGAGATATTGAAGAACATGAGGAATATGTAAAAAATGGCGGAATCTTAATTTCTGAAGGGGGTCAGGTTTTTGGAAACGCGAGCAGTAATGATGATAATCGTGCTCTTTTTCGTTTAATGGAAAATATTACAAAAGACTTGAAAGAAAGAAGAAGTCCAGAAAGTATTGTTGAAAATGCAATAGGGGGTGGAAGCCAAACGATATCTAAGAAAAATGGGAAAAAAATAAAAGCCAGATAAAATCTGGCTTTTTTATTTAAGAAAAGTAATCATAGTCGGCAATAATAAAATCTTTAACAAAATCATTACGCATGACATCACTTGGTGTTAACTGTGTTATTTCAAATTGATCCATTAGCTTTTGGCTTGACTTAATTACATCGATCATTAATTTAAAACCAGATTTTTCTTTTTCTGGCAAGAAGTCTTGTTTTTTAAAGTCACCACAAAAATGAATAGTACTACCTTCTCCAAGTCTGGTAAGTAGGTTAAATAGTTCTTTGTAGGTCATATTTTGTGCTTCATCAACAATCATAAATTTTCTGTAGGTTGTTATTCCTTGGTTAAAGCGGGTTGATCTAAATGCTATTGCATTAATCTTTTCTTTTAGCCAGTAATAGGCTTCATTAGAACTTACATCAAAAGTTTCTTGAACTATTTGCATATAAGGCTCTTCAAAGGGTTCTATTTTTTTTCTATCGTCACCTGGTAAAAATCCGTCATCCCTAACACCAACAGCACTACGGTATATAATAACTTGATCATATTTTCCTGAAGCAACCTGTTGTAATCCTATATTAAGAGGTATAAAGGTTTTTCCCGTACCTGCTGCTCCAAAATTGATTGTTTTCTTATCAGCATGTATTGCATCAACTATTTTTTGGTGGTTGGCGGTTTTACCATAAGCCTTGTTTTTTATCTGTGCCATACCTAACTTTTTTTTGTTATTTAGGGCTTCAGCTTCATTAATAGAATGTACATTATTAGTATTATTGTTTGACATATTTTTTTCCTTGTTTTGAAAATAAAAAAGGGCTATTCCCTAATGTTTTAGAGAAAAGCCCATAATTGTTATTAAGTTTATAAAAAAAAATTTTTATCGCTCCTTTTTATTAAGCAAATTAAGAGTAATTAATAAAAATTTATCCCTTATTAAAAACATTGTAATGGATATAAATACTATTTTCAATAAGAAATGCATTTCTTTTAAAAGAAAAAGATTGCTTAATAAGAAAAATAAGAATAAGAATAGAAATAAAAATGCAAGAGAAAGTAAAATTTTATTCTTTTTATTTAGGTTTTTAAAAATATACAAAAAACTTGTATATTCAGATTCTGATTCTTTTGGGTCATCGTCAAATGCCCAGCTTAATATATCATCTTTTGTGTCACCATCTGTATTTGATATTCTTATTATTAGTGTTTCATCTTTTTTGTTTACTCTTTTTATCTCCCATATTTCAGATATGTTATTTCCGTTTATTGTAAGGTATCCATCTTCAATGTGCCATTCAAATTCACCTCTATTTTTTTCATCTATAATATAGTATCCATAAGAGTCTTCCTCAAAAAAGAAAAGTTGATTGGTACTTTCTTTTAAAAAGTATATTTTATCTTTTAATATTATTTTTTCAGAGAATTTAATCTTACTCATTTTGATTAATATTAAATATCAACTATCTCAGGAAACTTAAAGGTAAATAGGTTGCCCATTTGTTTTTGCATATCACCTATTGTCATAGGCATTTTTTTCTCTGTAGTTAAACACCTTATGAAATCTATGTGATCGTTATCAATATAGAAGGTTGATTGGTATAGATCGAGCTTGCTTTCTTCCTCATTAGAAAATACTTGTTTTGTGGAGTAGTTGTTTTCTATTGTTAAGGATTTATCGTCACTGGATTTAAAACGACGTATTGTGCCACTTTCAGGGACTCTTAGGTAGCAGAATGTAGTCTCAACATTTTCCTCTAAAGGAGATTTACTTATTATTTCCCCATCTTTATAAATAATTCCATCTCTATAAGGATAGATGTATATATCCTTGTTTGCATAAAGTTCTGTTTTTACAGGAATATTTAAAAGGTATACATGATCGTAAGAGTCTACATCGCCACTTGCACTTTTAAACTGACTTTTATCTGTATCAGCACTCGATAGTTGTTGTTGTTCAGAACTGCTAAGGTATTCTTCAATGGTAATTATCTTCTTCTTGCCGCTAGAAATTTTATTATCAATTTTAGCACTAGATGTGTTTTTTTCTTCATCTAACTTTTTATCTCCTTCTTTCAATTCATTTTCTGATATTTTTCCTTCAATTAGTGAAAGAAGGTTTTGTAATTCTTGTTCTTCTTTTTTCATTGTAGGTTCTTCTTGAGATAGTGCAGAAGAGGATATTATAGATAATACTAAAAGTGTTGCAATTTTTGTTTTTCTCATGACTTTCCTTTTTATAATATGTTTTTATTATATTAATAATTAACATATAAATAAAAAAAAACAATAAAAATTAATCCACAAAAAAAACAAAGTCAAGTAGTTCATCAAAATCCTCAACTTTCTCTGGAAGTGGTAATGGTGACGAGGACTCAATTGCTTTAGATACGGTTCTTTTGAAATCCTTATTGTAAGGACAGTCAATGAATTGGTGTTCTATTATTTTACCAGATTTACTTTGTATAACTTGAACTCGACATTGCCAACCTTTCTTACCATATGACTGGTTCCAATTGGAATATATTTTTGCTTGTATTTTTTCAACATATGATTGTTTTGTTTTCTCTTTTTTCGTATTATCATAGGGTTTTTGATATAGTGTTTTGTTTATGTCACCTAACAAGTCAAGATATGCATTTTCTTTTTTTTCTGGTTTTTTATCTTTTTGTTGTTCTTTTTTTACTTTGGCATTTTTTTTCTGCTCAAAATTTTTGCTGTTTGTTGGTGGTTTTGTTTTTTGTGTGGATTTTACTTCTGATTTTTTAATTGAGGTTTTATCCTCTTTTTTCTCATCAGAGTTACTGGTTTTTACGGGCTTTTCGGACTTTATCTTTGAAAATCTAATATTAGTTGTTTTTATTTTAGTTATTTCTTGCTTTGGCGGTTCATTATTTTTTTCATTTATTAGTTCTTTATCCTTGATGCTAATAATAAAAATCAAAGCAAGGATAAAGATGTGTAAAAATACAGATATTAATAAGCTTTTATTCTTAGTCACCGATAATTTCCTTATTATATTTTTCGGCTTGACTTATTAAAGCTTTGTTTTTATTTGCTTCAAAGCTGTTTTTTACATCCATTGAAACATTAACAATGATAAGTATAGAAATACCACCTAAATAAAAATAAAACCCAGTAATATAGTTAAAAACTTCTGGCAAGACAACGATTAGTGACAAATAAGATGCGCTTATAAAAATCAATTTACTTCTAATTGAGGATAAGTAGTTTTCTGTTGGTCTATTTGGTCTTATTCCTTTTACCATAATATTATTATCCCGAAATGATTCTGATAGTTTTTTAGTGTTAAATAGTATCTTCCCGTAAATAAAAGAGAATATAAAAATTAACGAGCAAATAAATAGGAAAAAGAAAAATTTAGAGTAACCAAAGTAATTATCCCACAATACAGATAAAGAAAAATTACCTATTTGTTCCAAATTGCCAATAATCATTTGTGGTACACTAACTAACATAAAAGCAAAAATCGCTGGCATTATGGATGCCACATTAATTTTAATAGGGTAGTTTGACTCTCCCTCCCTAGCGTCTGGTGTTATAATTTTAATATTTCGCCTCGCATTTTCTATATATGAGATTAAAAAGAATAGTCCAAATATCATTAATAAAAATGCAATAAGTCCAATGTTTGTGGTTTGAAATTCTGCTGTATTTTTAATAATGCTTATGTTTTGTGGTATAGAGGATATAATACCACAGAAGATCATCATTGTTATACCAGATCCATAGCCATATTCATTAATTTTTTCAGCCATCCAAACAGTTATGAAGGTTCCGCCTATAAGTGATATGGTGGAGGTTATATAAAAACTTAAAATATCGGTAGTTACAAGGGATATTCCTTGATAAGATGCTTCAAGTATTTTTGTTGAAACAATAAAGCTTTGAAATAGTGCGATAAAAAATGTTAGATATTTTGTATATCTATTTAGTTGTATTTGGCCTTTTTCACCAGACTCTCTTAATGATTTTAATTTGGGTATAAATAGAGAAAGCATTTGGACAAATATAGTTGCTGTTACAAATGGCATTATACCAAGCATTAGTATTGAAAATCGTGAGGCACTACCCCCTGAAAAAGTATTAATTAGTGTAAGAAGTTCAGAATTAAAAGAGTTTAGATATGGTTCTATTAGGGCTGTGTTTACAGAAGGTATAGATATGTAACTGCCAAGCCTGAACATGAAAAATATAAATAAAACAAAAAGGGTTTTTTTAAAAAATAAATTATTGTCCTTAAGCATTATTTATCTCCTTTATTATGGATGGGTTTTGTTTTTTGAATTTTTCCTTGTTTTGATAATTTTCGTTTGCAGCTAATAAAAATATAAGAGTAATAAGTGTTATAGTTATATAGAATCGTTTATTTATCTTCCTGTAACCAGAGTTGTCAGGTTGGAGTGTTGGTCTGCTTTCTTGTTTTAAAACAAAAACAAATATGAATATAAAAAACAATATTAAGTATAATATGGTTGAATTAGATAGAAACATTAATCCCTCTTTTTGTGTTAGATTGTTTTATTTTTTAAAAAATAATGTACATTAATAAAATAAATTATTACACTTAAGGGAAAATTTTACAAGATGAAAAATATAATTTTAATTTCAATATCTTTTTGTTTATTTCTTTTTGCTTTTTATATAAAAAGAGGATTAGGATTAGATATAAATTCTTTTTGGGTTAAAAATGTTACTTTTATTGCATTAATAGCAATGAGTATTATCCCATTATGGTTTTTAGGTTTTAATTTTAAAGAATATCTTTTGGGGGTAAAAAAAGAGATTGGGAATATATCTTGGTTAAAAAAAGAAAGAGTTTTGAGGTTAACAACTTTATATATTGTGATTGGTATACTTTTTTCTTTAACTATTATGATCTACGATAATTTGCTAAAAAACATATTGCTATGAAAAAAATTATAACTTCGTTATTTTTATTTTTAGTTTTTTTAAATAATGCTAACTCCTCTGAAATAATAACTAAAAAAGAAGGGGTTTTCATAAAAAAAGAGATTAGTTTGGGAGGTATAAAACACTACTATTTTTCTCATTTTTCCTCTGATGTGAAAAGGAGGGATCTATATATTGTTTTTCCAGGGTCTAAAGGTGATGCTGAAGAGTTTATGATGGCGACAGGCTTTCACAATAAAATTATTAATAATAATGAAAATCTTATTGTCTTTGACTCTTACAAATCAGATGATTGGTATAAGTATAAAAGTGTTAACGATAAGGTGGTAGATAGTGTATTAAAAGAAGTTTATAATAAGGTTTATGATGATATACATTTGGTAGGTTATGCAGAGGGTGCTACATATATGAACGAAATGGTTTGTTCCAATAAATATGGTGCCGATTTTATATGGAATGTTAACGGGACAATTAAAAAAGATTGCGAAATAAACAAACTTATTACATATAGTTTGGTATATGGTGAAAGTATGGATATATCTAATTACGAGAGTAATTATTATACAAATTATGAGAATTTTATTAATGAATGGATTTTAAAAAGAGGAAAGGGGTGTAAAAAACTAACAGAGCAAATAAAATATGGTAATAGGTTTTCTGAAGCATATATAAATCAGTTTTTATTTAAATGTGATACAAGGAATAAGAGTAATATTTTTAAAATGGTAGGGGTTGGAAGAAATTTTCCTGGAAGTTCTAAAACAGATATTGAGTCTTTTAATGGTAGAACTGTTGGTAACATAGATTTTTATGATTTCTTGGAAGACATATTTTAATTTTTTTTAAAAAAAACTTTTAAATAAAAAAAAATATGATAAGTTTATAAAAAAATAATCAAACTATGAAAAAATTAATTAATAATATATTTTCAAAAACAGTAGGAATTGGTATTGTTTTGCTTTCTTCATTCTCTGCTATTGCTGGTGATGCTGGGATAGGCGATAGGCTTTCATCAGCTGCTGGTGAAGTTGGTATTTTTGGTGATCTTTTAATGATTATCATCGGTGTTGCAGGTGTTATATTGCTATTTATGGGTGGTATAGGTCTTAAGAAATATGCAGATAATTCTCAACAAAATCCATTAATGAAGCCAATGATATTTTTTGTTGCAGGTGGAATAATGACAGGCTTTACTGCATTCCAAGCTATGCTTTCAACCTCATTGACTGGTTCATCTGGCGACGAGGACACAGGTAGGGGTGGATTTAAAGCACCAGATTCTTCTTCTTAAGGGGAGAAAATAAAATATTTTTAAAAGCAACCATATGGTTGCTTTTTTTTTGGTTTTTTAGTGATACAATAAAAACAAAAAAATGAAAAACATTATAAAATCTATTCTAATTTTTATTAATATAGCTATTTTTAGTTTTAGTGTTAATGCGGCAGAATCTTTGCAGGATCGATTTAAGTCTTGGGGGGAAGAGGTTTTTGTTTTTGGTGATCTTTTAATGATTATCATCGGTGTTGCAGGTGTTATATTACTATTTATGGGTGGTATAGGTCTTAAGAAATATGCAGATAATTCTCAACAAAATCCACTAATGAAACCAATGATATTTTTTGTTGCAGGTGGAATAATGACTGGGTTTACTGCTTTCCAAGGTCTTTTATCTGAAAGTGTAACAGGGGAAGAGATAGATAAAGATACTGGTCGTAAAAAATTTGATGCGGGAGACTTATAATTAAATAAGTTAGTATTTATGTTATAATACAAAAAAAAGAAAGTAATGGCAGATAACAATCAAAGCGATAAACAGAAAAAAGAGCAAGAAGAAGCACAAAGAAAAATGGATGCCTTTAAGGGTGTTATAGATGCAGTAAAAGAAAGTGCTGAGGTAAGGACTGAAGATACTCCTGATGGTTATAGTCAAGGGTTTTTAAGTTTGGATTTAAATGATTATATATCGATGATGAATAATCCTAACTCTTTTATTGATAAAATTAAAAGCAACCCTAATATGGGTGATAGTAAAGATATTGTAAAATTTTACCTTGATTTAAGGGCGGTAGCAAAATCTTTTGAAAGAACTGAGGAGAACCAAGAAGAGATAAAGCAATCTAATAATTTAATAGATAGGTTACAAAAAAGTAATAGCTTCTATAGTGTTGCAAAGGAATTGGAGAACTCAGATAATAATATATCAAAAGAATTAAGTGATAGTTTTGAGGCTTCAATACTATCTGATTTAAGAGCTGCAAGGCGAGATACTACAAAAGAGCTTAAATCAAAAAATAAATTAAGGCACTTTTCAGAAAAAAGAGGGTTAGCGTTAAATCTTTTAGATAGAGGGTTAAGCAAGGTAAAGGGTGGTGAAAGAAATATGCCTTCTTCACCTGTTCAAGAAATGTATTCTTCTATAATTAGTAATATAAATATTGAAGATAATAAAATAGAACCAAAATCTATCAAGGATAGAGTTTTTTTTGATTCTGTTAAAAAAGACATAAGGGAAAACCCATACGATGTTGCCATAGATACTGCTATTATGGAAGAACAACTAAAAGAGGATCTGGAAAAAAGAAGAGAATTTCTTTTAAAAGAAAAAAATGTTGATTCAGAGTCTTATAGGGAAATAGAGCACGATATAAAAATAAAAGAAAGGTTATCTAAAGCAATAAAAAGTCAAGGTGAGACCGCAAGAGATAATGCGATAGACGGCTACTTAAAAAGTGATGGTTTTAAAGAAAAAATGACTAGTTCTAAGATATTTAAAAGATATGCAGAACAAAAAGCTGGTGTGCATGCAGAAAAGAGAGTTCGTAAAAACAGCAGTCCTGATGTCACAGACAAAGAAATAAAAGAGGCTGTTAAGCAAGAAAAAGAAAGATTGATGTCTTCGAGTAAGTATTTGTCTGGTATGCTAGACAGCTTTTCAAAGTCTAAAGAAGGACAGGAGTACATAGAGGGAGAAAAATTATCAGAAAGAGAAAGAATTGATAAGGAGATAAAAAGAAGAAAAAAATATTTAGACAAGATAGCAAAAGAGGCTGTTTTGAAAAATCAAGAAGGTTATGAAATTTCTGTTGGAAGTCCTAACTCTTCTTATGCTTGGACAGACAAGAATAATAAAAATTATAATATTCAGCTTCATAAAATGGATCAAATAAATGATAAGAGGGTTTTTGGTATAGAGTATGGAAGAGATTACTGTCATAAGGGAGAGGTAATTGCGAGAAGAAGAATGGGGCAATACACAATACCAGATTCTGTAAGTGATCCAGAAGCAAAAATGGAGGCTTTTAAGCTTTCATGTGCTGGAGTTCTTAATGATCCCGGACAAAAAGGTAAACTATACATAAATATAAGTAAAAAAACTTCCCCAGAAGAGGCTTCTGAAATGTTACGTTCTGCTGTTGAAATAATGTATAGGAAAAAGGTTATAGATAAGTTGGGTGGTTTTGACAATGTAACTGAAAGTGTTGATAAGGAAATACAGCAAGAAATGGCAAAAGAAATGAAAGTAAGTGGAAAATTACCAAAAGGATTCGAGCTTGAAGATTTTATATCAAGGGCAAGACCTGATCATATAAAAAATGAAGATAAGGTGGGTAAGCACCCTGATTTCTTTAGGGCGCAAGAAGTTGTTGAAGATTATTTAAAAAGAAAAGATGGGTATGATGGTTTTGGTAAAGATGAAGGGCAAGCACAAGAGGTTGGAATATCAAAACAAGAGTTATCTAAATTTTTATTTTCAAGTGGAAAGAATGCCACTAAAACAGAAATAAAAGGCAAGTTGAAAGCAATCAGTGAGGCTTGCGAAGGCAACGATATGTTACAAGATTTAAAGAATGCGGCTGATCAAATGATAGAAAAGGTTTCTGAAGATAAGTACAAAATAAATAAAGAAAGTATTGTAACAGAGATGTCTGTTATTGCTTACGAAGGTGAAGATAAATTGAAGGGTATAAATAAAGAGATGAGAGAAGAAAGAACAAAAGAGGTGGCTAAAAAACTTGGTGTACAATCTGATTCTGGAAAGGGACTAATCGCTAAAACTGTTAAAGAGGCATCTGGTTCTCTTACTACTGCAAATAACCTTAAAAAGGCTGCTAAGAAAAAACAAGAGGAGGCTAAGAAAAAGATTGCTGAAGCACAAGAAAGGGCTGCCAATTTAAAAGAAAAAAGTTCAAGAGGTATGAAAAAACCATCACCTAGCTCTATGTAATCAAGCAGTATTTTATTGTTTGATTTTTGATATAAAGGATATATAATAGCACTTATTGATGATAAGAGGCTTAAAAAAAATATGTTTGGTTCTAAAAACTATGTTAATAGATTAATAAAAAGTATAGATGTAAAGGAGTTAGATAATACTAACTTTAAGAAAAAAACAGAAGAACTAAAAAATAATTTTTCTTTAGATAGTGCTATTAACTTGTTTTTTTCGGTTGTAAAAAAGAAAAAAAATATTTATCTTTATAAAGAGCAAATTGCTGGATCTTTAATAATGGAAAATGGATCCATAATAGAAATGTCAACGGGGGAGGGAAAAACATTTGTTGCTATACTTTCAGCATTTATAAATTATCTAAGAGGTGAACAAACAAAAATAATCACAGCAAACGATTATTTGGCTTTAAGGGATGCAACCCTTGCTTTTGATATATTAGGAGAACTGGGTGTAAGGGTTGGGTATATAGTGCAAGGTCAATATGGTTTTGTACGAAGAGGTGTTTATAAAAACTCTGATATAATTTATTCTCGTATAGAAAATGTGGTTTTTGATTTTCTAAAAGATAAAACCGTAAAAAGAAAAGAGGATATATTAATAAGCAGATTTGATAATATAATTATAGATGAGGTGGATACAGTTTTAATAGATAATGCGACAA
>MDTC01079650.1_pt1 | contig 18275 bp, 19 predicted proteins | sample 811181 | NCBI WGS metagenome assembly MDTC01 (sample SAMN05326644, study PRJNA326480) | marine metagenome | isolation source: seawater | place: Pacific Ocean: North | collected 2011
CAACCTCTAATTCATCTTCTTCTTCTGAATCTTCATTTTCATCTACCTCTTCTTCCTCAACTTCTTCTTCCTCAACTTCTTCTTCCTCAACTTCTTCTTCCTCGACTTCTTCTTCCTCAACCTCTTCTTCCTCAGCTTCTTCTTCCTCAACTTCTTCTTCCTCAGCTTCTTCTTCCTCAACTTCTTCTTCCTCTTCTTCCTCTACCTCAACTTCTTCTTCCTCAACTTCTTCTTCCTCAGCTTCTTCTTCCTCAGCTTCTTTTTTTTTTCTCAAATACTCCGCACGTTTTTTTTTCGTATTTTCAATAGCTTCCTTAGCAATTGCTAGGTCCTTTTCCACTGCAATATACTCTTTCAATCTTTGTTTATGTTCTTCTTTCCGGACATTTTCATAATCTTTTTTATTATTTAAATTTGCGTTACCCCATCCCATAATTCCAGCAGCTGAATTAAATACATCTTGAATACTAGGAATGGATTGCATTTTATAGAAAGTTCTATAATTTTTTATTGCTCTTTGACACATTTCTGGTTCGGATGAAATTATAAATTGTAGTTCTTTTAATTTTTCATCTTCATGTTCGTCTTCGCTATCTGGTTCGGAAGATGGAAATGGTTCTACATCACTATCTTCTAAACTATCAAATTCATCTTTATTTAATTCCATTATTTCTTCTTCTATTTTAGAAATACTATCGAAATCTGATTTATTAATATTCATTTCTTCTATTTCTAAATTTATATTATTTTCTACCTTAGCACTTGTTTGATTTGACACCTTAGATAAAAATAGTCGTTTATAATTTTCTCTGACCAAAGCTAACTTTGTTTCCAATTCTGAATTTTTTAGTTTTAATGATCTATTTTCATTTACGATCTTTTGAATAAACGGTAAATTTAATATAGCAATTTCAGTGCTATTTTGAGTTTCAATAACTGGATTCAAAGCATCTTTCAATTTACTACTAATTACATAACTAACGTCTTCGATTAATTTAGAAATTTCTATGGAACTTTGCATATAAATTATTTTGCGTGTTCCGTTTAATATAATTTAATAAATTATTAAATTATTATATAAATGAGTACAACTACTCGTGAAAAAGAAGTTATTAATTTAGTAATGAGACAAACTAATTATACCGAAGAAAAAACAATAAATAAACTAAAAGAATGGAATAATAATTATATTAAAGTTATTAAAGAATATCTTAATCCAGAATTCAATAAAAAGGTTAAAAAAGAAGAAACAAGAACACTTAACCAACAAATGATGGGAGAGATAAGAACGTTTATGGATGATGTGTATATTAAATTTGAGAATAGAAAAAGATACAATCAATATGTTAATGTTTTAAAAAATAGAAGACAACAAGAATTGCAAAAAAATAAAACAAATACAGAACCATCAACTACCGAAACACCAACGGAAAATAAAATTAAAATTGAAGAAGTGGAATAATTATTATTGTTATTATATTAATTATTTAAAAATACTTTTTTTCTCTCTTTTTAAATTGTTACTTTTTAATCTATAATTTGTATTTGAATCGTTATTTGATTGTGTATTTAACAAATTATTATTCACATTGGGTAATTCATTATTATCCTCATATAATTCAGGTAAAACTTTAGACATTGGTTTATCAACTACCATTAAAAGTTTGTCATTATTTAATAACTTTCTATATTCTTGTATATTTAAATTACCGTAAAATTTATTAAGTGTATAATATGGTGACGGTGCTGGTTTGATATTTCTACCAAAAATTTTCCCATATAAATCATTTATCATTGAATATCTCTCCCATAAAACAGAATGATCCAATTGTTCATGTCTCAAAAAAGCAACAGCACATTGTGGACTACAAAAACATCCATATACATCATAAACACCTTTTCGAATTTTTGATGGTATATAAATTGCTGGATTATCAAACGGACAAGTACACCAAAAACATGATGATCTTTTATCCGGTAAACAATTATAATGTAATTGATATTTTAAATTGCTAAGTTTTTTCCATATATCTTTTATATCTACGTCATCGTCATTAGTTGTTACTGTTTCTTTTTTTGATGATGTATTTTTAATAATTGGATTAGTAATCGAATTTTGAAAATTAGATAATACATTTAAATTCATATTATTGTCATTATCATTAATATTTTCAAATGTCAATGAGTTTAACTTTTGATTTGAATTTAAAGAAAAAGAAGTTGGTTGTGTAATTTTTGGGTTGTATTTATTGTTTAACATAGAAAAATTTTTCTTATCTAATTCAGTTGTATTACATTTTAAATGAAGAATTATATTAGCTTCCACTGTGTTTAATTTTTTATTAATATCAGTACTTTTAGTAACAATCTTACCACCGCGAGGTTTTCTACCCCTTTTCTTTGGGATTTTAGGTTCAGTTGATTCTGTCTTTTTTTTTGGTTTTCTACCTCGCTTCTTTTTTACTTTTTCTATTGGCATATATCATAAATAAGTAATTGATTATTTAAGTGCTTTTAACAATTAAATTAAGTAATTTAATTATTATCTAACGTTATTTTATTATGTTTGCTGAAAAGCAATGCAATTGGAGTTTTAAAAAAAATCTACCGGGAAAAAATTACCTTTCTAATCCCAAAAAAGATGCACGTTTTAAAGAAATTTGTAATGAATATTCTTTAAAAAGAAATAATTTCAATCCAAATAATAACTCTTCCCCTAATATATTTATTAACAAATTAAAAAAAAGATTTAATACTTATTATGAATTACAATAATTTTGTATTAATAAATAAAATCATATAGTTTAGCAAAAAAGATTCTCGACTATCAGTATGACTTATAAATTCTAGCATTTTAAAATCATCTTTATCCAAGTTAGATTTATTATTTTTAATAATATACGAAAAAAAATCCAATATAAATGATTTAATATCCATATTATGTTGTATGCATAATTTTTTAACATAATTTTCTTTATTTTTCTTATTTGATTTTTTTAAATAAGAAATAACATTTTCCCATTTGTTATTGGTCATTATATTTACGTTTAATCCTTCATCATCATGATTACATTGAATAAAATTAATCATACTTCTGATATCTGATTTATAAATATTTAATATAGATTTAATATTGGTATCTGTTATATTTATATTTTCTTTTGTAACAATATTTTTCAAAAAAGTTAATATATGTTTTTTTGGTAATTGGGAGAATCTTAAATGTATAAACTCATTTTGAAGCGATGTATCTATTTTGCTAATATAATTACATATTAAACAAAAACGTATATTTTGCGAATACTGTTGTATTAAATAATGAAGTGCTTGTTGTGCGTTTTTTGTCATATAATCAACTTCATCTAATATAACAAACTTCAGTCCTTTTGTAAAAAATGTTTTTGTATTTACAAATTTATTAATTTGATTTCTTATAACTTCTATACCTCTATCATCAGACGCATTTAAATGTATTTTTAATGAAGTATCTTTTTGATTATATATTTCTTGATACTTTTCTATTAAATTAATAATAGTGGTTGTTTTACCTGTCCCCGGTGGACCATAAAATAATAAATTAGGAAATGTATTTTTAATAATAATATTTTCTAATATGGTTTTATTCATATCATCTAATACTATGTTTTCAAATATTGTTGGTCTATATTTTTCTACCCAAGGTCGATTATCCATTATATTACTTATTTTTTTATATTTAAATTGAACTAAATCTAAACATAAAATATATATTATTATAAAAATGGCTACTGTATTTGAAGGCGGATATCTAAAAGTAATATTAGGACCTATGTTTGCTGGTAAAACAACAAATATAATTAACGAATTTAACAAATATTCTTGTATGGGATATAAATGTATTGCTATAAATCATTCCATTGATGATAGATATGGTGAAGATGTTGTATCTAGTCACAATCATATTAAGATTCCTTCTATTAATACAAATACGCTTTATATAATTAAAGATAAAATTATGGATAAAAAAGTATTATTTATAAACGAAGGACAATTTTTCGAAGATTTATATAATTTTGTAAGCGAAATGTTAGAAAATGACAAAATTATATTTGTATGTGGATTAGATGGCGATTATCAACGCAAAAAGTTTGGTTCTATTTTAGATATTATACCACTTGCAGATGAAGTTAAAAAAGTAAATGGAATATGCCATAATTGCAAAAAAAGAAAATCTTTATTTACACATCGAATAATAAAAGAAGGAGGGCAAATAGTAGTAGGAAATCAAAATATGTATATGGCTTTATGTAGATTGTGTTATAGAACATTAAATTAATTACTTAAAATATACCATTTTTTATATTAAAATTAAATTGATATAAAAATATACTTAAAGAATTAAACTAAATTATCTTAATAATGAATGACTTAGAAAAAGAATGGATGGATTTTACAGAATATAATGAAGATACTATAAAAAAAACAGAAAATAAGGAAACGTTTATAAAACCTAAATGTAGTGATATTTATATATCAACAAAAACAAAAATATGCTATTTAAATAAACCCATTGATATATTTGGTCTTTATTGGAAGTTACCTTTATTAGATTATCATACACCAGCAGAAGGGATTATTAAAAAAACAGTTAAAATCAATTGTGAGAATGCAGAGGAAACAAATGAATTGGAAGAAAAAATACAAAAAACAAAAGATTCAAATAAGTTAATTGATATTTATACAATAAATAAAAACACTAATAAAAATGAAGGGAAATATAAAGATATTCGAAAAATAACAATTGGATTATCTAAAAAAGACCTTCTTAACAATAGAAAGAAAAAAAAGAGTGCTTTCTATAATTGTTTTGCTATAATATATAGAATAGTATATGAAGGAACATTCAGAGAAGTTCATTTAAAAATATTTAATACTGGTAAATTAGAAATACCAGGTATTCAAAAAGATGACATGATGTATTATGCGTTAGAAAAACTTTGTGCTGTTTTATCTAACTTAACAAATACAGAAATTACATACAATAAAAAAGACATTCAAAATGTTTTAATAAACTCGAATTTTAAATGCAATTATTATATCAATAGAGATAAGTTATTCAATATCTTAAAATACAAATACAATATTCATAGTTTATTTGATGCTTGTTCATATCCCGGAATACAATGTAAATATTATTTTAATAATAATGATAATGGAATATGCACTTGTTCTCCTAAATGTGGTTTTAAAGAAAAATCTAACATGAAAAAAGCAAAGTCCAGATGCGTTGAAGTTTCATTTATGATTTTTAGAACTGGTAGTATATTGATTGTTGGTCATTGTAATGAAGATGTTTTATTTCATGTATATGAATTCTTAAAAAATATATTGTTAATTGAATTCAAAGACATACATATAAATATTGAAAATCCCATAGATCAAAAAAAAAAGAAAAAAAAGAAATTAAAAAAGAAAACAATAATGGTAAAAATCAACAATCCATTAATCCAATAATTTATTAACATATTTATTATGATTAAAATTCTTTTTAATAACGGTTTTCATTAAGTTATTTTTAAAAACGGTATAATCAATGTTTTTTGATTTATTAATAAAACATTCTATTGTTACTAGTATTGTATTAATTGTTAAATCATTTACAATTAAAGTATTAAACAAATCAGTAGTCATATTATTAATATTATTAATTTGTTGTTTTTTACTGTATTTATTAATCATTCTATTTATTTTTTTCTGTATATAATTAATGTTAATATCTTCCATTGTTTCAGCACCTTTAAACAAAACATATTCACTAATAAAAATAAATAAATTTAGATTACTTAATATTTCATTTATTACAGCTGATTCTTTATCGGTATATGTCATTTTTTTCTTATATTCAGTATTAATTTCAAATAATGTTTTTTTATAAACAAACAAAACAGCGTCCTTTGAAGAAAGCTGTAAAAAGGTGTTACCTTCTTCTCCAATTTGTTCAATAAATTCAATATAGTATAAAAAAGACTTATTGAGGTGTTTGTGAATAAGATCTGTATTTCGAGTGTATATAAAAAGCACATTCATAACATTTTTTAACATTGATAACCCTTTTTGAATTACCATTAACGAATATTTCTTATTTTTTTCCTTTACATTATGTTTAAATGCTCTTAAATAGTCGAAAATTACACTAATAAATAAAATATACATGTTTTTAATTTCTTGTTTATCAAAAGAAACTGGTAAATAATTACTTTTATTTAATATCATATCATTTTTTTTTGATTCCATATTAATTATAATATATTTTATTATATAAATATTAACTTAAAGGTTTATTTTTATCTAATATAAATATGGAAACAGAACAACAACTTAGTTCTCAGACATCTACCGCTACAAATTATAAATTACCATCCGGAATTACATTGCAACATTGTGCTAAAATTGCAGTTGTTGAAGACCGTCCAATTATGTTTGATTATTGGACACCTTCTTGTGATAAAGAAGTATTAATTGGAGTTAGAGAAAATGGTGAAAAACTATTAGTTAAAAATGAGGAAGAATATACTAGTCCTATTTCAAAAATTTACAAAGTAGAAGGAGAATACATTATTATGACAGAAAATTCTATTTATATTGTATCCGCTGATATCCCTACTAAACGTGTAAGGTAATTATTACAAATTTTATTAATTATAAAAATTGTAATATAAATGATAAACATAGTATATGTTATTTATAGTATTTCCTTTAATTTCTCTCTAATTTCACTAGACAATGTAGTTGGAAATTCAACAGTAAAATTAATGATTAATTTACCTGTATGATTGTCTCTAATCATTCCAAGATTAGGTAAACTTGTATTTGAGTTGTTATTAATAATACAATAATTGTTTTCCGTATCTACTTTATATTTTTTACCATTAATATGATCAATATTCATTTCCATTCCAGTTAAAGATTCTTTTAATGAAACCGTTTTATTAAATATTAAATCTATACCTTTTCTAATAAAAATGGTTTCATTTTTTATACTAAATACAATTTTTACATCACCAAACATACCGTCCAAATTATGTCCCTTGTCTTTTAATAATATCATTTCATTATTATCAATACCTCTTGGAAACTTAACATAAATATTTTCCTTTTCCATTGTTTTAATATTATTATTAGCAATCCATCTATTTATTTCCAATGGAATAACACCCCCCATATAAGATTGTTCCAAAGTAATAGTTACCTTTTCAACAATTTCCGGTGGCTTTCTTTGAACAGGACGACCATTATAAAAAACTTTAAATTTCGAATTATTTTGTTGTCGTTGTTGTGGAAAATTATTATTGAAAAACATCGACATTATATCATTCATATCTTGTGGATGAAAATTTGCTGGCATACCAGGTATTCCACCAGGCATTCCTCCTTTTTGTTGCATATCATACATATTCTTTTTCTGTGGGTCACTTAATATTTGATATGCTTCATTTATTTTTTTAAATTTTTCAGCATCACCATTAGGTTTATCCGGGTGATGTAATAAGGATTTTTTCCGATATGCTTTTTTTATTTCATCAAATCCTGCTTGTTTGTTTACACCTAAACATTCATAATAATTCATTTTAATATTATAACAACATATACTTTTATTACTTATTAAACACAATATTACATTATTATTATATGTTGAAAAATGATAATTCATTAATTCTTAAAAAATATCAACCCATACGTTTTGATAATTATATAATTAATAAAAAATACATCGAATTATTTAATACTTTTATCAATCTAAATCGGTTGAATTTATTGTTAATTGGAAACCCTGAATGTGGAAAAACAACACATATAGAAACAATAATAAAAGAATATTATCAACTTGATAAAATACCACTTGAAAATCTACTTTACATTAATAATTTACAAGACCAAGGAATTCAATATTATAGAACAGATGTTAAGAATTTTTGTCAAATAAAAGGTTCTATTAAAAAGAAAAAAAAGTTTGTTATATTAGATAATTTAGATACCATAAATGAACAAAGTCAGCAAGTTTTTAGAAATTATATAGATAAATATAGTCATAATGTTTTTTTTATAGCTTCTTGCACTTATAAACAAAAAGTAATAGATAGTTTACAGTCTAGATTAACAATTATAAAGTTAAACCCAATAACATTAAATGATCTAAATCAAATATTAATTCATATTAAAGCAATTGAAAATATTAAAATTACACCAGCATCAAAAGATATATTATTAAATAATTGTGATTATTCAATACGGAAATTATTAAGTTATATTGAAAAATTTAAACTTTATAATAAAAAAATAGATATGAAAAATATAAAAAGGGTTTGTAATAATATAAGTTTTCATGATTTTGAAGAATATACACAATCATTAATTGATAATGATATTAATAAATCTATTAACATTATAAACTCATTATACGATGGCGGTTATTCCGTTTTAGATATATTTGATAATTATTTTACTTACATTAAATATGATTATAATTTAAGTGAAAATAACAAATATAAACTAATTAAACTAATTTGTAAATATATTTCCATTTTTCACACAATACATGAACATAAAATTGAATTAGTAATGTTTACAAATAACGCTATTAATATTTTTAACAAACAATAGTTAAAAGTATAATAATTTAATATGTAAATATAATATCTATGAGCCAAGTATTTAAGAACTATTTTTCTTCAAGTATATTATTTGATTTTTTAGATTCTTGTTGCACGAAAAGTAATGATAAAGATTTTACTAATTACTATGAATTTAACAATACATCATTTAAAAAGGCAAAATTTGAAGAAAAAGAACTAAATAAATTTTATAAAACTATAAAACCTTATTATCACAATTCAAAGAATTTTTATGTAAATAGAGAAAAAACGTATAAAAATTTTGTGACCATTATAAGACAAATATGTAAGTTTTTAAAAATTACATATAAATCAAAAATTAAATATAGAAATTCCAGTTATTCAATTATTTATTTTATTTCTTTAGAGAATGAATCAAATGATTGCTAATATTATTATCCGTTTCAAATATTTGTTGTTTATTTAATCTCACAAACCAATTAAATTTTCTTCTTTTTAATAATTCTTCTTTTGGTATAACAATACAATAACAATCTTCTGCCAATTTTATTGGTAAACTAGACATCAAATCTTCTATTAATATTTCTTTATTATTAACATCTTTCATACCAAATAATTTGGCGTTAATAATATCCATTTCATTTTTTTTATACATATCTAATAATTGTATATCAAAATTACCTAAGAAATCCATTTCACTGGTATTATCCGTTGATATTTGGATTTGACTATAATCAATTAATTGTTTTAACGTTTCTGATTGTTTAGTTGCTCCCATTATTAACGTGCTAGGTATAAATTTCAACGTGTCTGCTGATTTATTTCGCGACAACGACTCAACAGCAAAAAAATCTTTTTTGTTTAAAAATAAATCCACCAATGGTTTAATATCATTCATCATTATTGTACTATTTGGAATAAATACACCACCGTATTTATATAATAACTTAATAAAAGCATATTGTCTAACATGACTTTTAATTGGTTCTGGTAATTTATGTAATTGAATTGCCCAATCTGGTAAAAGTCTCGATAGCGATTCATCATTAATTAAACATACCTTAAATGATTGCGAACAATGTTTCATTATTGTATTAATACACATTTCGATATATCCTTGATTAACATTTTTTGTGTTTCTAGAATTGAAAGATACCCAATTTCTTGAATTAACTTCATTTTTATTATGAATCCATAATATTGGTTTATTATCATTTTTATTATCTCCATTTAACAAATAATGTTGAATTAATTTTTCATGAGTTTCTTTACTATCCGTGTCATATTTTTTTAAATATTTATCGTATACCATTCCTATAGAAATAATTATAACAAAAGCAAAAGCATAATTGAGAATTTTCATGTATATATAATTATTATATATAAAAATACATAATAATTAGTTACTACCTAAATTATTATTCCAATAGTTTTAAATTTCTCCACCATCTCTCATTTAATCGTTTTGCTTCTTCCTCTTGTTTTAATAAATCATATGCTAAATTAGTAGCTACCTTTTCAGAAGAATAGTTTTTTTTATTTAACATTGCCTTTGAACTACGTTTAGACATTGGTTTTATATTTTGCCTTGAACGTGCTAATTTAATTTCTTCCATACTTGAATATTTTTCTTTATTTAAATAATCATCATGTGTCACCGGAACAACTGTTTCTGTGTGTGCTTTTTTTAAATCTTCATATTGAAGTCTACTAAATACACCAGAAGAATAATTTTGTGGTCTATTTCTATCTAAATCATAACCACCTTGACTAGTCATTTCTTCTAAATCTTTTTTTACAACTAAATCTCTACATTCTTTTTTTTTATTATTAAATATTTGATCAAAATCGTTTAATGAGTTTGCTTTTGCAGTTGTTACATCTTCTTTAGATCGAAACCAATCATCATACCCTCCTCCCAATTTACCATCCTTCATTCTTACCTTTTCAAACATTTTATTAAACCAAGTATTAAAATCCTTAACTGATTTCCCTTGTATTTTTTTAACTAATAATTTTTCATCTTTTTTTACATTATTATTTAAATAACTATATTCCATATCATGCGCATTTTGTTGCTTTTTTTTCTTAAAATAATATACCTTTTCAACTGTATTATAAGCTTTCTTAAAAAATATAAAATACTTAGAATCAACATTGGATTTATCAGGATGCATTTTTAAAACCATCTTTTTTGCTTTTTTTAAATCTGCTTCATTAAAATCATACTCTAATCGAAATAAAAAAAGTAAATCTGTTAAGTTATAATTATCAATTTCTAAATCATGTGTATCCATTGCTTTATATAATTAAAAATAGTATAATAATTTAATATTTTTAATTTATTAATTTGTTACATGACCATTTGTTTTCTTAAAAAAATTAGTTATATCCGTTTGGTTTGATGAAGACAAAATTTCATGTATATCACCATTTACATAACTAATAATAGTTGGTATCGTTCGTATCTTTAAATAAGAAGCAATATTACTACCTTCATCTACATCTACTTCTACATAATTAATTTTTTTAAATGTTTCCATTAACGTTTTAATATGCGGTGCTACTTTTTTACAAGGACCACACCATTCTGCTTTAAATTTAACAATTACAACATCATGCTTTTTTACATGATTTTTTAATTCTGCTCTTGTTTTTAATAAAGTTACCATTATATTTTTTATAAATAATTAATTATTATTATTATTACACATTAATTAATATTTTCAAATAAATCTTTTATTGTTGTTACATTTAAATTTGGTAAATTTGGATGAGCTTCCCACATATATTTACAATAAGACCATTCCAAATCATAATCTTCTAAATAATATTCACTTAAATTCTCCAATAGTTTATAATGATATTTTGGCGGAAGATAGTTTAATTTTTCCTTTGGTAATACATACGCTAACTGTATATATTCATTAATATCATTTTCAGGTGATTCAATATTTAATATATCATAATTCCAATGTGGAATATATTTATTTAAATCTTTTAATAATGGTGGATAATGATAATTATATTTCCAATTCCAATCGATACTATTTCCACTATAATAATTAAACGTCCATTCAATACCTTCCAAATAGTTTATACATATTTTTTTAATATTAAAACGGTTATTATCACAATGCAATAACTTATCGTAATATCGTTTTTCCCAACCATATTTTTCTGGATTAATATATATTTCAACTTCTCTATTTGTAATCGGTATTCTATTATATTTTAATAATTGCTCATCATATGTTTTTGATGGATATTGTCTTTTTGATATTTTTTCACGAACTTTATGTTCTCTTAGTAAATTATCATGTTCATTATCAGCCAATATTTCCATTATTTTTGACAACGTAGGCCATTGAATTTTATTATTATTTATAATTGTCTTTTTTGATGACCCCAATACTTGCTTATAAGCATTCATCAATATTTGGATACCAACCGTCCGTATATTTACTGCTGGAAAATGAGGTAAAAAATCATTCCCAAGGAAAAAACATAAAAACATATAGTCTTTTATAACATTTTCCGATACATTTGCATTATTAAAATTCTTCATATGAGACACTATACCATTGGATAATTCATTTAAATGAATCATATAGTTTTCATTTGGTATTAAAGATGAATCAATTGTTTTAATAAACTCAGGTGTTTCTCTAAATAAATAAATTTTATTAGAAATATGTAAATGATTTATTCCAAGCATAATTAAATCGGCATCCAATCCATATACAACAATCGATTTGTTTTGCATTATAGACTTATTTTCCCTCACATATTGAAATATTTTATGTTCACCTTCTCCCACTTGATTTGAACCACTAAACATATAAAAACTACCTTTTTTTTTAAAATAACTCGATAATGTGGTGTTTAACTTATTCATAAATTCTGTTCCTGGTGTTATACTTATTTTATCCCACATTTCAATATATTTAGGGTTTAATGCTTGATTTAATTTATATTCCAATAAAGATTTGTGTCTTCTTGTTCGTTGTTGTTCTAGTTTGGCAACTGGCGCTACACCATCAAACGAAATATAAGCTCCTTTTGATGGTGAAATAATCGATATATATTCTTCTATTTTTGATATTGTATTATTAATTAACAATTCTTCAAATTCATTTTTTTTAGTAGCTTCGTATGAACTTGATAATTTATGTAAACAATCATAAATAATTGAATTGCTATCTAAAAAAATATAATCTATTTTAGTATTTTTATCAAGTTTTCGTATAATATTTCTGTGATTTTTCACAATATAAGAAAAATAACTAGGTATTCCCATTTATTATTAATAATCTATAAATTATATTTAATATATTTTAATTAATTTATAAAATCATTATCTTTGTAATATATACAATGGCAAAAAATGTCAAAGTTAAAAAGTCGTTAAAGACTAAAAAGACGAATTCGATAAATTTAAATCATTTAGAGAATGAAATTCAATATTTTATAAAAATTATACAAAACACGATATTAAATATACAAAAATATAAAACATTAGGTATTATATCGTCTAATAATGTTTATAATTCTATAAATAATTTAACAAAGATTTATGATGAATTAAATACTATGAAAGATTGTATTGAAAAGTCAAATGAAAATATGATTTATACAAAATTACAATCTATTAGAGAGAAATTGGTTCAAATATTTAAGTATAATGGCACGAAAAGTATTGAAGATATTTTAAATTTGTATTATGGTTCGGATTACATAAAAAAACATTGTTTAAACAAAGAAAATAAAAATAAATACAACATTATGAATCAATTTTGCCATCCAATTTGTTTTATTAATTTAACTTGGAAAGACCATAATAAACCAACTGATAATAGTAACAAAAAATCTATTGCTAAAAATAAAATTGTAGAAGATCATATGATAGTTGAACGTAGTGAAACGTTAGAATGTTTTGATATGGCAAGAACAAGTTCTCATTTTCAAACAAAGGTTTATGGTTTAAAAATTAGCTTTCAAAATCCAAATAAAAACGAAACGTTAATTTTAAAATGTATTATCGATAACATTACATATGATTGTATTAATAATGAATATATTAGCGATAAAATAAAATCTCTTCATAAAGATAAACCTGATGATGAAACGTATAAAAATAATGATTTTAATAGATTTATAAACGCATTAACCCTTAAACAATTATTAATTTACAGTAAAACGGAATTGTATCATAAATTTGTAGGATGTATAAACCAAAATGTTTTGTTTAAACAAAAAACAGTTTCTACTATTATAAAAGAATTTGTAAACAGTGAGCTATATAAACAAAGAACGATTTTGATTCAATTATTATTAAAACACAATGATCCGGAATTTAAGTATTTGTCTTATTTATTATATGATTTGTTGTCGAATGATAACAATGGGGACGATGATACAAATGATCAAACATTATTATACGATTCTTTACCATGGAATGTTAAAAAGTTTTTCAGAGACGCAATGACAAATACAATAAAATATACAAGTAATTTAAATAATTTCAATATGAGTGATATACCAATCGAACAACAAATATGTATGTTAAAAGTTAATGATAAAGTAAAAGAAAAGGCAATGGTTAAATTAAAGGAGATTAAAGCTAAATCAGAGGATAGTGGGTCAAAAGCCCGACAATTTTTAGATGGTCTTTTAAAAATTCCATTTGGTGTTTACAGAAAAGAAGAAATTCTTGATTATATCACTGATATCAAAAAAGAATACAACATTATGATTAAATATATTCAAGAAAAAGATGATTTATTTTCACCAGAAAACTGTAAATCAAATCTTGATATTATGAAATCATGTGATTATATTAAAAATACATATATACATACCTTAAAAAACAAACAAATTAATAGATTAATAGAACTATATACAATAAATAAAAGAGACCAAATGGTATCTAATGTTTGTTATATTAATGGGTATTTTAAACAAAACGATATTGCCAATAATCATATTTGTCATTCTGGTAAAAAAATATCTTACATGAAAAATGAAATAATTAATATTATAAATAAATGGAAACATGACCCATTATTTATCGATTACATTACAAAAAAATATCAAAATTATAGTAATAATATTGATACAAGTAAAATTATCAAAACAATAAACACAATCGAAAATAAATGGGATGAAATAAGTGTTAATATTAATGAAGTAACTAATAAATTAGATGAAGCTATATATAGTCATAAAAACGCAAAAAGACAAATTGAACGTATTGTAGGACAATGGGTTTCTGGCGAGGAAAGTGGATATTGTTTTGGATTTGAAGGTCCTCCGGGTGTAGGTAAAACAAGTTTAGCCAGAAAAGGACTTGCTGATTGTTTGAAAAATGAAAATGGTGAATCTCGTCCATTTGCTTTTATAGCATTGGGAGGGGCAAGTAATGGTAGTACTCTTTCCGGTCATAATTATACATACGTAGGTTCAACGTGGGGTAAAATTGTTGATGTATTAATGGAAACAAAATGCATGAATCCTATTATATTTATTGATGAATTGGATAAAATTAGTAAAACAGAACAAGGTAAAGAAGTAATTGGAATATTAACGCATTTAGTTGATTATACACAAAATCAATCCTTTCAAGATAAATATTTCACTGGTATCGATATCGATTTAAGTAAAGTTTTATTTATCTTTTCGTATAATGATCCTAGTTTAATTGATAAAATTTTATTAGATAGGATTCATCGCGTTAAATTCAATCATTTAACATTAGAAGATAAGATTGTTATATGCAGGAAATATATTTTGCCAGAATTAGAGGATAAACTTAACGTTCAAAATAATATTGAAATGTCCGAAGAAGTATTAAGGTATATTATAGATAATTATACAAACGAATCTGGTGTAAGAAAATTAAAAGAAATATTATTTGAAATTTACAGTGAGATTAATTTAAATTTTCTTAATAATTATAGGGAATATTTAGATAATTCAACTGTTATTAAACTAACTATCGATATGATTGATAACCTTTATTTAAAAAAAAGACATAAAATAACTCATAAAACAATACACGATAAATCGGATATCGGTATTATTAATGGATTGTGGGCAAATGCTCTTGGAATGGGTGGTATTATACCGATTGAATGTAATTTTTTCCCTTCTACTAATTTCTTAGATTTTAAATTAACCGGGTTACAAGGAGATGTTATGAAAGAAAGTATGAATGTTGCAAAAACCCTTGCGTGGAAATTAACACCTATAAAAAGACAAAAAGAATTATTAAGTAATTTTGAAGAAATAAAATCATATGGTATGCATATTCATTGTCCAGAAGGCGCAATTCCAAAAGATGGTCCTAGTGCAGGAACAGCAATTACAACTGTTTTATATAGCAGATTAAATAATATAGAAATACCAAATCATATTGCAATTACTGGTGAAATTGATCTAAGAGGAAAGGTTACGGCAATTGGAGGATTAAATTTAAAAATATTAGGAGGAATACGTGCTGGTGTTACAACCTTTTTATTTCCAGAAGAAAATATTACAGATTTTGAATTATTTAAAGACGAACACAATGATAAATCCATTTTTGAAAAATACAATTATATACCAGTTAATAATATAAATGATGTTTTAGATATTGTATTTCAAAATAATCAATAATATTATAAAAATATATGTTATATATAAATGCCATCAACAGGTTCAAGTAGACTTTTATTATCTTATACAGAAATTCCAAAATTCATAATATCATTATCACCTATTATTATTACATTTTTACTTTTTTTAGGAGGTGGTGGTGGGTTAAACGCCCTTCCAGCTCTTATTTTAGTTGTTTGTTTTATTATTTTGGGAGTGTTAATGCACTTTATCCAACGTTCGGTTTCTATGTTACAAGTGAAAGATATTGTTATTTTGAAGAACAGTATGAACGTTGCTTGTGGAGTTTTTGATATAGGAAATATTCAATATTTACCACCTATAAGAGTGTTATTTTATTACTTTACAATTGCTTATTTGTTGATACATTTCTTAATGGCAATGGACGGTTTAGAAGATGGAGAGAAAATATTCCCAATTATATTTATAAGTATTATTACTTTATTAAGTATTGCTGATACAGCACGATTATGGGGTGCTAAATGTTTTAGAGCAGATAAAGATGGAAAACGATTGATGCCGTATATGATAGCCATTTTTGTCGGTTTTATTTTTGGAGCTGGATTTGCGGCTTTAACAACTTTCCTTCAAAATGGAATGTTTCATTTTTTTAAGAAAAGGAAACTCATGATAAAATGCGACAGTGATAATAAATGCACAACGCTTAAATTACAAAATATAGCATAATAATAATTAATAAATTTTTAATTATTATTTAAAAAAGACTAAACCATATAGACAACATTTCTTTATTTAATTTTTTTAAAAGCATATCTCTTTTCCATTGATTGAAATTTAAACTATAATAAGGTCTAAAAAAACATTTTGTAAAATGTAAATACCCTTTTAATGGTATAAATTGTTTATATTTTAGTAATATCGATTTATCATATACTTGTTTACCAGAACGATTTGATACTTCATTATGAAAATTAAATAAATAGTCTTTTAGTTTTTCTTTTGTATTTATCATAGTATCATTTGTATTTTTCATTTTTATAACTGCATGTTGTCTACATACTTCACAAGGTAAATTACAACATATTTCTCTTATTATATTAAAACATTTACTAAAATTCTTATTATAATATTCTTCATTAACTTTTTCAGCAAAACCATGGAAAAAATACCATGTTGGAATTGCCCATTCTGCTTTTGACATGTTTTATATAATGTATATAAAGATAAATTAATATATTATTTATCATAAATGGCAACATCAGCCGACTTATTTAATACATTATTAAAAGAATCCGTAGAAGAAAATGTTATTATTAACAACAATGAAGACGATGAAGATAACTATTGTTTAATTACTGGTGAAAAACTAATAGATAAATGTATCACTTTATCTTGTAATCATCGATTTAATTATAATTCTATATTTTATGAAATTAAACAATGGAAAGAAAATTATAAAAATAAATCATCGGGAGCAAACTTTGGGGTTAAATTTAATAAGCAAATTATTTGCCCTTATTGTAGACAAATAACGGACGGAATATTACCATATTATAGTGAAATAAATGGAGAAACATATCACAAAATATGGCATGTAAATTGGCCAAAACGTTATTGGTTACTTCCAAATAAATGTAAATATATTTTTGTTTCAGGTAAACGAAAAAATCAACCATGTAATAAAGGTTGTATAGGAATGTTTTGTTCTGGGCATGAAAAACATAAACATAAATATGATGAAAATGGAAATTTAAAAATAGTTTCTAAAATTAAAAATACTATTGTTCATGATCCAAATAATCCCGGATGTTTACATACAATGCTTAGAGGTAAAAGAAAAGGGGAATTGTGTGGTAAAAAGGCAAAGAAATACAAAAAAAACGGGTTAGATACTGCATATTATTATTGCACGAATCACGTTAAAAAATACAATCATCCAGAACCACTTATTCAAGTTGTTTCGATATAATACTATATATTAATTCATAATATATAGTAATTAATTTCTCATAATAGATAATCCGGTATATAAAACTAAACCCAACA
>MDTC01235865.1_pt1 | contig 18274 bp, 25 predicted proteins | sample 811181 | NCBI WGS metagenome assembly MDTC01 (sample SAMN05326644, study PRJNA326480) | marine metagenome | isolation source: seawater | place: Pacific Ocean: North | collected 2011
AGACATTGTCTTCCACTCTTTTAAATCTTCTGGTTTAAACTTGTATGATAGTTTTTTATTTTGTTGTGACAATTCCCTTACCCCAAAAATGTTTACTCTTTCGCTTATCTGTGATAAGCAACGCACTTATGAAAGACTTATTATCTTTTGTTAAAATCTTGCCGCTGTGTAATTCAAGTTTGCCATATTTTGGTTTAAGTATTCTTCTTTGGAACTTTTTGCGAGGCGGCGGAGTGTTTAGAAACTCCATGCAACCCTCTATAATCTGCTCATCTGTAATATTCTTCGTCACATTGTCGTCAAATAGTATTCTTGCTGCAATAATCCATTTACTCTTACCAAAACCAGTAACATTCCAAAACATAGAACCATGGTAACGACCACGCTTCAGTTTAGAGTTGGAACTTAACATCTCAAATTCTGGAATCTCTTCTAAATCACATTCAATCAACGTAACTCTCCTTCAGGTCATCACAACCACCGATTAATTCTACCTTACCAGATTCCGAATCAATACGCAAGACAATTGGTATTGTGGAATGATCATAAAATTCTTTTACTTCTCTTAAGAACTCAGGTGTTTTTGTAAGTTCTGCGTAAACATAATTAAGTTTCCTTTCCTTAAGGGACGAAACTGCCTCAACACAAAAAGGACAGGAATTTAGACCGTAAACAATATATTTGTAATTATCCATTTAACAGTTCCCTTTTTTTTGTATTTCGTATTATGTCGACAACCTCTGAATAACTTCCCAAGACAGTTATGCTTTGTCTTTCACTACCAGCAGAAAAGACAATTTTTGTTAATCTTCCCGGTGGAACTTGCTCGCCGTTGACCTCTTTAATTATCTTGTGTAGATCTGCAGGTTCAATAGAGACTACATTTAATATGTTTATGCTTATTGGTCTGCTTTCATACTTTCTTAGCGGTACGGAAGTGTGGACTACATGCTCAAATGTTGCTATCATTTTCAAGATCCTCCGATTGTTTTGCTGCTTGTTCAGCAATTTTGTTTATGTCTTCTTCGTTTTGATTAAAAACGGCCGTTAAAAATCCAGTTAGGATCGACTGGCACTCCTCAAATTTAGTGGACATTTGCTCTGATATTTCCCTCAATCTATCTAAATTTTTAAGAGATGTGACACCAAGATCGCCTCTTGATAATTGACTTGTCAATTCAGCAATCTCATCCTGCATATCGTGGGTACTATTGACCATTTGCCTGACGACATTAGGTATTTCTTCTAAATCAACTGTGTACGAAACTTTAACCTTCAATTTTACCTTCTTTTCAATTAAAAATCTTCAAAACTAGGGCACTTGCCAAACCTATGACCGCTGTAAACAAGGTCCAAATTATTTTTGATGAAGACTCTTTCCATGCTTCAAGTGCTCTAATTCTTGCGTACAGTCCTTCATCTGGATTGTAAACTGCTTCCTTTATCTTGGCAACATTATCTAGCATCTCATCTTGTCTTTCTTTAACTTGCTCAATAGTCAAACAAAGTTTGTCCATCTTTCTCGTTAACTCAACAATAAACTCCTGTGAAATACCATCTCCAGACATGACAACACCCTCCGAAACGTCACTAGTATAAATAGTGTCTAATCACTGCTGTTCTTCAATAATTGCAAAATTAGTTGTCAATAAAGTGCCAGCAGCGGAGACAGCGTTAACCAGAGCATTCTTTGTAACCTTCGCTGGGTCTATGATGCCACTATCAAACATTTCGGATACTTCCCCGGTCAAAAAATTATATCCAACACTATCTTTTTCATTTTCTATCGCAGAATTTACTGTTTCAAAATCGTAACCGGCATTACAAGACATGGTGTCTATTGGAGATCTCAAAACATCGTAAAATATTTCTGCAGCAAACTTTTGATCATCAGTTAATTCTATATTTCTAATGTCATCAAGTATTGTTTGAGATATTCTATAGAGTGTTAGTCCACCTCCAGCAACTACACCTTCCTGTTGTGCTGATCTTACTGCTTCCAGAGCATCTTCAATCCTATGCTTCTTCTCCATCATTTCAATTTCAGTCGCAGCACCGACGCGAATAATCGCAACACCAGAGGAGAGACGAGTAACTCTTTCCTGTATCTGTTCAGCGTCAACTAGCGTTTCTGCATCTTTTACTTGTTGTTTTAGATCCTCAAGTCTTGAGGACAATTCTTCAAAATCGCCACCGCCACCGACAATTATTGTACCATACTTTGATATCTCGATGCTTTGACAAGTACCAAGATCATTTATACTGACTTCTCTTATCTGGTCGCCCATCATAGTTCTAAAGTATTTGGCACCTGTTGAAATAGCAAGGTCGGACATTACTGACCTTCTTTCTTCTCCATACTTTGGTGATTTAACTGCCGCGACTTTCATGGATCCGCGAGCAGAGTTCATAACTAAAGCACTTAGTGCTTGTCCCTCGATATCATCACTGATTAATACCACTGGTTTTTGTTCTCTCGCTGCGATCTCCAACACTGGCAATATGGTTTGCACTTGGTCAATTTGGGCATCACACAAGAAAAGTAGAGCATTCTCATATCTACAAACATTTCTTCTCTCATCCGTTACAAAATAATTAGATAAATATCCAGACTGAAACCTAAACCCCTCTACTAAATCCAGGGTTGTTTCGGTGGATCTTCCGTCTTCAATAGTTACTGAACCCCATTTACCAACTTTGTCGACTGCGGTTGAAACTAAGTCTCCCACAACTTGATCGTTATTAGCAGAAATTTTTGCTACAAACGCTATGTCTTCAATTGATGATATTGGTTTAGATCTTTCTTCAATTTTTTCGCATACTAGTTTACAGACCTTGTCAAGTCCCCTTTTTACTTCGACAGGACTTAAACCTCTGTCGATCAGGTCAAGAGACTTGGAAAATATCGCTCTCGCTAGAATGGTTGACGTAGTTGTTCCATCTCCAGCATCTGAGTTAGTTCTCTCCGATGCTTGCTTAACGATTTCAACTGCTGCGTCCTGGAATGGGTCTTCAAGATTGACAAATCTCGCAACAGTAACTCCGTCTTTTGTAATGATTGGTCTCCCATCTTTTTTCCTTAAAATTACGTTTCGACCTTTTGGTCCATAAGTTGACGCTACATTGTCGGCAAGAATATTAATACCGTCGAGCATCAACTGGTGCAAATTCTTACCATCAGAATATTGTTTCATTATACCTCACTTTGTATGGTTATATTATAATCAAGTATACACCAAGTGTCAAGTGTTTTTATATACTTTGTGATGCTTTCTTGGTCTTTGTTGCTTTTCTTGTGGTTGCGCTCTTTAACTTAGATTTATCTTTACCCATTGACTCTGATTCAGTCTTAAACCTATTTGCGGCGTCATTTAGTTCTTGGAGACTAGAAAAAAGTCTATTAAACTTTTTGTCCAATCCTGCAAAAAGTTGCTCGGTTCTAGACTCTGCCATAGACAAATCTAATTTACCTACTTCCTGAAGTTCGAACTCTCTTTTGGTTAGCATGGTTTTGTTGATAACGAATGATCCGTCTTTTATTTTTGGTTCTAGTAATCTATACGCATCTGGTGTAATAACAAATCTTTTAAAGATTACCTTTTGCGCTTCAGGATATTTGTACCCAATGTAGAAAGTTAAGGGCCCGTCCCTTAGCATCTCCAATTGTAAATTACCCCAGGAACCATATATCCTACCATCTTTAGGATCAATTAATTTAAGAGATACGCGGCCGCTATCAAAGTCTACGTCTGCAAGATTATTCTTTGTATCGGTTATGACGGTACCATTAAACAGACCTGCCATAAAATTCTCAAAGTAATAACCTTGCACACCGCCGTTTGGCCCTGTGACTAAATTCAATAAGGTTCTAAGTATATCAATTCTGGCAATTGATGCAACGTGATCATCGAGATCTGGTTCAGATTGCAAAAAAGAATTCATATCCCTGATAAAGACATCTAATTGCATGATGCTACCCGGCGCTAGATTGGCAATCGCTGATTCGAATCTAATCTTATTTTGATCAGAGGTAGCGTCTTCGAAATTGTTAAACCACCTAGTATCCATTGTAATAGGTTGATATACTATTGGTTCTGGTTTATTTCTTCTTTCATTGACTGGTGTCCCTGCCTCTACAAACATCTCAACCAATCTATCTAAGTTAACATCATTCATAGGTAATCGTCTGCAATGCCGTACTTGATCGCTTCCTCTGCAGATAAATAGACATCAACATTGTTTAAAAGTAATTTTTTAATCTTCTTCCTGGTCAACTTTGTACGTGTACACAAAAAGTCAAAATACATTTCCTGCAACTCTTTAGTCTCCCTCATCTCATTCTCTATATTTGGAAACGATCCGTGATGTCCACTTATAACACTATGTAACATAACCCTGCAATTTTTGCCGATCTTCCTTTTCCCCTTTGATCCATTGGCCAATATTAAGACACCAGCAGACATAACTTTACCGATGCCAATTGTTTCAATGTGACAATCCTCTTTAATAGAGTCCATGACATCAAGAATAGAAAACATATCTGAAACTACACCACCATGAGTAGATATATAAAGTTTAAATGGTCTAGTGACCTCATGAACCTTGCCGTCCGCGCCCTGCACAGACTCTGTTCTTGTGTGGTTGAAATACAGCATCGCCTGCACAACATCACCAGCAGTTCTCTCTGTTATATCGCCATAACAGTTAATGGTCCTGATGTCGTCTTTATCATCAGACTTACCGCCCATATTGTTGATAATATATATAGGTTGTTTTTCATCATCCAAGTTTGCTTGCGCAAGTTCTTCAATTAACTCTTCCTGTGCTATTTTATAGATGGGGTTAGATAGTTTTCTTTGCATTATATACCTTTTCTTTTCCTGTTGGTGTTTTTTCCACTATTCGATAAGGGAACTTCTTGAGGAAAGTCCTCCAGTTGTTAACATCTTTGAATATCTTCCTAAGTATCAGTATATTTTGTTTACTCTTAGAATTGTAACCTTCACCAGATGTCTCCCATTCTTGAAGTTCTTTCAGTACTGTCTTTACTCTTCTTTTGTCTTTGAAATTTAATTGTATCTTGCAAGAGACAGTTTCGTCATCGTTTTTCGCCTCTTTCCAGGCAACAAGGTTTATCATTCATTTTTTCCTTTCTAATTCGGTTTTGAAGGTTTTGACAATATCTTCTGGCATTGAACCAAGTACCGTCGCTGTGTACACTAGTTCCCAATTTTGAATCATTTGATTTTCGGCGGAACACTCTTTTTCAATTTCTTCTTCAGTCATGTTACTTTCTGAGAGGATTCTTTTCCTTTGGTCTAGCGCTTCCTCCATCTGCCCTCTAAAGATACTTGATAGAGTAAGCAACTGTACAGTAAGGGAATAGTAATAGTGCCTTCGCTCCTTACGGTTTATAAGAAGCGAAAGCGCATGATGTAGGAATGCTCCAATAGAAAACCAGAATAGTGCGTATATCAAATCTGTACTCATATTATTAGACTAACAGATCCTTTCAATGGAGTCAAGTTAATTATTTCTTTTTAAAAGATTCTTGGATTCTCTTAGCAACCCTCGCTGCAATGCGCTCTGCTACTTCTTCAAGTTCTTCTTGATCTACTTCCTGAAGTTCGTCGCCAAGGTCGTCTTCTTCTTCACCACCAAGGTCGTCTTCGGCACCAAGGTCATCATCTTCTTCGCCCTCGCCACCTTCAACAGCAGATAGAATCTGGTCAAGGATATCCCTAGCAGTTCTAAGCGATGCGACATCGCCTTCTGGAACGTCAACTTCAATGTCTTGACCGTCCTCTGGACCTTCGGCATCTCCCATCTCAGCATCCATGTCAGGTTCATCTTCGTCTGCCATGGATAGTCCCATTTCGTCGATTTCACCTTCCTTTACTGGTTCGTCATCATCTTCCTTTGAGCGATCCATTCCTTCTTTCTTGGTATCTTCCTCGTCCTCTGAAGAGCGATCCATACCCTCTTCTTTAACGTCGTCGTCTTCCTTGGCACGGTCCATGCCCTCTTCCTTAACGTCGTCGTCGTCTTCCTTGGAACGATCCATCTCTTCCAATTCTTCTTCTTCCTCAAAGACAAATGCCTTCTCATGAATTGGTTTTAGTCCTGCCAACTTCCAGAATCTTCTGGTCGTCGTCTCATTTAAGAGTGCTTTCTTTTTGTTATCTGACATGTCAATCTCCTTTTTAACAAAATAGGTTTTGTGTTAACAGTAATAAATAGGATTATTTTTTCCTAAAAGTATATTAAATTTACTGTTTAATCTCTTCAATTAAATCTTTAATCTCTGTTTTATTCGATAGTTTTCTTAGGGCAGATAATTCTATCTGCCTAACCTTAAGATAATTAATATCTAATCTCTCCCCCACCTCATGAAGAGTGAGCGACTTTCCAGCAGTTTTAATCTGCTTTTCTCGTATTGAAATGAGACAGCAATTGTTTTCATCCTCATAATCAATCCACATTCTACAGTCACTGTTTGGGCAAGAGACTTTCTTCTCTTTGCATAATTCTGCACATTCTGGTAAGACACTCATTAAATGTCATCATCTCCTCTTTCAATTAAATCAAAAACAAAATCAATATCCCTTTCTGTAAGACCAAGATCTTGCAAGACTTGGTTACCTTTCTCAACGTCACTGTTCTGCTTGGCAATCTTCTTCTTGCCAATTGTGCCCTTGTCTCCTTTTACTTTTGTAATATACATAAGGACATTAGGGTCATTCATAATGTAACCTGTGATCATTGCTTTAAAAAACTCTACCTGACTGATACCGTCCCTTCTTAATTTAAGTCTTAGTTCGGCATGCCGACCATCTGTATCAGCAAAAGTAATTTTCTTTTCCTGCTTTCCGTATCTATAGTAGGTCATTTGGACCTCAGTATATGAGTGCTACTCTCAATTTGAGATGCTGCAGTCTGAGTTATGAATTCTGCCTTTGCTTGTAACTGAGTTATGTTTCTAGCACCTGTATAAGAAAGTCCTGATCTGACGTTTTGCATTAGGTCCTGCATTATGTTAACTACACATCCTTTATACGGTATGGTTGTAGAGATTCCTTCTAGAGATCTCGCCTCACCTCGCCAATCTTTTTGCGCCTCAACAGATGCCATGCCCCTATAGACCTTATATTTTTTACCATCATTGCTTTGAAATATATTTCCGGGACTTTGATCTGTGCCTGCCAGTAGGGACCCAAGCATAACAAAATCTGCCCCTGCCGCCAGTGATTTAACAATGTCGCCTGCAGTCTTGATACCTCCATCTGCAATTATTGTAGCGCCATCTTCATAACTACATGTTAGAACAGATTCAAAAGTTGGCACGCCATGTCCAGTTTGTATCCTGGTTGAACATATTGAACCTCCACCAATTCCAACCCTTACAGCATCAGCACCCCACTCTGATAGTGCCATATACCCTCTAGGTGTTGCAACGTTACCAGCAATAATATTCAACTTTTCTCCATACTTATCCTTTATCTGCTTAATCGCTCTTTCCATTAAAGCATGGTGCCCATGGGCGACATCTAAGCAAAAGGTCTCAACGCTTCGATCTTCTGCAAGGAGATCAATTCTTTGCATAAAGTCGCCTGTGACACCAACCGCTGCCGCAGCGTTCCATGGTGTCATATCTGCTTGCTCTCCTGGTGTACAGTATCTGTGAGTAACTGCCAGACCGCCCAATTCACCAAATACAGCGGCCATCTCTTGTCCAGTCACTGTATCCATAGGACTTGTAATTACTGGTATCGTGTAACTCTTGTTGCCTAGTTTTCTAGACAAATCTATCTCGGATCTAGACTCAATGTCACTATACTGAGGGACTAGCAAAACGTCATCAAAACTATTCAGTTGTCTTTTCATTTAATTCCCTTTCCATTTCTTTTATTAGACTAGTTGCCTTAGACCAGCAATTAGGACAATACAGATTTACCTTTTCTTGTTTTTCCCTAACAACTACTTTCCAAGACATCACTTGTTCTTTATTCATTCTATCATACGGAGCATGACAAGTCAAGCAGTGATCTGGTATTTTATCAAACAAACCTAGCGCAATCTTCACATCCTTTTTGTGCTTCTTCTGCTTGATTCTCTTTAATTTTCTTGCTGCTTTTGTCATTCCTCAGTCTCTGCTTCAAGTCCTGTTGAACCAAACCCACCGTCTCCCCTATCTGTAGTCATTACATATACGCTATCTTCTGTAGTTTCATAAAAATCCGGTGTTTCAATTCTGACAAAAATTACCTGGGCGATTTTTTGGGCAGGTTCAATTTTTTGAACTTGTTTACCTACGTTATGCAAGTTTACAAATATTTCTCCGTCGTAACCCCTGTCAACGACACATGCACCGACTAGTAACTGGGTCTTGCTAGCAATACCTGACTTGTTCATCACTTGCATCATGTAACCGGCCGGCACTTCTACCTTCAACCCTGTCTCTAGAACCACAGTCTCGCCTGGTTGAACCTCTACTGCGACCACTTCTGATGGGCAATAATATATATCTGCACCTGCGTCTTGATGATGTGCACGACTCGGTAAAATAGCATTTTCCCTTAACTTGTAAACTTTAGACACTAATTCTGACATTATCTGTGTATCTCCTCTGTGGCACCAACCACTACTCTTTTAAGTCCTTTATCTCTTTCAATACTATACGCAATTGCTCTTAGTCCAGGTTTTGCAGGGTCCATGTCGTTGATTAAATATCTTGGACCCCTCTCAATACCCATTATAAGTTTGTCCCACGGGACACCCATCATCAACAACTCTTTGACTGTGTGGTCTCTATATTCCTGTGGTCTAGCAGTTGTAAAGACGATCATGCACTTTTGCCTCTTCCACTCTTTTAGTTTAGAGAGTGCACCTGGTGTAAACTCCGGTTTCGTTGTTTTCAGCGTTTCGAATTTCCTGTATTTAAATATCGTTCCATCAATGTCGCAAAATATAGTTCTATTTTTTACTGTCATGCTTTACAAACACCTTCATTTAAATCTTGCTCGTCCAGTAGAGTGTAAGTAAAACTGTTGCCATACTTGTCCGAAGCATCTTGACAAGTTTCCATGAACTCCGCAAAATCAACGCTACTCTGGAACACCTGACATCCTGCTGAAGCGCCACCTGTGTTAATCCTGGCGTTAGATCCTCTGTGCTTGTGTATGTTAATACCAAACCACCCCTCTTCTTCAGGTCCGTGATAATCTGGTGTTGTGTCTCTGTTGTTATCTCTCCAAACAGAAACCTGTCCACCTCGCTGAATTAAAGCGGTGTGACCTTTCTTTCTATTTCCATGCCAACCTATAATGTAAGTTGATCTGTACTGATTTGGCACAAGTATCGCTGTACCTTTGTGCCTAACTTCTTTTAGAGGGTTTCTAAGTATGCTGGGACCTGGTTCTGTTGTAACAGGATAAACGTCCACCACCCAGTCTCCATTCAACTTGTATATCACATTAATTGAATCATCAAACTTTGATGCGTCTCCCGAATCGTTCCGGACTCCTATAATATTGAGATTTAAATCTCCACTTTCAAAGAATGCATACCCTTTCTTATCCAGTGCTTGCTTATATTGATCTGCCATCATTTTGGCAGCAAAACCTTTTAATCTAGCCATTGTATTTTCCTCCTACGCTAACATTTTAAAATTTCTTCTGACGGATCTTGTGCTGAATCCCCACTGGGCATTCCATTCCAACCTCGCCATGTAAGGTCTATTGATGTAGATGCTGTCTTTTTCTGGATCTACTCCCCAACACTTTATAGTGTTCTCTTCAGAATTAGCATCAATCACCTTGACTACATAGAACAGTTTACCATTTTTTGTTTTCTTTTGCAAGACTTGTCTTGGTATAAACCAACAAACCTGGAGTTCTGCATCGAACTCAGATATTGGCGGAATCATTCTTTCTTCAAACCAATTTTGTAAACTTTCATTGACAACAGAACTGATTGGAAAAATACCTGTAAGGTTAACCAGGTGCTGTAGTTTTTCCTCTTCCGTCATGTCGCCTTCATTCTGAAACTTTTCAATATTCTCTAAAAGATTCTTTTCTTTACGAGGTCTCTCTACTGCAACCGCAGACCAGAAATGATTAAGTCCTGTAAATCTGTCATCCATTAAGCAGTTCAGTGCTTGACTTAAACATAACGCCGAGACTGCCTTCTTGTTAAGTTTAGAGTAAACTATGTTTTCATTAAATAAAAAGTCTTCTATCTTGTTGAACGGTCTGTTCGCTATAATCTGTTCAATCGCCGTCATGCCAAGACCCTTAATTGAAGATAGAGGTTGTATCAATGTCTTGCCATCTTTACTTATTTCCCACCTGACACCTGAAGTGTTAACGTTCAACGGTTCAATATTGTAACCATAAGACTTTGCTATGTTTATTGCTCTTTCTTTTCTCTTATCTGGTTCTTTATCTAGAAATGCTGCCAACCAGCATTCTGGATAATAATTAAGTAAATAAGCACACTGAAAAGATAGTACACAGTAGGATACAGCATGAGACTTATTAAAACCATACCCTGAAAAATACTCAAACTTTTCCCACAACTGTTTTGCTTCATATTCTTTCATCCCCTTTTCGATGCAACCTCTACGAAACTTGTCATAGATTTTATCCTTCTCTACATCAGCAGATCCTGTTCCTTTTTTCGTGAGCAGTTTTCTAAGTTTGTTACCCTCATCTAGTGTCAAGTCTTTACCCAACTTGTGGGCAAGCATTGCAATCTGTTCTTGGAAGATTAAGAAACCGTATGTCTCTTCAGTAACTTCCCTGACGTAATCATTTACATAGTCTACTTCTTCTGGTTCTTCCTTTGCACCGATATACATTTTGTCAACCCCAGCAGATAATGGACCAGGACGATATATAGAAGTAATGGCAGCAAGGTCTGTGATATTGTTTGGTTTAGCATTTTTACAAAAAGATTGTGCTCCACCTTCTGTAAACTGGAATATACCTGCCCACTTTCCTTGATGAAATACATTTTCCCACACCTCCCTGTCATTTAAATCTATCTTTTCAGGATGTAATTTATCTTCGTAAAAGTTCCTGATGTCTTCAAAGTTCGGATCTTCAACCCCCTCATATCTAACGAGCACATGTCTAATCGCATCTTCTATCATTCGTAAAGATGCAAGTCCCAAAATATCAAATTTAATAAAACCCATAGGTTCAAGATGCCTGACATTCTGTCCTTCGGACCAAGGTGTTTGCCTAACTCCTCCTGAATTTATAAGTGGCATCCATTGATTTAAATTCTCGCCTACCACAACGCCACCAGCATGCCGTGACGCTGACCTTGTCTGTCCATAAAGTGCATTTACGTGTGTCTTTACATCTGGATACTTATCAAGAAACTTTTGCAAAGATTCTGAGTACATCATAAGTTCGTCAAATGTCGGATTGTAAACACCTGCAGTAATACCGTGCGCTTTCTTTGCTAGTGGCGTTGCCTCAAAAACCATCTTATTGGTTACGGCATTGACCTCAGAAAACTCAATGCCATAAAACTTTGAAATATCTTTTATTAGAGATCTTAGTTGTAAAGTATTCCAATTTGTAATTGGAACAACAACATCATCACCCCATTCACTTATGAGGTGTTCCTTGAGCACCATAGGGTCTGACACATCATAATCAATATCAGGATATCCTGATCCACCTTTGGTTAAAAATCTTTCAAATTGCAGTCCATAACGGATAGGATCTATTTGGGTAATACCCAAGGCATAAGCAACAAGAGAACCCGCCGCAGAACCTCTTCCTGCGCCTGCTAATTGCATCTTTGTTGCCTCATCAGCAATCTTTTTCATAGTAAGGAAGTACTTGCTGAACCCCCTTTCTTCTATCACCCTAACCTCATGCTTTAATCGTTCAATGTAGATTGAATTATCAGCAAAACCCTTGTCTCTCGCTCCCGCTACGGACAAAGCAATAAGAGTTTCCCCTGCTGTGCTACCGTCAGGTACAACAAAATCTGGTAATCTAACTTTATTATCTGGCAAAAATGCATCAATTCGATTGTGCGCAATATCATAAGTCCGCTTTATAGAATTCAAAACAATATTATCATCATATTCTACGCCGCATTCTTTAGAGTATTTCTTATAACTTTCCCACATCTGGTCGCCATTCTTGGGGTAAAGTTCATACCCTATATCATCAACGTCAACTGGCAACTCATCAGATAACCATTCAACTTTCCTGCCAAGGAAACCTAATCTCTTGTAAAGTTCTCTATCTTTCCAGGCATCGGGAGAATAGTAATGTGAATCTGCTGTCGATATAAGTTCAATTCCAAACTCATAGTGCATCTGGATGATAAACTGATTTAGAGTATGTTGCTCCGGTACGTTATTCCATTGCAGTTCTCCATACCATCGATCACCAAATATGGATTGCATCTTCTGCGTTGTTTCCCGCATGGCATCGAGGACAGCGTCTTCGCCTTCATCTCTGTTCTGCCAATAATTGCCAGCATACACACCACCTAAACAGGCAGATGCGGCGATGACTCCCTCGTTATGCTTTTTCAAAAGGGCGTAATCAATTCTTGGATACCTATAGAAGTGGTCTCCAGTATAAGACTTTGATATCATCTTATAAATATTTTGAAGACCTGTCTGATTCATCGCTAATAGTATCATGTGACTGCGCCTATTTAGAATAGACTTCATCTTCTTTTTGGACGCCTCATTTTCTACAGTTGCACCTGATTGCACGTCCTCTAGCGCCTTTGCGTTTTTAGAATCTTCTTTCGCCTTCTCGTAATCAACTTTCCAGTTTGCAATACTTGGCACAAAATATGCTTCACAACCAAAGATTGGTTTAAAATCTTTTCCCTCGCTCTTCATCTTTTTTGCATGCAAGACTTGATATGCTAAACCATTAGCATTACCATGATCTGTAAGTGCAAGCGCATCCATGCCATTTTCAAATGCATAATCCATATGCTGCTGAGGGTACCCCAACGCATCAAATATTGAACCCGCCACAGAATGTGCATGTAATCCCACGAAGGGTATTGTTGATTCTTGTCTCAAACTATATTCCTTTCATCTTTCTTAAAAGCATTATTAAAACAATATCTCCAATCACTGTCTACAGTAAGAGGGTCGCTCATCATCTTTTGATAACCCGACCAAGAAGATATATCGTAATAGTAATCTACGTTATGTGTTTCACTATTTTCACTCATTATAACATCATCAAATACTTTGTCAAGTGTATAATCCTCTTTCACGTTCATTCTTTTAAACAAATAAGAGCAGTGTTTAAACTGCCTGCCACTAAAACTAAAACCTATGTGCTTGTTGTCTCTAGCGTTCTGTCCTAGATGGGATAAAAAAACTGATTCGTTACTTTTAATTTTTGATCTTAAGTTTACGTCCCTCGGGTAATAGACACCATATGGCATAGAAACATAGTATCTGTAGGGCACTACCCATTTACTTAACTTATCACTAATCGAATAACTAGCGTAAACACCTTCCATCACTGACACTGCTATTCCATTTTTATTCATATTTTTGTAAGACGTAGGAACATAAAAAACTGGTGTATATGTTCTATGCTCCTTTGGGTACCTAGCAAATTTTGATCTCTCATGCTGATCTAGATTAAGTACAAAGTCTCCACATATTTTTTTCAAGAGCGGTGCTACAGATTCATCACAAACAACCCATATTGTCTTGCATCCTATATACGAACACTCTACTATACTCCTTTGTATTGCATAGAAGTTATTCGCTATTGGCAGTGCACTAGGATGCAACACTAGGTCTATATCTGATTCAACTTTGGATACTGGGATTATTCCTGCAATATGTCTTGATGATGTTGATTCGCTTTTTCCCATCATAATATTTTATCCTCTTGGTGCTCTTGAAAACTACTTCTTCAAGTGGGAACACATCTCTTTTTATCACTTCCAATTTTGGTTTGCGCAAAGAACTACTGTGCCGACCAACCGATGGTCTTACTATTCTGTCACTATCTAAAAGAAGTTTTTCCGTAATCATTCTAACAATTGTATCAGAATAGTCGAAAGAATTCAAGTTTTCTTTCTCCAAGAAAGATACAGCAATCAAATCTTTTTTTGCTATAGATTTAATTGTGTCAATAAATGTATCTTTTGGAAATATGCTGCCTAAGTTAGTAGCGTCACAAAATTTTAACCTTAAAAAATCTACTGTCTTATACATATCTCTCCTGTCTACTCTGCTTATATCTAGGTCAGAACTGACAACAGGTGCGTGGAACAAATGACACTTATTAAACTTAATTTTAGAATCACGAAATGTTAAAATATCCCCTTCAATTCTAACACTTGGCAAACTAACTGTATTAACTATTTTACCCCTCATAGATAAGATAAATTTAAGTATTGACCATATCTCAAAAGCACTTTTACTCTGCAAACTTTGCACCCTGACAAGTTGCCCTAGTTCAACATCAGGTGTTGGCATGTTTTGATCTACTAGAATTATCGGGTAATTATTAACGTAGGATTTTAAAAGCGCACTTACACAAGACCCCACTACAATGTTACTAAACTCTAGTAACATAAACCTAAAAGGTCATCATAAGTTGCAGTCATCGATATTCTTTCAAACTCATCCTGCTCCTCTTCTCTTGGCAAACACGCTTCATCAATTATAGACATCAGGTCGTTATACATATTTACAGCATTTGATGTCAAATCAAAATTTCCACCATTACCTGCCAAACTAATGTCTGTCCAAAAATCTGGTCGGCCGGCGAAACCGCCGCCTGAAAAAGCATAGACCTTTAAACCTAAACCTGCCCTTACTGCATTTTCTACAACTGTTTTTGTTATCGGTCTCCCTTGGATATCATGATCTGCCCACTGCAGATAAGATTGCTCAACTTCATCACTGAAAATTATGACAATTCTTTCCGAGTTAGGACGCCAGTTTATAGAAAAATTTTCTTTAGCAGGTCTTGATCCAGTGTCGGCAAACCATTTTGTAGCAGCAATATCAACAGGGGCATTGCCTGATATGTTCTGTACTGATAAGTAAACAGCGTCAAGAATCATTTCATTTCCAGTATCCATCCCCTCATCTCCTAGTGCTGCAAAACTCGCAAGAAATTGATCGAAAGGCAATATGTCTGAAACTTTCACCAAGTACTCATCTCCATCTTCTTGAAACTCTTTTGGTCCCACCACTAGTCCCCACTGTAGTGGTTCCTCTGCTGCAAAGTGAGTAGCAAACCTGTTTAGTGCAATCTTTACTGCAGCAATCTCATCATCCATTGAACCTGACCAATCTAATATAAACAATATATCAGTCTCTCTTATTTCTTCACCGTAATCAACAACACCATCGCAGTCATTGTCTGCGCCATCACAAATTTCTTCTTGTGGAGTAACTTCACCCGAACAGTGTCCAGGTTCGAAGTTATTGTTCTTATCGCTCCCCCATACACCATTACTACAATAAACCTCACCAGGTCTACAAACCCCCACAAGGAAAGTATCTGGTGGACCTGTGTAGCAACCTTGAGTTAGTTCTTCATCTATAGACGCATCACAATCTTCATCAAAGTTATTGCATTCTTCCATTTGTAAAGCGATGCCAGATGTAGGATCACATGGCGGACCAGGCATAGCAACATACTGGCAGAGTGCGGCGCATTCAGTCATTCTTGTCTGCGTGCACTCAGCATCGATACACTCACAAGTTTTAAAACCTTGACCACAGATCAGCGGTGGTTCTGTGCAAGGCACAAGGTTGCCAACATCCTCTATAGTACAGAGGCATTGTAGTTGTTCATCAATTTGTCCATCGCAATCGTTGTCTTCGCCGTCACACTCTTCTTCGCTTGGTTGTCTTGCAGTGCACGAGATCCAGTTTCCAGACTCACATGTCTCAACCCCTCTCCCACAATCTGTCTCACACTCCCTGACTAATTCTTCGTCGGTGAGTCCGTCGCAGTCGTTGTCGTCGCCATCACAAATATCTGCCATAAGGGGTCCACACCTATCGCAAGCATTCCTTTGCCCTTCATCAACATTACCATCACAGTCATCATCTTCAAAATTGCACCTCTCTTCCGATGGTTGATTTGCATTACAATCTACAACTTGCTGATCAATACAAAATCCCCAACCTGTGCCACACTCATTCTCACATTCAAACCGACCCTCATCTATGCCGCCGTCACAGTCATTGTCTTCGCCGTCGCATTGCTCTGGATTACATGGCCGGCAGGGCAAGTGTACAAGATTGCCTTTATTGCAGAGTACTTGCTGTCTTCCTAGAGTACCATCCTCAAGTTGGCACTCGAACCACTCTATGAATTCTCCACTTGTACCTGGGGGGCAGTCCCACTGTGTGTAGCAATCACTCCTGTGTAAAATTTGTGGCGGTGGGCAATCTTCATCTCGACCATATGTACAGGGCACTTTGTTTTCATCACATATCTCAACAATAACCTGCATCACATCAATTGATTGACTTGGGTTAGGTGGACAATACCATCTTTGTCTGTCGCAACATTGTTGATTGCAAAGGCAATATTCTTCAACGTCTGCGACTGAGACCAATTCGCAAATTTCTTCGGCGGACATGTCCGGTTCTTGTGGTTCAGGTGGTTGCCAATCAATTATCGGTACATCCCTTCCAAGGTCTGAACCTCCAAGAATTAACCTCGGTTCATCCTCTGAACCTGCAGACTCCTCAGTATTGTGGGTATCTGCACAACCCAAGATAAGAAATAAAAACAAATATTTTTTCATCAGTGCTCCATTTTATGCTTTATAAAAGACTCCACGGAATGTGGAAAGTGCTCCTTGGCAATTTGCAAGCACGCTTTAGCAACTTCTTGTATCTCCCATTGTGCCCCTTCGTGCACACGAAGCGAAATGAACTTCAGCATGTTATGTAAATTTGCGGTACCAAAATATTGAGTGTAAAGGTTTTGTGGTAAAATACCCCGCGCCTGTTCTCTGCAAACTCCGGCATCTAGCAATTTTTCAAATAACTTTAAAGATTCCACATGATGAGATCTAACAAGTTGAGAGGCATCTGAAGATATAGGAAAACCTGACCTATTGTAGTCAAGAATTGGATTAACTAACTCGTTGTTGCTTGCTTGCCTATTACTTTTATGTTGCGTTCTAAATTGCTCTGGTTCATAAAACTTCATATCTATAGAAGTATACCGTCTTGAGATTTCATTGTACGCCCAAGTACGGTGCCTATGGTGCTGACTCCTTATAAACAAAGGCACTGTGAACTTACAAGTAAGAACACAGTGCTCAAAAGGAGAAGTGTGATTGTGCTTCATAAGGTAGTTAATTAACTTGACGTCTTTCTCGTCAACTGTATCTTTTTCTGTTCCGAAAGATACTCTGGCCGCATTAACAACCGACAAATCTGAACCCATATGTGAAACGTATTCAACCGCACCAATATCATCTCCAAACAAACTAACTCTCATTTGGTCCTCTGTAGATTCCGACTATGTAATTTTCTAGCACAACGTAGTGCTTTCTATCCGAAAGATCAACCTCTTCAATCATTGCTCGGTCTACAACAGCAGTTACGGTTGAAGACCTAGAAGTGTTTTTCATTCTTTTTAGGTCATCTTTACAATCTGTTGCAACATGTACAATTGTCGCTTTGATAAATCTAGAGTCTTCTTGTTTAAAGTCCTCCGGCAAAAGCACTCCCGTCTCCGCTCTGTTTTCGTTAAAATGAGGGATTATTGTAACATACCTATTTAAAGGTTTCAAATATTCTACTCTATTCGACATCAGCGCCTCCAAAATTATGCTTAAGATGATTAAAGTAATCGGTGATCATTTCAAGATCATCACCAGATTTTAGCATCCTAAAAACCTTCACTGCCATTCTCATATCCTCCTTAGTTAACCAATCATTCTCAGCATAACTGCTTCTTAGATCTCTAAGGTGCTCCTTCAAAGGTTGCATTTCCTCTTCAATCGCCACAAATGCTCTCATAAAATTTACAATGTGTTCATCTTTTGTCAATAGATCTTCTTCTTTATCACCAAACATAATAACTCCTTTTTAATGGTAGATTAATATTACTAAATTATATCAATTAATGCAAGTACTTTTTTAAATAAATTTAACTTCGCAAGCACCACCTGCGCAGGCCACTTCGCCCTTAAGGTCTGTATTGTCTTCCTCTTCCCTAACCATGGATAGGTCAACTTTGGTAAGAGAACCAAGCATTGCTTCATATGTTTC
>MDTC01112335.1_pt1 | contig 18268 bp, 17 predicted proteins | sample 811181 | NCBI WGS metagenome assembly MDTC01 (sample SAMN05326644, study PRJNA326480) | marine metagenome | isolation source: seawater | place: Pacific Ocean: North | collected 2011
CAGCGCGGGAACGCCGCCTCCGGCCCGCGGACCTGGGCCAGCTGGTGGGCGCGGATGTGCGGGGCGGTGGTGCGCATGGTCAGGTCCAGGGGCCGCCTGGCGTCCTCCACCGTCACGACGACGCCGCCATGTCCAGATATGGTCGCAGCACGGTGCTGACGCGGGCCCGTTCTGCCGCTTCCCAGAGCTCGTCGATCGAGCCGGCGCGCCGCTCGACGTAGGCCCGCAGCGCCTCCATGGCGACGTCCAGACCCACGCGGCGTCGAAACCGGAAGCAGTCGGCGACCGTGCGCGCTGGCGACGTGATCTTCACGGCCACGCGATCCACCTCGTGCGTCTCCACCCCGTGATCGAAGCTCTCGCCCGTGATGCGCACGAGCTGTACGGACACGTCGAGGGACGTGGGCGGGGCCGCGCCTCGTCGGAGCGTGAGCCAGACGTCCGCTGGCAGCTGCGTCGTCAGGTCGTGGAACGCGAGCGCCGAGAGCAGGCAGATGACGCCGTGGGGCACGCGGCTGGCGATCTCGGCGAGGGTGTGGTGCTCCGACACGTCCGCGCCGGGCAGCTCATACAGCCCGCGGCCGACGCGGACGAGATCTCCGGAACGGATGAGTCGGGTGAGCGTCTTGCTGTCGACGCCGTGCTCGCGGGCGACGGCGGCCCGGAGGATGCCATGCTCCCGGGCCAGATCGAGGGCAAGCTGGTGGTGAGAGGTCATGCCGCAAAATCTACTCAGTTGGAGCCTGCTGGCAAGAAATTGCGGCATGTCCGATGGATCAGCGCGGGAACGCCGCCTCCGGCCCGCGGACCTGGGCCAGCTGGTGGGCGCGGATGTGCGGGGCGGTGGTGCGCATGGTCCGCAGCAGCTCGGCGAGCACGGGGGAGGGGTCGCTGTCGCGGGTGATGCAGCACAGGCCGACCTGCAGGGCGGGCTCGTCGAGGAGGGGGACGTAGCGGACGCCGGGCACGTGCAGGTTGGTGGCGGAGAAGGGGACCAGGCAGGCGGCGCCGCTGGTGGCGATCATGGCGATGCCGTGGACCACGTCGGCGACCTCGGCCTGCACGGTGGGGGTGAAGCCGACCCGCGCGCACATGTCCTGCACCCGGTCGATGAAGCTGGGGCGGTAGCCGGTGGGGAAGAGCACCATGGGCACGCCGTCGAGGTCGGCGAGGTGCACGGCCGGGCGCGCGGCGAGGGGGTGCTCGGCGGGCAGGGCGACCAGCAGGGGCTCGGAGAGCAGGACCTCGGAGACCAGGCCGGGCACGGGGCGCATGAGGCGGTTGAAGGCGAGGCTGATCCGATCCTGCTTCAGGGCCTCGATCTGCTCTTCCTTCACCATGTTGTGCAGCTTGAAGCTCACTTCTGGGAATCGCTCCCGGTGGGCGCGCAGCAGCATGGGGATGGCGCCGAAGATGGCGGTGCCGAACAGGCCGATCTCCAGCGTGCCGGCGTGCCCCTCCCCGGCGCGGCGCGCCCGTCCCTCGGCGTGCTCGACGTCGCGGAGCACCTGCCGCGCGTCCTCGAGCAAGACCCGCCCGGCGTCGGTCAGCTCGACGCCGCGGGAGGTCCGCTCGAACAAGGCGGTGTCGAGCTCCGCCTCCAGCTGCTGGATCTGCCGGGTGAGGGGAGGCTGGGAGATGTGCAGGCGCTGGGCGGCCCGAGTGATGTTGCCCTCTTCGGCGACCACGACGAAGGAGCGCAGGTGGCGGAGCTCCATGCAGACCTCGCTGGCTGTCATGCTCAGAAGGTATCGCATACCCGCCCAATCAGTATTGGACCCGCATTTCTCCAGTTTGCAGAATCGCCGGACGGAGCAGCTCACCGCCTCCGACGATTCCTTCGACCAGGAGAGACCCATGGCACTCACAGGAGTTCTTCGCCCCGGCCACGTCCAGCTGCGCATGCTCGACCTGGAAGAAGGCGTGCGGCACTACCGGGACGTGCTCGGCCTGCAAGAGACCGGCCGGGACGATCAAGGCCGCGTCTACCTGAAGGCCTGGGACGAACGAGATCATTCCAGCGTCATCCTGCGGCAGGCCGACCGCGCTGGCATGGACTTCATGGGCTTCAAGGTCCTCGACGAGGCGACCCTCGACCAGCTGGAGAAGGACGTTCAAGCCTGGGGCTTGCAGACCGAGCGCCTGCCCGCGGGAGAGCTGATGGAGACCGGGGAGCGCGTGCGCTTCATCATCCCCAGCGGCCACGCCATCGAGCTGTTCGTACACAAGACCATGGTCGGCAACCCGCTCGGTGAGGTCGATCCGGGCTCCTGGTGCAAGGAGCAGGACACCGGCATCGCCCCCCTGCGCCTCGATCACGCGCTGCTCTACGGCCCCAACGTCGATCAGGTGCTCGACCTGTTCACCAACGTCCTCGGCTTTCACCTGGCCGAGTACGTCAACCTGCCCGACACCGACATCAAGGGTGCGCTGTGGCTGGCGTGCTCCAACAAGGCCCACGACATCGCCTTTGTCGTTCACGAGGAGCCCGGCGCCCTGCACCACGTCTCCTTCCTGCTCGAGAGCTGGGACCGGGTGCTGCGGGCGGCGGACATCATGGCGGCGCACAAGGTGCCGGTCGACATCGGCCCCACCCGCCACGGCATCACCCGCGGCGGCACCATCTACGCCTGGGACCCGTCGGGCAACCGCTTCGAGACCTTCCAGGGCGGCAACTACTCCTACCCGGACTGGAACCGGATCGAGTGGTCCTGGGACGGCCTGGGCGCGGGCGGCGGCCTGGACGTGGCCCACCGCAAGCTGCACGAGACCTTCCTCGGCGTGGTGACCTGAGCCATGGACACGCTCTCGAACTTCATCGGCGGGCGGTACGTGCCCTTCGATCCGGACGCCACCTACCCGATCGTCTCCCCCGTAGACGGCGCCTTCACAGCCCGGGTGCACGAGGCCGACGAGGCACTGGTGGACGAGGCCGTCATGGCCGCGCACCGGGCCCTCACCGGACCGTGGCGCGACCTGACCCAGCCGCAGCGTTCCGACCTGCTCAACGCCGTCGCGGCGGGGATCAGCGAGCGCTTCGACGACTTCGTCGAGGCGGAGATGGCCGACCCCGGCCAGCCCCGCCACGTCATGGAGAAGGCCTTCGTCCCGCGCGGGGCGGCGAACTTCGAGTTCTTCGCCGATCTCGTGAAGAACCTGCCCACCGAGACGTTCGAGCTGCGCACGTCCCACGGGGACGCGCTGAACTACGCCCTGCGGCGACCCAAGGGCGTGATCGGCGTGATCTGCCCCTGGAACGCCCCGTTCCTGCTGATGACCTGGAAGGTCGCGCCGGCGCTGGCCTGCGGAAACACCGTGGTGGTCAAGCCCAGCGAGCAGACCCCGCGCACGGCGACCCTGCTGGGTGAGGTCATGCGCGCGGCGGGGGTGCCCGACGGCGTCTACAACGTCATCCACGGCTTCGGACCCGGCTCGGCGGGCGCGTTCCTGACCAGCCACCCGCGGGTCGACGCGATCACCTTCACCGGCGAGACCACCACCGGCACCGCCATCATGAAGGCCGCCGCCGAGGGCGTGCGCGACGTCAGCTTCGAGCTGGGCGGCAAGAACTCCGCGGTCGTGTGCGCCGACGCCGACCTCGACAAGGCGGTCGAGGGCGTCTTCCGCTCGGCCTTCCTCAACACCGGGCAGGTCTGCCTGGGCACGGAGAAGGTCTTCGTCGAGCGCCCCATCTTCGAGGCGTTCCGCGACAAGCTGGCCGCGCGGGTCCAGCAGGTCCGCTACGGCCGCCCGACCGAGCGCGACACGACCTACGGCCCGCTGATCAGCCAGGAACACCGCGACAAGGTGCTCTCCTACTACGCGCAGGCCGTCGCGCAGGGCGCCACCGTCGTCACCGGCGGCGGCGTGCCCGACATGCCCGCCGATCTCGCCGGAGGATCCTGGATCCAGCCCACCATCTGGACCGGCGCCCCCCCCGACGCGGCCATCCTGCACGAGGAGATCTTCGGCCCCTGCTGCCACCTCGCCCCGTTCGACGACGACGACGCCGTCGTGCGCCTGGTCAACGCCACGCCCTACGGCCTCGCGGCCAGCGTGTGGACCCAGAGCCTGTCCCGCGCCCACCGCTTCGCCGCCGCCATCGACGTCGGCGTGGTCTGGATCAACTCCTGGTTCCTGCGCGACCTGCGGACCGCCTTCGGGGGCGCGAAGCAGTCGGGCATCGGACGCGAGGGCGGGGTGCACAGCCTCGAGTTCTACACCGAGACCAAGAACGTGTGCGTGCAGCTATGAACGCCGAGAATCCACTGCTCGACCAGCTCGGTGCCCGGCTGTACCAGGCGTGGCGCACGGGGGAGCCGATCGCCCCCCCGCGCGCGTCCGCCGAGCTGTCCCTGGCTGACGCCTACCGCATCCAGGAGGCCTTCCTGAGGCGGCGGATCGCGGCGGGCGAGACCGTCGTGGGCAAGAAGATCGGCGTGACCTCCAAGGCGGTGCAGGACCTGCTGGCGGTGACCCAGCCCGACTTCGGCCAGCTGCTCTCGGGCATGGAGGTCGAGGACGGCACCGAGATCGACCTCTCCACCCTGATCCAGCCCAAGGCCGAGGCGGAGCTCGCCTTCGTGCTGAAGGACGACCTGGTCGGCCCCGGGATCACCGCCGTCGACGTGCTCATGGCGACCGCGTACGTCTCGCCCTGCATCGAGATCGTCGACTCGCGGATCCGCGGCTGGGACATCCACATCCAGGACACGGTCGCCGACAACGCCTCGTGCGGGGTGTTCGTGCTCGGCCGCCCTCGGGCGCACCCCCTGGACGTCGACCTCGATCTCGCCGGCATGGTCGTCGAGGTGGACGGGGAGATCGCGACGACCGGCGCCGGGGCTGCGGTCCAGCACGGGCCCGCCAACGCGGTCGCCTGGCTCGCGAACACCCTCGGCGCCCTCGGCATGCCCTTCCGCGCCGGGGAGGTGATCCTGTCAGGATCCCAGTCGATCCTGCTTCCTTGCCAGACGGGCACCACGCTCACCTGCACCGTCGGCGGCCTCGGCAGCTGCTCGGTGCGCTTCGTCGGAGGTGGGGCATGAGCCTGCCCTCCGCCACCGTGCGCGAGCTCGCCGACCACGTGCTGCGCGCCCAGCTGGACGCCGCGCCCATCCCGATGCTGACGAACTCCCACGGCGCGCTCTCGGTCGACGACGGCTACGCGGTGCAGAACGCCCTGCGCCAGCGCTACCTCGACGCCGGCCACCGCCTCTTCGGCTGGAAGGCCGGGCTCACCTCCCGCGCCAAGATGCGCCAGATGGGCGTCGACCAGCCCTCGGTCGGCTTCATCACCGACCGCATGTCCGTGCCCCAGGGCACCGCCGTGCGGGTCGCCGACCACGTGCACCCGCGGGTCGAGTGCGAGATCGCCTTCGTCCTGGCCCGCGACCTGCCCACGGACGGCTGCACCACCGACGACGTGCTCTCCGCGACCGCATTCGTCGTGCCCGCCATCGAGATCATCGACTCCCGCTTCGAGAACTTCCGCTTCGACCTGCCCAGCGTCATCGCCGACAACAGCTCCAGCGCGCGCTTCGTGCTGGGCGGCAACGGCCGGCGCCTCGACAGCATCTCCTCACGCACGACCCTCGGCGTCGCCCTGGTGAAGAACGGCGAGGTGATGGCCACCGGCGCCAGCGCCGCAGTGCTCGGCGATCCCGCCGCCTCGGTCGCGCTGGTCGCCAACCTGGTGGGCGCGCTGGGGTGCCGGATCGAGGCCGGCATGACCGTGCTCTCGGGCGGCATCACCGCGGCCTTCGCCGTGCAGCCCGGCGACGTCGTGTCCGCGCGCTTCCAGGAGCTGGGCGTGGTCGACGTCCGCTTCACCTGATCCGCTTACAACCTCCAGGATCCCCCCATGGACAAGATCCCCTGCGCCCTCATCGGCTCCGGCAACATCGGCACCGACCTCATCTACAAGCTGCGCCGCACGACCTGCCTCGAGCCCGTGTGGATGGTCGGCATCGACCCCGACTCGGAGGGCCTGCGCCGCGCCCGCGAGCTGGGCCTCAAGACGACCCACGAGGGCATCGATGCGCTCCTGCCGCACCTCGAGGAGGACGGCATCCGCATCGCCTTCGACGCGACCAGCGCCTACGTGCACGCCCACCACAGCGCGCTGCTGACCGCCCGGGGGGTCAAGGTCATCGACCTCACCCCGGCCGCCATCGGGCCCCTGTGCGTGCCCCCGGTCAACCTCGACGAGCAGGTCGAGCTGGGGGCGGACAACGTCAACATGATCTCCTGCGCCGGTCAGGCGACCATCCCCATGGTGCACGCGATCTCGCGGGTCCAGCCCGTGGCCTACGCCGAGATCATCGCCAGCCTCGCGAGCCTGTCCGTGGGCATGGGCACCCGCAAGAACCTCGACGAGTTCGTCTACACCAGCTCCCGCGCCATCGAGAAGGTCGGCGGCGCGAAGAAGGGCAAGGCGGTCGCCATCGTCAACCCCGCCGAGCCCCCGCTGATCATGCGCAACACCATCCACTGCCAGGTGGATGGCGAGCCCGACAAGGCCGCGATCGACGCCTCGGTCCTGGCCATGCTCGCCGAGGTCCAGAAGTACGTGCCCGGCTACCGGCTGGTGAACGGCCCCGCCTACGACGGCGACTTCGTCAGCATCTTCCTGGAGGTGGCGGGCCTCGGCGACTTCCTGCCTTCCTACGCCGGGAACCTCGACATCATGACCGCGGCCGCCGCCCGCACCGGCGACGTCTTCGCCGAGCGCATGCTCCGGGCGCAGAAGGAGGTGGCGTGATGGACCCGAACACCACGCTGAAGCAGCGCGAGATCCTCGTGCACGACATGTGCCTGCGCGATGGCATGCACGCGAAGCGCCACCAGCTGACCCTCGACGAGATGAAGACGCTCGCGAAGGCGATGGACCGCGCCGGGGTGCCGCTCATGCAGGTGACCCACGGCGACGGCCTCGGGGGCCACTCGCGAAACTACGGCTTCGCCCGGCACACCAACGAGGAGTACATCGCCGCGGTCGCGGGCGTGGTCGAGCAGGCGCTGATCTCGGTGCTGCTCGTCCCCGGCCTCGGCACGATGGAGGAGCTGCAGCGCGCTTACGACGCCGGCGCCCGCAGCGTGCACGTCGCGACCCACTGCACCGAGGCCAACGTCAGCCCCCAGCACATCGCGTTCGCCCGCAAGCTGGGCATGGACACGACCGGCTTCTTGATGATGGCCCACATGAACTCCGCAGACGGCCTGCTGGAGCAGGCGAAGATCATGGAAGAAGCCGGCGCCCAGACGATCTACGTCACCGACTCCGCGGGCTACCTGCTGCCTGACGGCGTCACCGAGCGCATCGCCCTGCTCCGCGCCGAGCTCTCGCCCGAGACCGCCCTCGGCTTCCACGGCCACCACAACCTCGCCATGGGCGTCGCCAACTCGGTCGCCGCGGTCCAGGCCGGCGCTACCCGCATCGACGCCAGCGTCGCGGGCATGGGGGCGGGGGCGGGCAACACGCCGCTCGAGGTCTTCGTCGCCGTGTGCGAGCGAATGGGCCTGCACACCGGCATCGACCTGTTCGCCATCATGGACGTGGCCGAGGACATCGTCGTGCCGCTCATGGGCGAGCCGGTCCGCGTCGACCGTGAGTCGCTCACCATCGGCTATGCCGGCGCCTACTCGACCTTCCTGCTCTTCGCGCGGCGGGCGGCGAGGCGCTACGGCGTCGACGCGCGCGAGCTCCTCGTCGAGATGGGCAGGCGCCGCATGATCGCCGGGCAGGAGGACATGATCGAGGACGTCGCCATGACGCTGGCCAAGGAGCGCGGCCTGTTCGCCGACGCCGCCTCCGCCCACGTCGGGAGCGGCGCGTGAGCCGCGAGCTCGCCATCGTGGTCGGCGCCAGCGGGGCGTTCGGGCGGGTCATCACCGCTCGACTCGTGGCCCACGGCCTCGACGTGCTCGCGGTCGGGCGGGGAGGGGAGGCGCTCGCCGAGCTCGCCGCGGAGATCGGCGACAACGTCGAGCCCTGCGCCGTCGACCTGACCTCGGACGAGGCCGTCGAGATCCTCCGGGCGGCCATCGGCGAGCGGGTCGTGCGCGCGGTCGTGCACGGGCCGGGGGTGATCGTCGCGGGCGGCATCGAGGACGCCCCCGTCCAGGCGATCGTCACCTCGGTGGACATCAAGGTGGGCGGGCTGCTGCGCCTCGTCCGCGCGGCCGAGGGGCGCATGGTCGAGGGCTCGCGGATCATCGCGATCGCCGGGCACTATGGCCTGGAGCCCTCCCACTACGCGGCGACGGCAGGCATCGCAAACGCCGCCTTGTTCGCCTGTGTTCGCCAGGTGAGTCTCGCGTACGGCTCCCGGGGCATCACCGCCCACACCCTGGCCCCCGGACCGGCCGACACCCCGCGCCTGCGCCGGGTCGCCGCCGATCGTGCCGCCCTGCACGGCACCACCGCCGACGCCGTGCTCGACGCCATGCGCGAGGACTCGTCCATCCACGCCTTCACCACCCCCGAGCAGGTGGCGTGGGCGGTCACGACCCTGCTCGCTCCCGAGGCCTCTGCGATGACCGGCTCGACGCTCATGCTCGACTCCGGCCGCCGCAAGGGCCTGCCCTGACCCCAGCAGGAGCCAGTCATGCCTGTCGCCAACATCCACGTCCTGAAGGGCCACGACCGCGCCGTGCTCAAGCAGCTCCTGCGCGAGGTCTCCGCGGCCTTCGCCCGCATCACCGGCTCGCCCATCGACCGGCTGCAGGTGTGGATCGTGGAGATCGATCCCGAGCTGTACGCGATCAGCGGCGAGCCTGCCGACGAGGTCCTGGCGACCGGGGCTCGGAAGGACCTGGAGATCCCGTTCGTGCGCCTGATCTTGATGCAGGGCCGGCCCCAGAGCCAGGTCGGAGCGTGCATCTCCGAGATCAGCGCGGTCGTGGCGCGGGTGCTGGGGGGGGACCCCGCGCGCGTCCGCATGTACATCGAGCGGGCCGAGCCCGACCACTGGGGGATCGGCGGTGTGCCCGCGTCGATCCTGCGGCGGGCGGAGATCGAGGCGCGCCGGGCGGGGTAGTCCGGCGCCCCGTGCTCGGGAGCCTCGACGGCGCGCTTCCCACGCCCCGCGCCGCGCCCTCGACGACCCGCGGGGCGCGATGGCCCGGTGCGGTGGGGCGCGCCTGCCCCACCCGAGACGGATGGGTCACCGGCCTCGCCCAGAACCCCCGGGACACGGTGCACGCGTGGGCCTGCCGGCCTGCGGCATCCCTGCCGCACCCCCTGGGCGCTGATGACCCAGGTTTTGCGTCCTGCACGCAATCGTTGAGGGTTTTGTGGACTGAGCCGTAGAGTGGTCACCCACCCGGAGTGCGTCATGTCCACCGCCCGCCCTCTCCTCCTCCCCCTGGTCTCCCTCCTCTCCCTCACCGTCGCCTGCGGGGTCGAGACCGGGATCTCCCAGCTCGATCCCGAGACCCTGGAGGACGCCCGCCAGAGCCTGCAGGCGGAGCGCCGCCTGGGCGAGCTGGTGGTCCTGCTCGACGACGTGTCCGACGCCGACCGGATCGCGAACGAGTTCGCCCTGGACGTGCTGGACGTGGACGACACCCTGGGCGCGGTGAGGCTATCCGCCGAGGAGGAGGGCCTGGACGAGCTCCTCGCCCACCTGGCCCTCGACGAGCGGGTCCGCGCCGCCGAGCCCCAGCTGGTGCTGCAGGCGTACGCCCTGCCGGTGGACGACCCCTACGCCGGCGTGCAGTGGAACCTGGAGCAGGTCGGCGCGGCGGACGCCTGGCGGCACGGCACCGGCAGCGGCGTGGTGGTGGCGGTCATCGACACGGGCGTGGCCGACGACGGCATCGACGGCCTGTCCAACCTCCTGCCCGGCTACGACTTCGTCGACCGCGACCGCGACCCCTACGACTTCGAGGGCCACGGCACCCACGTCGCCGGCACCATCAACCAGCGCACCGACAATGGCCGGGGCGTGGCGGGGCTGGCTCCGGGCGCGGCGATCCTGCCGGTCCGCGTGCTCGGCCCCCGCGGCGGCAGCATGACCGACGTCGCCTCCGGCATCCGCTGGGCCGTCGACAATGGTGCCGACGTGCTGAACCTGTCGCTCGGCGGCAGCGCGCGCTCCCAGACCGTCGCGTCGGCGGTGGCCTACGCCCACGATCGCGGCGTGCTGGTCGTGGTCGCGAGCGGAAACGAGGCCGCTCCGGTGGGCTGGCCCGCCGCCGAGCCCGAGGCGATCGCGGTGGGCGCGGTCGGCTACGCAGGCACCGTCGCCGGCTACAGCAACACCGGCCCCGAGCTCGACCTGACCGCCCCCGGCGGAGAGATGAGCTTCGACCGCAACCGCGACGGCTACGCGGACGGCATCGCCCAGGAGACCGTGTCCGGCAGCGGCTTCGCCTACCTGCTGTTCGAGGGCACCAGCATGGCCGCCCCCCACGTGTCGGGGAGCCTCGCGGTGCTGCTCTCGCTCGGCGCGACCCCCGACGAGGCCCGCGCTCTGCTCGAGACCACCGCCATTGACGAGGGCCGCGCCGGCTTCGACAGTCAGTACGGCCACGGCCGGATCGATCTGGGCGCTGCCGTCGACGCGTGGCTCGCGCTCGAGCCGGGTGAGGATCCCGGCGAGACCGGCTCTGGCCCCGGGGAGGACTCGGGCGGCCCGATGGCGATCGCCGACCTCACCACCGGCGATCTCGTCGTGACCGAGATGATGCCCAACCCGGGGATCTGCGACGACGCCTCGTCGGAGTGGATCGAGATCCGCAACACCACCGACCGCACCATCGACCTGCAGGGCCTCGTGGTCGCCGGCGAGAAGCTCAACACCGGGCGCATCAACAGCTCCGTGCTGGTCGCGCCGGGCGGGTTTGCGGTGCTGGGCCGGAGCAGCTCCTCCAGCTTCTGCGACGGCGGCGTGCCGGTCGACGCCTTCTACGGCGCGTCCCCGACCCTGAACAACGGGGGCGACGACGTGCGACTCATCGCGCCGAGCCAGGGGATCTACCTGGATATCTCGCCGCGCTGGTCCAGCACGGCGGCAGGGGTCAGCTTCCAGCGCGACAGCAGCGGCAGCTGGTGCACCTCGCCGGAGCGCTTCGACGGGCGGCAGCTCGGCAGCCCCGGGCGGGCGAACCCGGGCTGCCGGTAGCGCGCGGAGGGGTCAGTCCAGCGGCTGGTGGGTGAACCGCCGCTCGCCGCGGGAGAAGGGCGCGACGAGGTCCCCGTGGCCGCGCAGGACCCAGCGGGTGGTGAGCAGGCCCTGCACCCCGACCGGCCCGCGGGCGTGGATGCGGGCTGTGCTGATGCCGACCTCGGCGCCCAGTCCGAAGCGGTAGCCGTCGGCGAACCGGGTGCTGGCGTCGTGGAAGACGCAGGCGGCGTCGACCCGGGCCAGGAAGCGCTCGGCGGTGGCGGGATCGGCGGTGACGATGCTCTCGGTGTGGCCGCTGCCGTGGGCGTTGACGTGGGCGATGGCGCCGTCGACGTCGTCCACCAGCTCGACCGCGCAGGCCAGGGCGCCGTACTCGTGGGACAGGCTCTCGGCGGGGGGCAGGTCGGTGATCGCGGCGAGTCGCGGGCCGGCGAACAGGGTGACTCCGGCCGCGCGCAGATCCTCGCAGAGCGCAGGACCAAGGCCGGCTTCCCAGGCCTGTCGATGGACCAGCAGGGTCTCCATGGCGTTGCAGGCCGACGGGTAGTCGGTCTTGCTCTCGACCACGATGGCCCGGGCCCGCTCGGGATCGGCGTGCACGTCGACGTAGACGTGGCAGATGCCGTCGGCGTGGCCGAGGACCGGGATGCGGGTGTGCTGCTGGATGTGGCGCACCAGGCTCGCGGATCCGCGCGGGATCACCAGGTCGATGACGTCGTCGAGGGCGAGGAGATCGGCGATGGCCGCCCGACCGTGCACCAGGCCCACGCTGGCGGCGGGCACGTCGGGGGCGAGCGCCTCGGTGAAGACCCGGTGCAGCACGGTGTTGGAGCGCTCGGCCTCCTTGCCGCCCTTGAGCAGCAGCCCGTTGCCGGCGCGCAGGGACAACGCGGCGATCTGGGGCAGGGCGTCGGGGCGGGACTCGAAGATGACCAGCAGCACCCCCAGGGCGACGGTCTGTTGGGTGAGCTCCAGCCCGGGGGCGAGCTCGGTGCGGCGGAGGACCTCGCCGAGGGGCTCGGGCTGGGCGGCGATGGCGCGGATGCCGTCGGCCAGGGTGGCGAGCTTGCGCTCGGTCAGCACGAGGCGGTCGACCAGGGGGGCGGCGAGGCGACCCTCGGCGAGCAGGCGCCGGGCGTCGGCCACATCCTCGGCGTTGGCGGCCAGGATCTCGTCCTTGCGCGCGAGCAGCGCATCGGCGACCCGGTGCAGGGCGGCGACCCGGGCCTCGGACGGCAGCGCCTGCAGGGTGCGACTGGCAGCACGGGCGGCGCGGGCGAGCTCGGCGGGGGCAGGCGTGGGGGGTGAAGGACTCACTGGGCCTCCGGGTCGAGCTGCAGGAACACGATGTCGTCGCGGTGGATGAGGGCGCGCTCGCCGGACTGGCCACAGCGCGCCCGGGCGGATCGGGCGTCGCTGGCGGCCACCCCCCGGGCAAACTCGGTCCCGTCCGGCCCGATCAGCGAGACGATGGCACTCGCCGAGAAGTCACCTTCGACCTGGGTCACCCCGACCGGCAGCAGGCTGGCGCCCCGGGACAGGATCGCCTCGCGCGCACCCGCGTCGACCGTGATCCGTCCGTCGGGGGCGGACGCGTAGGCGAGCCAGCGTCCCCGCTGGGACAGCCCCGCCTGGGCCGGGAACCAGGTGCCCTCGACGTCGCCGGCGACGACGCGGCCGAGCACGCCGGGGACGAATCCGCTGGCGATGACCACGTGCACGCCGACGTGCTGGGCCATGCGCGCCGCCCGGAGCTTGGCCCCCATGCCCCCGCGTCCGAGCGCGGAGCCGGGACCGAGGCTGACCTTGTCGTCCTGCCAGGTGTCGATGCGGCAGGCGTCGGGGGTGCCGGGTGCGGCGGTGTACACGCCGTCGACATCGGTGAGCAGGACCAGGAGGTCCGCGTCGAGCCCGGCGGCGACCAGCGCCGACAGGCGATCGTTGTCGCCGAAGACCCGGTCCCGACCGCAGGCGAGCTCCAGGGTGCTGACCGTGTCGTTCTCGTTGACGACGGGCACGGCGCCGCGTGCGACCAGGCGCTCCAGGGTGGCGCGCAGGTTGAGGTAGCGGCGGCGGTGGAGGAAGTCGTCCTCGGTGAGCAGCACCTGGGCGGCGGCGAGGTCGAGCTGACGAAAGAGGGCGTCATAGGTCGCGATCAGCGCACCCTGGCCCGCGGCGGCGCAGGCCTGACGGTCGACGACCTCGGAGGGTACGGCGTCGTAGCCGAGGCGTGCCGCCCCCAGGCCGATGGAGCCGGACGTGACCAGCACCACCTCCGCGTGCTGGTGCAGGGCGTGCAGCTCCTCGACCAGGGCGCCCAGCCGGCCCAGCGCCAGGCGGCCGTCACCGCGGGTGACGATGCTGGTGCCGACCTTGACGACGACACGGCGGACCTGGAACGGACGGGCAGGGCTCATCGAGGCGAGGTCTAACCGCGGAGGGGGTGAGGCAGGTCGCCGCGCAATCGATCGGTGCGCTGACGATCGCCGCCGGGGTCCGTACCTTGGGTCATGGTGCACGATCGCCCACCCGACCTGGAGCCCGCCGAGTCACCCGCGTGGATGGCCGCGCGGAGGCGACGACTGCGCGGGTTCGGCTTCGCGGCCCTGGCGCTCGTCTCCGCCGGGGCAGCCACGCTGGGCGCCATCGCCGTGCCCTCGCTGTCCTGGCTCGTGCCCGCAGCCTGGACCGGCACCCTGTGGACGGTGCTGATCCTGGTCGTGCTCGCCCCGACGATCCTGCTGACCGCGGCCTCGGGCCTGATGTTCGGCCTCACCGTCGGCTGGCCCCGCAGCCGGGTCGTCAGCAACGTCATCATGCTCTTCGTGTTCTCGATCTTCGGCGGCCTCTGGCTGCTGCCCATGTTCGGCCTCGCCGAGCAGCACGTCGCCTACGTGGTCGTCGGCGGCACCCTCGGGCTCACGTTCCTGGTCGCTCCGACGGTGTTCGGCATGATGGTGCGGGGGGTCGTGCGGGACGGGGAGGGGGAGGCGTCCGAGGAGCGGGCCTGATCGCAGAACCCCCTACGCCTCCCATGGCCACTTCGGGATCTCCACCTCGGGAAGCCCGCCCTTGGGGTCGGCGATGGGCCACCAGTCGCCCCACAGCTCCTTGCCGCCATCCACGGTGAAGGTCTGGCCGGTGATGTAGTCGCCGGCGGGGCTGGCGAGGAAGGCGGTCATCCAGGCGATCTCGTCCATGCTGCCGGCGCGCTTCAGCGGGATGTGCTGCTGCATCTGGCGGAAGAGCTGGGCGCCGTTGGGGTAGGTGGCGACGCCGCTGGACAGGACCAGGCCGGGGGCGATGCAGTTGATGCGGATGCCGGTGCCGGCCCACTCGACGGCGAGGGTGCGGGTCAGCGCCTCGACGCCTGCCCGGGCGGAGACCGAGTGGGCCATGCCGGGGAAGGTGCGCTTCGTCAGCATGGTGATGTTGAGGATCCGACCGCCGTGTCGGCCCATCCACGCCTTGTGGGCGCCGTGCACCATGTTCCAGGTGCCGGTGAGGTTGGTGCCGACGACCGCGTCCCAGCCGCGCCCGGAGATGGTCTCGGCAGGCCCGAAGAACTGGCCGCCGCCGTTGTTGACCAGGATGTCCAGGCGCTCGTGCCGGGCGAGCAGGTCCTTGTAGACCGCGTCGACCGCCTCGCGATCGCGGATGTCGCACACGAGCCCGGTGACCGGACGGCCGAGCAGCTCGGACATGCCGGCGGCGGCGGGCTCGATGTGGGACTGCTTGCGCGAGGCGATGACCACCTGGGCCCCCAGGCGACCCAGCTCGAGCGCGATGGCGGCGCCGATGCCGGTGCCGCCGCCGGTGACCAGCGCCACCTGGCCGGCGAGCAGATCGTCGCGGAAGATCGCGGAGGAATCAGGCATCTGCGGGCCCGAGGTGCAGGAGTTCGCGGGCCTGGGCGGGGCTCGCGACGGTGCGCCCCGCCTGCTGGGCGATGGCGACCAGGTGCTCGATGAGGTCACCGTTGCCGCGACAGCGCTCGCCGTCGGGAAGGTAGAAGGTGTCCTCCACCCCGGTGCGCAGGTGGCCGCCCATCTCGGCGGTCCGGCGGTGCAGGTCCCAGATCTCCTGGCGACCGATGGCCGTGACCTGCCAGGGGCTGTCGTCGGGGATGTAGCGGCGCAGGATGGGGAGCAGGTCGGGGTCGGCGGGCATGCCCGAGGCCACGCCCATGACCAGGTTGACTTCGGGGGGGCGACCGTCGGTCATGCCGGCCTCGGCGTACATGGGGACCGAGCGCAGGATGCCGGTGTCGAAGCACTCGAACTCGGGCTTGACCCCCACCGCCTTCATGGCGTCCAGGAAGCGCCCGACCTTGTCGACCGGGTTGTCGAAGACCATGGGCGGCCAGGCCCACTTCCCGCCTCGGCGCAGCTTGAGGTAGTTGAGAGTTCCGGCGTTGCAAGCGGCAATCTCTGGCTTCACCCGCTCCAGGCAGGCGACCGGCCCGGAGATGTCCTTGCCCACGACGCCGGTCGACATGTTGATGAGGATCCCCGGGCACGCGGCGCGGATGGCGTCGCAGACGGCCTCGGCCACGTCCGGCTCCCAGCTGGGCAGGTGACCCAGGCCGGGCTCCTGGCGGCGGAAGTGCACGTGCACGATGGCCGCACCCGCATCGAAGGCCTCCCTGGCCGACGCGGCCATCTGCTCCACGGTGACCGGCACCGGGTGGCGCGCCGGGTCGGTGAGCACGCCGGTCAGGGCGCAGGTGACGACTGCGAGGTCGCTCATGGGGACTCCTGTGGAGCAAGGGTCAGCTCGACGACCACGTCGCCAGCCGCCGTGACGTCGCCCGGGCCGACCCGGACGGCAGCGACGACGCCATCTGCGGCGGCGCGCAGGCGGGTCTCGATCTTCATCGCCTCGATGACACACACGACGTCGCCGGACTGCACGGCATCGCCGACCGCGATGGGGACGGCGAGCACCTTGCCCGCGCTGGGCGCCCGCACCAGGCGGGGGGCGCTGCGGTCCTCGGCGGCGGAGCCCGCGGGGGCGTGGCGCCGGACCCGGACGGCGTCGCTGCCGTGGGCGAGCCAGAGGTCGCGTCCATCCTGCACGGCGTGCACGACGCGGGTCACGCCGTCGACGGTGACCGTGCGGCGGCCGCTCGGCCCTTCGACAGGACCCAGCACGACCGAGAAGACGGTGTCCTCGACCCGCACCCCGATCCCGGCCTCTCCGGGCACGAGGGTGGTGGAGACCACGTCGTCGTCGACGTCGAGGACCAGGGGCTGCGCGAGGGGATGGGCGTTGCGGAACCCGCGGGACAGCGCGCCGACCCCGCCCGCCTCCGCCAGGACCGCTGCGGCGATGGCAATGGTCTCGGGATCCCGGGCGGGACGCTCGGTGAGGTCGGTGCGGCTAGCGAGGGTGTCGGTGCGCACGTCCCCATCGCGGAAGGTGCCGTCGGTCAGCACCCGTCCGAGGAAGGCGCGGTTGGTGGTCACGCCCAGCACGACGGTGTCCTCGAGGGCCAGGGCCAGGCGCCGGCGGGCGGTCTCCCGGTCGGGTCCCCAGGCGATGATCTTGGCGATCATCGGGTCGTAGTCGGAGCCGACCACGGCACCTGCGCGCACCCCGGCATCGATGCGCACGCCGGCGCGATCCACCGGGGTCGAGAACGCGTGCAGCATGCCGGTGCGCGGCACGAAGCCCTCTGCCGGATCCTCGGCGTACAACCTGGCTTCGATTGCGTGGCCGTCGAGGCGCACCCCGTCCTGGTCGAGGCTGAGGGGCTCACCGAGGGCGACCCGCAGCTGCAGCTCCACCAGGTCCAGGCCGGTGATCAGCTCGGTGACAGGGTGCTCGACCTGCAGGCGGGTGTTCATCTCGAGAAAGTAGAAGCGCTGGTCCTCCCCCAGCAGCAGCTCGACCGTACCGGCGCCGACGTAGTCGACCGCGCGGGCGGCGGCGCAGGCGGCCTCCCCCATGGCCGCGCGCAGGTCAGGACCGACGACGGGGCAGGGTGCCTCTTCGATCACCTTCTGGTGGCGGCGCTGAGTGGAGCAGTCCCGCTCGCCCAGGTGCACGACGTGGCCGTGGGCGTCCGCGAGGATCTGCACCTCCACGTGGCGCGCCCCCTCCACGAGCTTCTCCAGCAGGAGCCGGTCCGAGCCGAACGCGGCGAGCGCCTCGGCGGCCGCGCGCTCCAGTGCGGGAGCGAGCTGGTCCGGCCCATCCACACGGCGGATGCCCCGTCCACCACCGCCCCCGCTCGCCTTGACCAGCAGGGGATAGCCGACCTCCTCGGCCGCCGCGCGCAGGGCGTCGGCGTCCCCCTCGGCACCCGGCACGACCGGCACGCCGGCAGCGCGCATGCGGGCCTTGGCGCGCGCCTTGTCCCCCATGGCGGCGATGGCGGCGGGGGGTGGGCCGACCCAGACCAGCCCGGCGTCGATCACGGCACTGGCAAACCCGGCGTCCTCGGACAGGAAGCCGTAGCCGGGGTGCACGTGGGTGGCGCGGGTGCGCGTGGCGGCCAGGAGCAGGGCGGGCACGGACAGGTAGCTCTCGCCGACCGCGGCGGGTCCGATGCGCACTGCCCGGTCCGCCAGGCTCACGTGGGGGGCCTCGGCGTCGGCATCGCTGTATACGGCCACGGTGCGGAAGCCGAGCGCCCGGGCGGAGCGGATCACCCGACAGGCGATCTCCCCGCGGTTGGCGACCAGCAGGGTGGGGATCATCCGTCCTCCCGGAGGTCCCACGGAGCGCGCTTGCGCTGGAGGAAGGCCGCGAATCCGGCCCGCGCGGTGTCGGAGCGCGCAAAGCCGGCAAACTCGGCAGCCGCGTCGTCGAGCACGCCGGACAGGTCGCTCGCGCCGACCCGGCGGACCAGCGCCTTGGTGGCGGACAAGGCCCCCGGCTCGCAGCGACCGATCGCGGTGATGATCGCGTCCAGCGCGGCGTCGAGTCCGTCTGGCGCCACGTGCTCGTGGGCGAGGTGCAGGCGGTGGGCCTCCGCCGCGTCCAGGGTCTGCCCGGTCACAGCGAGGCGGCGGCCCTGGGCATAGCCGAGGCGCTGGACCACGTAGGGGGCGATCTGGGCGGGAGGCAGGCCGAGCGAGGTCTCGGGCAGGCGGAAGCGCGCCCCCTCGACGGCGAGGGTGACGTCGGCG
>MDTC01208990.1_pt1 | contig 18266 bp, 20 predicted proteins | sample 811181 | NCBI WGS metagenome assembly MDTC01 (sample SAMN05326644, study PRJNA326480) | marine metagenome | isolation source: seawater | place: Pacific Ocean: North | collected 2011
CCACGTTGATAGGCTGGATGTGGAAGCGCAGTAATGCGTGCAGCTGACCAGTACTAATAGCTCAATTGGCTTGATTTATGCACTGAAAAAAATTTTTCAGTCTTGAGAAAACACCAAAATAAATATTTTATTGATATTAATTTACAGAATTAAAAAAAAAGGAGCCTGCATGTATTTGCAGGCTTTTTTTTTATAAAAAATGTATTTATAACAATCTAGTGTTTCTAGACAAAATAGAAAAAAATAAAAATAAAATTGCAATTTATTTAGATAAAAATAATTCAATTTTATACAAAGAAACAATCAAATCATCAGATTACTTTTTGAAGAATTGTAAAAAAAGAGGCTTGGCAATTTTAGTAGCCGACAATAATATAGAATCTCTATTAGGTTATATTGCTTTATTAAAGTCAGAGAATACAATCATGATTCTTGACACAAACATTCAACAAGAAGATTTTAATATTATTATAAAAAAATATGCACCAAGTTATATTTATTGTTCAAAACATAAAGTAAAATTTATTTTACAAAAAAACTTTGACTTAATTTATAATTTTAAAAACTATAATTTACTAAAGAATAAAAAAAGCCATTCATATAAAATAAATGGAGATTTAAAAATTTTACTCAGCACATCAGGAAGTTTAGGTGAACCAAAATTTGTTAAGCTTTCTAGTAATAATTTAAAGATTAATACAAAATCTATAGTGTCATATTTAAATCTCAATTCATCAGATCGTACAATAACTACAATGCCTATGAGTTATTCTTACGGATTATCAATTATTAATACTCATTTATTTAGTGGTGCGAGCATTGTATTAAATGAAAACGGCATAATTAATAATAAATTTTGGGAACTATATAAAGATTCTTCGCCAACAAATATTAATGGGGTACCTTTTTTTTACGAACTCTTAATTAAAATAGGACTTAAACGAATGGGAAATGACAATTTAAGATTCATTACCCAAGCTGGTGGAAAATTAGATTTAGAGACATTTAGAAAAATTTCAAATTATACCAATAAAAATAAAATTAATTTTTACTTAATGTATGGTCAAACAGAAGCTTCTCCTAGAATTTCATTTTATAAAGTAAAAAAAGACTATTTAAAATTTAAAACACCACCAATTGGAAAACCCATACCAGGAGGTAAAATTTTATTAAAAGATGATAAAAATAATTTAATAAATAAAAAGTACAAAGAGGGAGAAATTTATTTTAAAGGACCTAATATATTTAAAGGTTATTCTACAAGTCATAAAGATTTAAAAAAAACAAAAAATATGAAAGAGCTTAAAACAGGAGATATTGCTTATAGAGATGAAAAAAATCTTTTTTATATTGTTGGTAGAAAGAGTAGATTTATAAAACCTTATGGACATAGGCTCAATTTAGATTTTATTGAAGAAAAATTTCTTCGTAAAAGTTATAAAGTTGCGTGTATAGGAGTTAAGGATTTATTGTATATCTTTTCTATTAAAAAAATTTTAAGGATTGAAAAAATAATTGATCTACCTAGAAATTCTTTTAAAATTATATATATAAAAAATTTTCCACTAAACTCTAATGGTAAAATTTCTTATAAAGATTTATTTAAAGATTTTCTTTAAATTCACTTTAAAGTTTAAATTTCAAAATTTAATTTTATACTTTTTTAAAATTTCCTTACCTTTTTGGTATGAGCTGAAGTCAATTATATCGTCAGTTTCAATGCTGATTTTAAAGCTCTCTTCCAATTCTGATATTAAAGTCATATGCCCTATAGAGTCCCAGCTTTCAATCTTATTGTATTCTAAATTACTTAATTCCTTTTTTTTTATAGCAAAAGTCTTTATGAAACTTTCATCATATTTTTTTAAATTTTCCATTTTTACCTTTTGTTTTATAAATTATTTCTAAACTTGCAAGCCACCATCTACTCTCAATACTTGGCCATTAATATAAGAAGATAAATCTGAAGCTAAAAACAGCACAGTATTTGCTATCTCTTCAGGTTCAGCAATCCTTTTAAGCGAAGTTCTGGCAATAGTTTCTTTAATATTTTTTTCATCTGTACTTGAGGTCATCATTTGTGTTTTTGTAAGGCCAGGAGCAACAACGTTTACCCTTATATTAAAACTGGCTAATTCTTTAGAAATAACCTTAGAAAATGCTATTAAAGCTGCTTTGCTTGAAGAATAAGAACTCCTTCCTCTATTTGCCTCTATTGCAGCAGAAGAAGAGATATTTATAATACTACTTTGTGTTTTATTTTTTATCATAAATTTGACCAAAAATTGAGTAAAGAAATAAATGGAAAAAAAATTAACTTCAAATATTTTTTTAACATCATCAATTTTAGTCATTTGAAATAAAGAAGTTTGTATAATACCAGCGTTATTAACTATTATGTCGATTTTTTTAACTTTCTCCTTTATTTTAGTAATTGATGATTTTATTTCATCAATTTTCTCTAGATCAAAAAAGATATTGTGAATTTTTATATTATACTTAGTTTGTAAGTTTTTACAAAATTGTAAAAATTCCGAATCTTTTTTTCTGGTACATGCAACTATTTCTGCATTTTCTTTGGCAAATTTTATTAAAATAGCCTTACCTATTCCTTTATTACAACCTGTAATAACTGCTGTTTTATTTTTTAATAATCTGCTCATTAGATTTTTATTGTATTAAGATTTGTCAGATACAAAGTCGTCTTTAGAAAAAATTTCTTTTGCAATTGCAGGCTTAAAAATTGTTTGACCGCTTTTTGTCATAAAATTCTTAATAAAAGATTTGTCTTCTCCTGCAAGGCATAAATCACTATGCTCTCTGAAGTATTTTATACTAAAACCATGGTCTATAATTTCCTTTAAAGGCTGTTCAAATATATTTCCTATCTTTATATGTACGTAAGGACATACAAGGACATCTCCTATTGGAGTGATGTAAACTCTATTAACTGTTGTACAGCCTAAAATTTTTTCATGATTTCTGTCAAAAGGATTCCATACATTTCTTACTAAATTTTTATACTCTTTTCGAATTTTTCTTAAATATTCTCTGTCTTTATCATCACAAATAATATCTTCAGCATTTTGCCACATACCCGATGGGACGGCTACATTTAGAAGTGTTTTATATTTTTTATCTTTTGAATAGTCTAATAATTGTCTAAAGTGATCAGTATTAGCATTATAATGTCCTACAGTTATATTTAAGTATGGATCCATCCCAGCGTCTTTTACGTGTTTTAATGCTTCTATAGCTCTTCTCCAAGAATCTTTTCTTCCTCTTAAATCATCATGAATTTTTTCATCCATACTATCGATGCTAACTGAAACTCTGCTAACTTTGTATTCTGCCAACTTTTTTGCCATTTCTTTATCCAAATAAAATCCATTTGTAGTTAGGTACATATAAAATCTTTCAGGTTTTATTGCTTCTAAAACTTGAAATAATTTCTTTGGTTGAAGAAGAAGTTCGCCGCCTTGAAGATCAAATTCAAAATACCCTAACTCATCAGCTTCATCAGCTAATCTTCTAATTGCCTCTATATCAAGATATTCTTTGACGTGATCTCCTTTAGGAGAATTAGTGAAGCAATATTTACATCTTAAATTACAGGCGTTGTTAAAATTTAAATCTATACCCCTAGTTTTAGTTCCAACTTTTCCATCATTTTTTTGAACATAGTCATAAAAGTCTTTCAACTTTTTTACTAATCTAGGTTTATTTAATAGTGACGATGCTATTGGCATAATATTTTTAATACAATACTTAGGTATAAGAAAAAACTAAATTTTAACACTAAAACCTTTTATTTTTTCAGGTAAAATTAGAGAAAATTCTGCTGAACAAGCTAATTTATTGTTTATTCGTCCTTCTCCAAGACATTTACCCAAACCTCTTTTCCAAGAAACCAGTTTAGTAGTTAAATATAGCCTATTTCCAGGTGTTACTTTTTCCTTAAACAATAACTTATCTGCAGATATTAAATATACAACTTTCCCTTTATTATTTGGCAAAGTTAAAATCGTTAAAGCTGCCATTTGAACCATAGCCTCTACCTGCAGCATACCAGGCATATTTGGATCAGACGGCCAATGTACTTTAAAAAACCAATCATCTTTTAAATCTTTATAACCTTTGGCAGAAACTCCTGGAATTACTTCATCTACATGATCAATCATTAAATAGGGGTCTCTATTTTTTTGATATTCTTTTATTTTTTTTAAATTTAGTTTCATAATTTTATCTTAATTCTATAACTCTTGTTAATTGTTTTTCAATATTATACCCGTCCCAAGTAAAACTTATTTCATGAGAACATCCTATTGGCACAATACGGTCAATACCTCTAAATTTATTTTTTAAAACAAATTTTTTGAGTTCATCTTTTTTTACACCAAAGTAAGAAAGTGTTTGAAGTTTTTCAGTAATTAAAAGTTTAATCTTTTCTAGCTTATTGTAATTAATTTCATAAAAGTATCCAAATTTATTTTTATAATTAATCTTATTTTTATTAAATTTTTTTAACTCGACTCTATATACTAAGTTTTTAAAATTTTTAAATGTCACATTTTTATTATTACCTGCAAATTCACAAAGATTTGTATATTTTTCTACGATATTTGTATTTTCTAAAAAATATCTTTTTTTAACGATCTGATAAATTAGAGGCCAAAATTTATTTTTAGCAATTCGATTTTCATTTTTGTTGCCATACCAAATTATAATTCTTGGAGATGAACATGCATTTTGATCCATAAAATATCCATCGTTATAAAATTTATTAGCTAAATTATTTAGATATTTTAAATTACATTTATTTATTACACTAGATTTAATAATACATAGTGAAAATCTATCAGCAAAAAAAATATCTTTTGTTCTAGGTTTTGTTTTTATAGATTTCATTTCATTAACAGTATTATCACCACCCCATATAATTCTTCCATCAACTTTAGACGAAATTTCCTTAGTAATATCAATTTTTTTAGAATCATACCTAAAAAAAATATTTTTTTTATTAAAAATCTTAAATTTTTTATTTTTTAATAATTTATGTATCGCTTTACAAATAACTTTTGTTTGTAAAAAGTTCTGTGAAGGTAATCTCACCAAGTTTGAGTTCCCAGTTAAAAATCCAAAAACAAATGAATATGCAAAATTGAGTGGAACATTAGAAGGCGTTATGTGAAATAGAGAACCCAAACCAATTCTTAAATCACTTGACGATAAACTATCTTTAATTTTTAAAATATTTTTTTTTCTACACCAAAAAGCAAATGAAATAACATCTGTAAATTTTTTTGCCTCTTTATCCTTTAATAGATTTTTAGACAGATAGTTTAAAAATTCTATTTCAAGACTTCCAAAAGGAATATTAGATTCAACTATAATTTTTTTCCTTCCAACTATAATTTTTTCAATATTATTTGTCATGATTTAAATATTGCTACATCCTCTTATTTCAGAGTTTTTTGCCCTTCCATGAACTGTAAAATATTTTCCATTTAATCCACAAACACAATCATCCTCTCCAATAATTTCGCCAATATCTTCGGTCAAAATATTATGTCCAGGATAGCTAGAAGGTAGAAGGGATAAGAGCTGAATCAGACCTCTTTTTTTATAATTCAAAACGTTGAAGTTTTTGTCTCTTATAATGATATCTGAAAATATAGATGTGTGGAAATAGCCACATTTTTTTGATTCTAAAAATAGAGATCCGGTTTGTTCCACTAAACCGTAGTAGTTGTATATATCTTTTAATAAAAACTTTTTAAATAATTCTTTTTTAAATCTTTCATTGCTTATTTTAAGTTTTTCTAATTTCTTCCACCCTCCTCCATGAATAAGTATACCTTTTTTTAGGCTACCAATTATTTTTTTTAATAATAATTTATTTATTAAGCTTTGAAAAACAACGCTGGTAAATCCAAATATTATAAACTTACTGCTAGAATATTTTTTCAAAAATTGATTCAAAGCCTTATAGTCAATTTCATTTTTATCATTTAATAAGTAAACATGATGTCTTCCAAAAATTGAAAAACCTTGTATCGCTGCCATTCTTGCATTAAAAGTGTTTTTTTCAGTCATGCTTGCAGGCTGATCAACTATTAACATCGGAAGTCTTTCGCTGCCTATAACTGTCGTCATAATTTTATTTAGCACTTTTCTTTGATTTATAGCATTCTCTCTATCTAAATAAATTTTTGACGTTTCAAAACCCGATGTTCCTGAAGATACTAATTTTTTTATTATTTTATCATCATTAGTGCTTTTAAGGTCAAGTTTTTTAAATATTTGCGTAGGTAAAAAAGGATAATCAGCTAGATTTAAAAGTTGTGATTTTTTATTTTTTATTACATTTAAAATATTATTATATTTTTTACACTTTTTTCGATGATGACTTGTAAGTTTTTTAATACCCTTTAGAAAAAAAGATAATTTTTCATTTTTTGCAAATTCATACGGTGAATAATTAATTAGATTTTCTATTAGCATTTTTATGATTTATTAATTTTTTTTAGAATATTTTTTGCAATTTTTTCTGGAGAAAGATTATGCTTTCTTAAAAGATCTTTATAATCACCTCCATTAAAATATTTATCAGGTAAAGCAATCGATAATTGAGGAGCTAATTTTTTACTTGTTGAGTTAGCTTCAGCAATCACACTCGATAAACCACCCAAAACTGAATGTTCTTCAACTGTTACTATTAATTTTTTTTTTAATGAAATATTATTAACAAATTTCCTATCTATGGGTTTGATAGTATGTACATTTACTACCCCAGCATTAATTTTTTTTTTTTTTAGGATTTTTGAAGCTTCAATCGAATTATGCACCATGGAACCTGTTGCAAAAATAACAATATCTTTGCCTTTAACTAGTTCTATACATTTTCCAATCTTAAACTTATAATCATCTAAATATACAGGCGGATTATTTGATCCTCCCGTTAATCTTATATAAACAGGACCTTTATTTTTTGCTGCTGCAAATACACATTTTACCACTTCACTACAATCCGCGGGAGATAAAACTGTCATTCCAGGGATCGATCTCATTATTGATAAATCTTCAATACAGCAATGTGTAAATCCTAAATTACCTAAAACTATTCCACTAGCTAAACCTACCATTGTGATCTTTTTTTTCATATATCCAGCGTTAACTCTGATTTGCTCAAAACATCTCATGGTTTGAAAGGGTGCAAAAGTTGTAGTGAAGACATTATATCCGCTTGTAGAGAAGCCAGTAGCTACACCTATTAGATTTTGCTCAGCAATACCAACATCGACAAACTTTTCTGGATACTTTTGTTTAAACCTGTCTAGTCCAGCAGAAGTGGAAACATCGGAAGTTAAAATCATTAAATCTTTTATTTCTTTGGTTAGTTCTAGACATGCTAAACCAAAGGTAGCTCTTGACCCAACGCTTGAATATAATTTGATTTTTTTTTTATCTAGTTTCATTAAACCAATCTTTTCTCATTAGAGCTAAAATCATTCTATCTACATATTTTCCATCGACAAAATCTCTCTCTTTCAGAACACCCTCACATCTAAAGCCAAAAATTTTTTTATTAAATTCATAGACTGGTTTTGAATATGCACTAGCCTCTATTCTTCTAAGATTTAATTTTTTAAATGCATGGTTGATTAACAAAGTCTGAGCTTCGTTAAAAAATTTCATTGAATTGATATATTTGTCATTTTTGTTAAAAATAGCAGAAATATCACATACACCGTCAATATGATTAATGTTATAAAGACTTAGCATTCCAATTAACTTGTTTCTCTTTTTATCTATTACTCCAAGCTGTATTCTTTTTTTTGCTTTTATAGTGTCCTTGTAATACTGAACTTCTTCCTTTTTAGTTACAGGAAAATAACCTTGCTTAGTAAATTTTGTAATAGTTTGATCATTTAACCAAGTATACCACTCAGTTTTAGCCATTATTTTTTCATTTACTACAACCAAGTTAACAAACTTACCTTTTAAAAATATATCAAATTTCATTAATTTCCTTTTTTGCTTGCTCATAGAGAGTTTTAGTTAATATTGTGTGATGAAATTTGTTATCATTTTCTGCAAATGAGATACTTTTGCCCTTGATAGTATTAGCTATTACAGCTTTTGTTTTTTCATAATTTTCATTTTTGGAAAAAGTAGAAAATAACTCTTCAAAATTATGACCGTCTATACTGTAAGTTTTGGAGCCAAAACTGTTAAATTTACCGGCTAAATCACCAAGGGACATAATTTTATCGCTCTCTCCTGTTTGTTGAAGTTTGTTTCTATCCACTATAATAGTTAAATTATCCAACTTATAATGGTTAGCGCACATTGTTGCTTCCCATATTGAACCTTCATTGCATTCACCATCTCCTAGTAAAACATAAACTTTTTTATCAAGCATTTTTTTTCTTTTTAAAGATAAAGCTAAACCAACTCCTATCGAAAGACCCATTCCAAGACTTCCGGTTGAAAAATCTATTCCATATTTTTTATTTATAACTGGATGACCGAGTAGAAAACTATCATTTTTTTCAAAAGTTTTTAATTTATCCTTGGAAAAAAAACCTAATTCTACGAGAACTGCGTAATAAACCAGGCATGCATGTCCTTTACTAAGTATAAAGTAATCTCTATTGATCTGCAGAATATTATTTGGATGTATTTTTATAAATTTAATAAATAAAGTTGAAATGATATCAACCGATGATAAAGCCCCGCCAATATGTGCACTACTAGCTCCCGCATAGAATGCTGAGTCAATGATGTTATTAAGAATTTTTTTTTTGAATTCTATTGTTTGTTTAAATTTATTTTTATCATTCATATTATTTTTATTTTAAAAAATATTCGTAATTGTATTTTGATTTAAAGGTTTGTATATTTACTATATCTCTTTGAGTGTCTTTTTTGTCTATGGCCTGTCTGCCGTGCATAAATCTAAAATTATCTATCATAATTAAATCTCCTTTTTGCCAATTAATAGACTGAGTAAGCATTTTTGCTTGAAAGTTTATTTCTTTAGTTATTTTTTTAGGAATTTTTTTACCATTATTCATTTTTCTGGAAAATAATTGTGGTTCACTTTTTAGACTTACAAATAAATGATTTGCAAAAGCTAGTTTTCCAGGGACTTTACTATTTTTTACTGCAAAATTTATATATTCAAAATTTATTGTTTTTTTATTTAAATCAAGAAAACAATTTTTTACACCTGGATTATTCAAAAACCATTTTTTTTTACCTTTTCCTTTTGCACTTATTTTGACAGGAATTTTCAATGAGTAGCGAACAGGTTCTTGCAAGAAAAAATTTTTTGTACTCATAGACAGCTTGTCCCACAAATCTATACCGTCACAAAAAATTGTTTTTCCTGAATTATTTTTCGGTGGCTTCAAGCAATAAAACCACACAATTTCAGGACATACTGGTGAAAAACTAGCTTCACTATGTAATTTAATTTCTTGATTGCCAAGATCCACGTTTCGAATATTTTTACTCCCTAGTCTTTCAGATCTTCTCGCAGCATCATTGGAGTAAGTTTCTGTAAATAAATCTGTAAATTTAGTTAAATCTTTTGAATTTAAAGATAAGTTTTTGAATCTTAAAATTCCATTTTTTTCAAATTTGTCTTTAATTTGGTTAAATTCTTTAATATCTAAAAATTTAGACATTAGTCTTAAATTTTTATTAATATTTATTTTAAAATTATACATACTTAAATATCCTACCACTTTATTGTTGACTGTTCAAATAATGAACACTATGATAATAACTTATTATTATGGCTAAATTACCCAGTTCAGATAAATTTAATGTCTTGAGAAAAATAGAGAGAAATCCCAATACAACTCAGAGAAAACTAGCAACAGATTTAGAAATGAGCCTTGGGAAATTAAATTATTGCTTAAAAGAATTAAAAGAAAAAGGCCTTATTAAGATATCTAATTTCAAAAAAAATAAAAATAAAATTAATTATGTATACTTGTTAACACCAAAAGGAATTTCAGAAAAAACTAAATTAACAATAAGCTTCATGAAGAGAAAAATCCAAGAATATGATGAGCTTAAAGAAGATCTCCAAAAAAATAGAAAGAATTAAGTATGAATAATCTAAAAACTAATAACAATAAAATTATTGATGTTTTCGAACAACAAGGGTTTGTATTAATAAGAGAATTTTTTAAGAAAAGTTTTATTATAAAAGTAAAAAAAAGTTTAAAGCTTTTCTTAAAAAAAAATTATATTAGCTTAAAAGGTGTTAATTTCGTAGATAAAAAAACAAACAAAATCAATACTGTTCATAATATAACTCAATGGAAGTTTTTAAAAAAAATTCAAAATGATAAAAAAATTTCTTTTTTTGCTAAAAATCTTTTAAAAAAAAAAATAAAAAACTTTGGAGCAGAAGTTTTTGCCAAACCTGCTAGGATAGGTTTAGAGTCTCCACCGCATCAAGATAATTTTTATTGGAACATAAAAAATAATAAAGGTCTTACTTGTTGGATTGCTTTAGATGAGTCTAATAAAAAAAATGGATCTATTTATTATTATGCCAAGAGCCATAAGCTAGGTTTGCTTGATCATTCACCTTCTTTTGCAAAAGGAAGCTCACAAAAAATCTCAAACATCAAAAAATTAAAAAAAAATAAAAAAATTTATCCTGAATTAAAAGTAGGAGATATTTTAATTCACAGCTGTTTAATTGTTCATGGAAGTAAAAAAAATTTAAGCAATCAAAATAGAATGGGTTTAACTTTAAGATTCATACCTGCAGGAAGTAAATTTAATTTAAAAAAGAAAAGAAAATATGAAAAAAGTTTAAAACAACAGCAAAAATTTTTGAATTAATGCCTGGCTTTGAATTAATAAACGATAAAGAATATCTTGAGTGCAAACAAGTTTTAAAAAAAAGTAAAACTTTTTTTAGAATGGGATTTGATAAATTAAGACATAAAATATTTAAAGTAATAGAGTTTGAAAAAAAATTTAATAATTATTTTGGTGTAAAGTACTCTTTAGGAGTAACTTCTGGTACAGCTGCATTAAGAGTAGGAATTGCTTCTTTAAATTTAAAACCTGGTGATGAAATAATTACTCAAGCATTCACTTTTGTTGCAACCGTCGAAGCAATAGTTGAGTCAAAATGTAAGCCAGTGTGTGCGAATATTGATGAAACATTGAATATGGATCCCAAAGATTTAGAAAAAAAAATTAATAAAAAAACAAAAGCAGTAATTGTTGTTCATATGCTCGGCGTACCTGCAAAAATGGATGAAATAAAAAAAATATGTAAGAAATACAAACTTATTTTAATTGAAGATACTGCCTGGGGATGCGGTGGAAAATACAAAAATAAATTTCTTGGTACATTAGGAGATATAGGAACATTTAGTTTCGATCACGCTAAAGCTATTACTACAGGTGAAGGAGGAATGGTTGTCTTTAGAGAAAAGGAGAACTATTTGAGAGGAAAAGCATGGCATGATCACGGGCATGAAAATAACCCTAACTTCCCTAGATGGGAAGACACGAGAAAATCAAGTGGATTTAATTTTAGAATGAATGAGCTACAAGGCGCTATAGGTATAGCCCAATTAAGAAAACTTAATTTTATAATTAAATGTCAAAGAAAAAATTATCATTTAATCTGGAAAAGTTTAAAAAATTTAAAAGGAGTAACAGAACGTCGATACTCCAAACAAAGCTATATCTCCGCTGATGCTTTGATCGTACTAGTAAAAAATAAAAAACTTGCAATAAGATGTCGAAAATTTTTATTAAAATTTGGTATTTCTACTAAAATTTTACCAGAAGCGTATAGCTGGCATTTTGCAGGTCTTTGGTCTCATATAAAGGAAATGAGAAAAAAAAATTTTAGAAAATCTTTAAAACAATCTGAAGAGTTACTTAGTAGAGCAGTATCTATACCAATATTTGTGAATATGAATAAAAAACAAATTATGAATATTCATAAAGCTCTGACCCTAGCTTTAAAAAAATCAATATGAGTTCGAAAATATCAGTTTCAGTAATAGTGCCAACTTTTAATCAAGAACTTTATCTTGGCAGATGCTTAAGATCTTTATTAAATCAAACTTTAGAAAGAGATCAATATGAAATTATAGTTGTAGATGATGGAAGTAAAAAAAAAACAAGTACTATTTTATCAGCTTTTAAAGATGAAATAAGCATGGTTAATAATAAAAAAAATATGGGCCTGCCATACTCATTGAACAAAGGAATTAAAATTTCAAAGGGTAGATTTGTTGTTAGAGTTGATGCTGACGATTACGTAAATAAAAATTTTTTAGAATATTTACAAATGAATCTTCTATACAATTCTGAAATGGAAGCAGTTTGCTGTGATTATTATCTTGTAAATGATAAAGAAAAAGTTATAAAAAAAATGAATGCATCCAAGAGTCCAATTGGTTGTGGAATTATGTTTAGAATCGAGTCTTTAATTAAAATTGGATTATATGATTCAAGTTTTAAAGTTCATGAAGATAAAGATTTAAGAATAAGATTTTTAAGAAATTATAAAATAGATAGAGTTTCTTTACCATTATACAGGTATAGAATGCACTCAAACAATATAACTAAAAATAAAAAAAAAATGGAAAAACATTATAAAAAACTTTTAAAGAAACATAAAAAGAAATGATTTTTAATTATAATAAAATAAAAAAAAACAATTCACCTTATATTATTGCTGAAATTGGAGTTAATCATGAATGCTCAATAAAAAAAGCTAAAAATTTAATTTTACTTGCTAAAAAAGGGGGAGCTCATGCTGCTAAATTTCAAACTTATAAAGCAGTGACTTTGGCTAAATTAAATTCTCAAGCGTACTGGGACACTACAAAAGAAAAAACAAAATCTCAATTTGAGCTATTTTCAAAATTTGATCGTTTTAACGAAAAAGATTACAGAATATTAGCAAAGTTTTGTAAAAAAAATAAAATTGATTTCTTGTCTACACCTTTTGACTTAGACTCAGTTAAAATTTTAAACCCACTGGTACCAGCTTTTAAAATTTCTTCATCTGATATAACAAACTTTCCTTTGTTAGATAAGATAGCTAAGACTAAAAAACCAACATTATTGTCTACTGGCGCCTCAACATTGGAAGAAATAAAAAATGCAGTCAATATTCTTAAAAAAGGGTCTAATAAAATTACGGTAATGCATTGTATTCTCAATTACCCTACTCATGACGTAGACGCTAATCTTGCAATGATATCAAGTCTTAAAAAAGAGTATCCTGAATACGTTATAGGATATTCAGATCATACTCTTCCCAAAAATCAAATGTTTAATCTTACAACTGCATATATTTTAGGAGCAAAAGTAATTGAAAAACATTTTACTAGTAATAAAAAAACTAAAGGAAATGATCACTATCACTCTATGGATAAAAATGACTTAAAATTATTGGTGAATAACCTGAATAGGGCAAAAAAAATAGTTGGTAATTTTAAAAAGAAAACATTTTTAAAAAGTGAATTTAATTCTAGAAAATATGCAAGAAGAAGTATTGTTATAAAAAACAATCTTAAAAAAGGTAAAATCATAAAAGAAAATGACTTAATTACTTTAAGGCCAAGTGCGGGAATAAGCGCCAATCAATGGAATAAAGTCATAGGAAAAAAAACTAGAAAAAATTTAAAAGCAAACAAATCATTATCTTGGAAAGATTTATATATATAGGAAAATAATGAAAAATGTTGTTGCGATAATTCAGGCTAGAATGGGATCAGAGAGATTACCAGGAAAAATGCTAAAAAAAATATCTGACATATCTTTAATTGAATGGGTTATTGAAAGAGTTAAAAAATCAAAAAAAATAAAAAAGATTATTTTAGCGACAACCACTAATAAAAAAGATGATATTTTTAAAAAGATAGCCAAAAAAAAAAAAATTTCTATATTTAGAGGGGCGACCAATAATGTTTTACTTAGGTTTTTTAAAGCTGCTAAATTGTATAAGTCAAATTATATAGTCAGAATTTGTGGAGATAATCCCTTCATTGATTCAGGCCAAATAGATTTACTTATAAAAACTTTTTTGTCTAGAAAATGTGACTATGCATTTAATCACCAAAATAAATTGGATAGTAAATATGCGGATGGATTTGGAGCAGAAATATTTACAAATGATGTATTGCAAAGATTATATAAAAAAGCTAAGTCAAAACCTCATAGAGAACATGTAACAAAATATATTTGGGATAATGTGGATGAATTTAAAATATTGTCTATACCCGCTCCAAAAAATCTGGCATATCCAAATTTAAAATTTGATATTAATACAAAAAATGATTTAATAACCATTGATAAGCTAGCAAAGATTAATAACATAAGTTTTTCTTCTAAAGCAAAAGAAATAATAAAAATTAAATTAAAAACTCTAAAATCAAAGGAAAATATATGAATGATAAAATAAAATTTGAAGATAGAAATAATGATTGGGAAATATGGAAAAAAAATAGTTCTATAGAAAGATCAATTAAAAGAATAAAAAAAGAACTACCAGAAATGGAGGCCTCAAAGCAATTAACAAATATAGTAAGAAAATTTTATAAAAAGGATACAAAAATTTTAGATTTCGGCTGTGCAGCAGGCCATTTCTATTTAAGTTTAAAGAAGTTGAATAGTAAAATAGATTATTTTGGCTTTGATGCCACGAAAAATTATATTTCTTTTGCAAAAAAATATTTTAAAAATGAAAAAAATGCTAAATTTGATGTTCAAAGCTTATTTTCTATGTCAAAAAAATACAATAATCAGTTTGATATAGTTTTTTGTTCTAACGTACTGCACCATTTACCGTCGATAGACATACCTTTAAAAAATATTATCTTGGCTTCAAAGAAGTACTGCATCATACGTACTCTAGTAAGCAATAACACCCATTTAGCTAGATTTTATTATGATGACTCTACGAATAAAAAAGGGGAATTAAATCATTTTCAATTACAAAATACCTATAGTTATAATTTGATAAGAAAGAAGATTAGGAAATTTGGAAATTATAAAGTTCAATTTAAAGATGATCTTTTTGATGGAAAGAAAATTAATCAAGAATATACAAACAAAGAAAGAAAAAAATATCCAGGCCTAACCCGTTTTGTAGATGGAATTCAAATTGCAGGAAGCAAAGTGTTTGAATTTAAATGGATTATTATAACAAAATAAAAAAACATTATTATTATAGACTGTGAGTAAAAAATTTTCTTATGAGTTTTAATTTAATTATTTCAGATCATAAAAATTTATGGTCTAGAAAAAATAACATTTTAATAGGTGATTGGTGTGCTAATAATAATAATATTTTAAAAAATAAAAAAATTAAAAAAGCCAAATATCATTGGGATAGTAAAAAAAAAATACAAAAGGATTTATTATACCTGTATCATTTATATGAATTTATTCTAATAAAACTTACAAAAAAACTTAATACATACCATAAAAAAAAATTTACAAAAAAATGTTGGGAAATAATTTTATCTAAATGGCTATGGTTTTATATTATTTTTTATTTTGATAGATGGGAGCAGGTAAATAATCTAAAGAATAAAAAAAAATTATTTGTAAAATTATTAGATTTTGATCAGAATCAATTTATACCTTTAGACTCAGAAAATTTTTCAAAAAATATTCATACAAATAATTGGAATCATTTTGCATTCTCAAAAATCATTAAATTTATTAGAATAATTAAATATCAAAATATAAATATAATAAAAGAAAATTTAAATATAAAAAAAAAAGATTCATTTTCCTTTAATATAAAAATTATATTTGCGCGAATTCTAAACATTATTAGTTCTAATAAATTTTATTGTTTGAACGTATTTCCAGGGATCATATCAAACCTTATTTTTGCATTTTCATTTCAGCAATTTAGATCAAGAATAATTTTTTATAAGAGATATAAAGATAATAAAATAGACATTGATTCGAGAGAAAAGAATTTATTAATAAATAAAAAAAACTCCACAAAATTTGAAAAATTTATTTTTGAAAATATTGTTGAAAATTTACCTAAATCATATTTTGAAAATTTTAATAGTATCAATGAAATGATTGACACACTTGGACTACCTAAATTTCCAAAAGTAATAATGACTGCAAGTGAACATCATTATAATGATGTTTTTAAAATATATTCTGCAAATAAAATAATGAACAAGTCAAAATATTATATTTTTCAACATGGTGGTTCTTATGGTTCTGCCGATTTATTTCCTACTGAAAAATTTGATATTAAGATAGCAGATAAATTTTTTTCCTGGGGGTGGACAAATAAAGAAAAGAAAATAGAAAAATTTTTTTGTAATAGAAATTTTTTTATAAAGAAAAAAATCAAAAGAAAAAAAATAACGAAAGGGATAATTATCCCTTATATTGAATGTTCATTATATCCTAATAATATTGCAAGCGGTAGACCACGAACAAAAGAAGATGTTAAGTCTTATATCAATGTACTAAATCTTTTTTATAGAAATTTGAATGAAAATATTAAAAAAGAAAGTTTTTTTAAATCATTGAATCAATTCAAGACTGATTACAATATTTACGATACTTATGTAAAAAACTCATTAAAGAAATTGCTTAAAAATATAAAATTTATGCAGTCCGACTCAAATACTTATAAATTTTTAGATAATTTTAAGTTATGTGTAGAAACTTTAAATTCAACTGGTTATCTAGAATCTCTACAATTAAATTTACCAACAGTAGTCATTTTTGATAAAAATTTTTGTGATATAAGAAAAAATTCAAAAAAAGATTTTGATGCTTTAAAAAAAGTAAATATATTATTTGAAAATTCATACGAGGCAGCTAATTTTATAAATAAAAATTACAACAATCTCGAAGAATGGTGGAACGAAGCTCAACTTCAAAAAATAAGGAAACAATTTTGTGATAAATATGCTAGAACATGTAATACACCAACTAAAGAATTCAACAATATTTTAAAGATATGTTAAAAAAAAAAATATTAAAATTTGGAAAATCTTTCAAAGATATAGAAGCAATAAAAAAAAATTTCTTTAGAGAAAATAATAATCTTTTAAAATCACAAGATAAAATTAATAAGATATACCAGGCTCAACCAAAAAGAACTAAGTGTAAAGCTTGTAACTTAAAATTGAATGGTCCATCTTTTTTGAATCATGGCATTAAATATATAGAGTGCAATAAATGCACCCATGTAAATGGATATCATCAAGATAATACATTATTTTCTGAAAAAATTTATGTAACAGAGAATAAACAATATGCAAAGACTTACCATGAAACTAACTTAAAAAAATTTAAGATTAGACAAAAAAATATTTATGATCCAAAGGCTCTTTTTTTAAAAAATTGTTTTAAAAATCCAAAAAAAATAAAGGTTTTAGATGTTGGAGCTGGTTCAGGGTATTTTATTTCTTCTTTAATAAAATATGGCTTTCAAGATGTTTCAGGAGTAGAAATTTCAAGAACACAGGTAAAATTAGGAAAAAAATTCTTAGAAAAAATTCATAAAAGATCGGATAAATTATCAAATATTACTTTTAATGAAATAATTAAACTTGTAGATACCACTGATTTCAATTGTTTATCAATGATTGGAAGTTTGGAGCATATGGAAGATATGTCTACTATAATGAAGAGTATAAAAAAAAATAAAAAAATAAAATATTTATATATATTAGTTCCAATGGCCTCATTTCTATGCGTTGTTGAAAATTTATTTCCTAAAGTTTTTAATAGACAGCTCGGAGGTGGTCATACACATTTATTCTCTGAAAAATCTCTTACAAAGTTTATGAACAATTATGGTTTTGTTGATTATTCTTCCTGGTGGTTTGGTACGGATGTGCACGATTTATACCGTTCAATAATTTTAGACATGGAGGAAAAAAAATATAAGCCACTACAAAATATAGCTTTAGATATGAAAAATATTATTGATAATTTGCAATTTCAATTGGACAAAAAAAAAATATCATCTGAAGTACATATGCTTTTAAAAAGAAAATAATTTTTAGTATTAATAAAAATTAATTAATTAAAAAATTACACTATTATATGAAAATTTTGTTTTTAGTAGGTGGGAGCAGGGCAGGAATAGATTTGGTCCAAAGTTTGATGGATGGACATCCTCAAATTTTACAATTTCCTGGTTTTATTCGTTCGGATGAAAAATTAACTAAAATTTTATCTCAAGATAATAGTGCATTAATAGC
>MDTC01102817.1_pt1 | contig 18257 bp, 22 predicted proteins | sample 811181 | NCBI WGS metagenome assembly MDTC01 (sample SAMN05326644, study PRJNA326480) | marine metagenome | isolation source: seawater | place: Pacific Ocean: North | collected 2011
CTTGTTGCTTCTATGTTCATGACACTGGTGGAACCAGACGAAATCCTTGATTATGTAATGAACAGGCCCTGGGGAAATCTAGTTGATGTGACACCTGACATGATGTTTGGCATATATAAAAACAAAGGTATGTTTAATAAAAACATCGCCAGTGAGATATTGAGACCTTTATTAGGATCAAAAGGACTATCATGTGATATAACAATGAAGGAATTCTACGAGTATAATAACATAACATTTAAAATATATACATTTGACTTAAATAGTAATACCATAGTAGAGCTTTCTCACAATACATATCCTGACTATAAACTAATAGACTGCTTATATTATTCTACATCGATACCTGTTGTTTTTGAACCATCTATTGTAGGGGAAAAATGCTATATTGATCCTGGCTGTATCATTAATTATCCACTAAAGTTTGCAATAGCTGATAAGATAAATAAAGATAATATGTTATGCATCAAGTGCACGTTTGAAGAAAAAGTAGAGTCCGTAGTTGTAGACGACGAAACAAATCTGATGGATTTCACATTTCAAATCTTTAAGAGAGTCTTATATGACAAAATGACTTATGAAAAGGTAGACAATGAAATCTATGTAGAAATGGAACTATTTAGTGTAATCACCCTTATACAGACTTTCAGAGACAAAAGCTTGAGAATGAAATATCTGGATGATGGATTCAATATAGGAGATAAATTTATCAATACTCATTCCCATCTCCATCGGTCTTTATGATTTGTTTTTTACCAAACGTTTCGTCATCAGAGCTTTCCGCCTTTTTGTCAAGGTATGAAGGTGGTGACCCTATTACAGTAGTTATAAACTGTGTAAGATTTTGAACTGTTGGGTTTGCGTCAAAGTCAATTACCTCGTCACCTAATACCATTTTTACCGTCGGATATCCTTCAATTTTGAACTTGTTAAGAAGAGGTGCGCATTCTGCGCTGTCGGACTCTGTGCAGTTTACTTTATGGAACTCTATATTTATTCTATTAATAGTCTTGCCATCATATGTCCTGATTATCTCATCCCAGTGTGGTGCAGCAGTTTTGCAGTGAGGGCACCAATCTGCATAAAATATGTAGATCTCAGCGCTATTCCAATCGACACCTTCGGGCATGAATTCTCTATTCTCTACAAACTTCTTGTTCATTGATGGTGACACATAGTATCTATAAGTGATGACAGTGGCCGCTAAGAATATAAGTCCAATCACCAAGTAGACATAATACTTCATATTCGCTAAAAAGAAAAGTTTCAGTTGTTCCATTCTACTAGCTGGGTTTAGTCTTTCCATAAAATCTGAGTCTTTAAACTTTTGAGTTGGGTTCATTATATAAAAATAAACACAAAATATTCATTATACTATTAACGAATACTATCTAAAGTCAAGTAAATAAATAGTATAATGATATTCAGATTAAATACCGGACGTCTCATTGAGATTAAACAAAATAGTTTCATAAATAATACTGAGTATTATGCTAAAATAATAAAGATAAAATTTAATAAGATACTTTCGTCTGATGATGTCACCGAGGATGATATTATTTCTCTCTTAAAATAAAACGAAGCACACCATTAGTATTAAGATAAATAGCATGTATATATGGGTATAAGTTACATGCGTCCTCACAGGTTGCCACGACTTGTCGTTTTCTAACTCATCTGCATACTTAACCTTTATAAAGTTTGCACCAATATAATTATTATATAGAGCTAATGCTAGTAAAAGAACAATACATATTTTAACTCCATACCTAGTCTTGTAATTCAAATTGATAGGTCCCAGAATAAACATCAACATAAATATGAATGCGATGAAGAATATAATGGATGAATGATGTGTGTTTTTAGACAATGTAATTATAGCAATTTGCGGATCGTCCATCTTATCAACTAAGTTTGTAAATGGATCACTCATTATATATTATTTCATATATTTTTTCTAACACTAAAATATATGAAAACGCGTAAAAATAGGAAATCTAAAAAGACATATAAAAAGCGAAAGACTTACAACAAGAAAGACTATTCTAGTGGTGATGGAATGTTAACCACTGTTTGGGGACCTGGTTTATGGCATTACCTTCATACTATGAGTTTTAATTACCCAAATAACCCGACTGCGCGCGAAAAAAGGCACTATCGTGATTTTGTGTTAAGTTTGAGACATGTCTTACCATGCAGATATTGTAGAGAAAATCTTTACAGAAATTTCAAAAACTTACCACTTAGAATGTGTGATATGAAGAATCGTGATACCTTTTCCAGGTATGTATACAATCTTCACGAAACTATTAACAAAATGTTAGGTAAGAAATCCGGCCTCACATACTGCGATGTAAGAGAGAGATACGAACACTTTAGAGCTCGTTGCGTAGATAATCCAAAAATGGCAAAGATCAATAAAACGAGAAAGAAGGAAAGAGGATGCACTGAGCCATTATACGGTAAGAAAGCAAAATGTATCATTAAAATTGTGCCACAAGATAATTCATGTAATACATTTCAAATGGATAAAAAATGTATTAAAAGAAGAGTTTAAAATGATGAAAAACTGTTCAAATATGGCATCGGTAATGTATTATTCTTTGGTGCTGAATAATTTGGAACCTTTTTGCATTTGAAATTTGGTTCGGGGCATCTAGCGCAAGGAGGACAAGGTTGGCATTTTTTTTGCTTAGGGCAATCCATAACAGTTGGACAAGCAGGGCATACAGGTGGGACCACTTCTGACTTCAGTATGTATAAGTCCTCACTTCCCTTAGGGATCTGGCTACCTGGGATGCCTTTTGGAAGAGCTGAGCTAGTGGCGTTGCTTGAACCTACGCTAGCATATTTGCTCCCACTATGATCTTCATAATCAGCATCATTCACGGCGCCTACTTCGCCTTCATCATCTTCTTGACCAGGCATACGCATGCTGCCAACACTATCAGATGGAAGCTGCTTTTTGTGACCAGTTTTTTTGTTGTCTTGCTTTGGTTGTTCAGAATCATGATCAAATCCCTCACGCATTTTTCCTAAACAAGAGCAGGCAACTAATCCTAATATCAAACCAATTAAAATATAGACTGCATTCATCTTCATCAGTATATATATATTGTATATGAAAATTTTTATGAATTATATTAAATAATTGAAAATTTTTATTATAATTCTAAAATATCAGAATGGCTTTACAGAAATACTATCAAGATCTACCAACCCGAGAAATTGGTGTTGATGAAGCAGGTCGCGGACCTTTGTTTGGACGGGTATACACAGCAGCTGTGGTTCTACCCAAAGACGATTCGTTTGATCACCATGAAATGAAAGATAGCAAAAAGTTCTATTCAGTAAACAAGATCAATCGTATTGCGGAGTATATCAAAGAAAATGCAACTGCTTGGAGTGTAACGTATGCTGATGCAGATGTTATTGACAAGATTAATATACGCCAGGCAACGTTACAGTCTATGCATAATGCTATAAAAAATGTTATGGAACAAATCAACGCGAAACACGAAAATGTTGAATATCAACTTCTTATAGATGGTTCTGATTTCAAGCCATATTTAAAATGGGATGGCACTGTGTCGCGACAGATACCTCATGAATGTATAGTAGGCGGTGATAACACTTTCACTGCCATCGCAGCTGCATCCATCCTTGCTAAGACTGAGCGAGATAAATACATTGCGGACATATGTGAGAAGCATCCACTTCTTTCAACAATATATGGTATTGACAAACATAAAGGTTATGGTTGTAAGAAACATATGGACGCAATAAAAGAACATGGTATTAGTCAATGGCATAGAAAAAGCTATAGACCATGCAATACTGCCAAACCAAATGAAGATCTAAACAACATTTAAATTATACAAATATACAACGCATGCAAATAAAATAGTCAGTGATACAGATAGATTAACAGGAGTTATATTGTTTTTCTTTATTATATTTTTTATCAATCGTGATTGTGATAGAACACGACCAACACAGAATCCGAATGTATTGACAAATATGTCTGATATCTTAGCATACATCCAATGACCATCTCTATTTTCCTCAGACAATGCGTTACATTTAGAAATTCCTCTAAACCATGATAATATTGGGATATCTATGCCACTATTAGACGTTAAGAATTCAAATAATTCCCACAGAATACCAAACATAATAATGACTGCAAAATGGTCAGGAAAATAAATACCGAACAATGTAAACATGGTAAAATGCGACAAACTCCATCCGTCTAGTACATCAGCCATCATTGTACCTTGTCCTCCAAACGGATATGTTGATAAAGGATCTTTCAGTTCTTTGTTGTTACACCTGATAACTGAATAGACAATTATTACAATAGAGAGAAATATCATTAGAACACTAATTTCAAAAGTTTTTCTCATATAAAGACTATATAGATTATATATATATATGGAGGAAGAACGTCTATCTTGGAACTCGTGGTTTAAACAAATAGCCGAGATAACCGCAAAACGCTCTCCGTGCAAGCGACTACATGTAGGATGTTTACTGGTAAAAGATAAACGCATAGTATCTCAAGGTTATAATGGATATCTACCAGGTTGTCCTCATGAACAAAAAATACGCGACGGACACGAAATGGCAACGGTGCATGCTGAGATGAATGCAATAACTGACTGTGCAAAGCGAGGAGTGAGTTCAATGGACAGCACAGCGTATATCACGCATTATCCATGTAAAGATTGTATGAAAGCTCTTTGTGCTGCAGGAATCAAAGAGATATACTATATCAATGATTATCGCAATGACGATCTAGTTGAGTATTTCTCAAATGAATCTAATGTGCCTGTAATTAAAATTGAGGAGTGAAAAATATTTTCTCTCTTGATAACATGGGAAGTAGAGAAAGTTTCATGAAAGATCTAGAAACCCGTTTAAGTGCAGGCATGAAGCGTGCATACTGGGACATGATGGAAAAGGATATAAGTAACAACGATTTCAGAACTACATTTGCAATGGTAGAAGAAATACGAGCAAGAATATGCCTTTTGGTTCCTAAGCGTGTTGATCTGCACCAACAGATTGCCGAGTCATTAGACATTGATTACTTCAAACAGATGCAATCACACAATGCCCTTACGATAGACATGGTGCAGAAAATCACAAACTATATTATAGATAAAATTAAAGAACTAGGTTCACAGTCAGACGAGCCATGGAATGAAATTTGGAGAGAACGAGTAAACAGCAAATTTATTCAAAACGAACCGCTTACGGTTATTCTTCCATCGTTTTTCAAAGAAGCCATGCATAGAATTGAAAAATTAGAATATGAAATTAAAATGTTTAAGGAAAGTGAAATATATAAACTGCTAACAGAGAGAAACAATACATAAATACTTTAAAAAATTGATATAATAAAAAGTTATAAAATATATTATATCAATATGACCACTTCAGCATCATGTCAAAGTCCAAACAAAAATATTCTTATATTTGACACTGAGACTTCAGGGCTTCCAAAAGATCGCCGTGGAAAAATTCATGATTCATCAAATTGGCCATATATTTTGCAGCTAAGCTATCTTGTATACGAAAGCGATACCAACCGAGTATTGAAGGAAGGAGATTATATTATAGATGTTCCCGATACAGTTGATATCTCTCCTGAAAGCATAGCGATTCACGGAATTAACCGAAAAAGATGTAAACGTGAGGGAATTGACATTAAGCATGCAATAACCGAGTTTAAACGCTGGTTGAATGTGGCAGATATTGTAGTCGCACATAATCTGGAGTTTGACAAGAAAATGATGATGGTAGAATGTTCAAGAAACAAACTAATGCACGGTTTTTATAACAACAAAGCTTATTACTGCACTATGAAAAATTCAGTTGACTTATGTAAGATCGTAGCGACTAATAAAAGATCCGGAGAAAAGTATTTTAAATATCCAACTCTTGTGGAATTACATGAGTTCTTATTTAATGGAACACCAAGGAACCTACATGATTCGTTTATTGATATTCTGATTTGTTTTCGGTGTTTTTACAAACTAAGATTTAATGAAGATATTGGATATAAAAATCGGCGTATTGGTGGACTTCTTGTTAAAAGGTGTTCACTATAAATACATGATAGTGTTCTATTTCGGGTATACTTTTGTTTTTGATTGCGTTTCTGAAATAAACAAACTTTAATGGAACTTTAAATTCTGCTATGATACTGCTCTTTATCGCACAGCATAATGCTTCATCATTCATTGTAAGACCAGGCTTCATCCACATGACATAATGTTTGACATACCAAGGAACATTATATGGAAAATCATTTTTTCTAAGGTAAACACTATTTTCTTTTAGCTGATCTTTGACATTGTTAACAAATCTAGTTTTTTCATCATATGGTATCTTTTTATACATTTCTTGGATTTCTTCTTTTCTATGTAGTGCGAAACTTATCGTTTCCTTGTTCAATAATAGCAAGAAGCTAAGTGGGTATTCTCCGTAGATGTAAGTATAATACCAAAAACATAAATAACTGTTGATAATATACAAGAATTCAGAAAATACATTCATTATTTATATATACTTTAAGATATTTAACTGATTTAATAAACTAAAGTATATATAAATAAATCAATGCACCACACTCTAGATGAGCATAGGATTTTCTACAAGAAGGTTAGTCTTATAAATATGTTTACATGTTGTTCAATATTTCTGTATTCTCTCAATCTTATTTCCGTTAATACAGTAATCAATGGAGAAGTTCTGATAACTTTATATAAATGGTATGAAGAATTAAAATATGGATATACACTCAAGTCTTACGATATAACCTTCCATCATTTAGGTCTCTTCCTAATAGTGATTATAGTTAACATGAATATGCCCCAGAGGAAGGAAGCTCTAGTTAAGGCACTTTCCATACATATACCTTTTCTGTTCAAAAGCATTAAACGTAGCACTGATGTAGAAGTGATCAAGAAGAACTCCGAGACTATATTTCTTGTATTGTGGTTCCCTGTTTCAGGATATAGATTAACTCTTCTATTTAATTGCACTCTTGATGCCTATTATAACAGTGAAACTGTAAACAGTATGGTTCTTTTTATTTACTTTATTGTATTTTTGATGTTAGATCTCAGTTGGACACCATGGAAAAAATATAAACAGATACTTTCTAGATAATATATATATGTCTTCAAAACAAGATCCCCTTTTTTTAGAAGATACGAAAGGAACAAACTTAATGTTTAACAAGTGTAATATTAAGATTCCTGAGTTTGAACAACAATTGGCTCCTGCATCTTCGGCGAAACAAATTAGTGTTGTTCCTGAGGATGATAGCGGATACAGATGGAAAGATGCCAATGATGAAAGATTTATTAAAACTATACTAACTGATCTGAAAGATCGTGAGTTCAAAATCCTTAACTTTAATGAAGGAAAACATGGTTCTCATTCTATCATTGTAATCAAAGATGTTCGGTTACCAAAGGGATGGGGTTTCTTTGATGCCAATGGAAAAGAAGGTTTTAAGGATAGCATTCTGAGGTTCTATGACAGCACAGGAAACGACTCTACTGATGCATATCTTACCACTGCGCCTAATGGTGCGTTTAACCCAGCATATTTTACCAAATCTGACAAGCCCTTACCCAAGGATATTAACCCAGGTTTCTGTGGTATATTCGGTATTATCTTTATGGCATTTTACATTAAACATCGTAATGATCCTAAATGGATTGACCAGTGGAGTAACATAAGCAGCTGTCTGTTGAAGCCATACACTCCCAAAAAGGGGACACCATACAAATTCTCTCTTGTCGTAGCTCGTGAGGTTCTAAAGATAGTAAATGGACGAGGAGGGAAGGATACTAAAGTAAATAAAATCAATGATGTTCTTGACCAGGCTTGTGCATTCATAGGAGTTACACCTACTGAGCCTGCTCCACAAGATGAAGAAGATGTGCTTGATGAAATTCAAAAGGAACTTGTATCTCCAAAAGATATAGTAATAGAAGATTCTACCAAAGTATCATGTGATGATGAACCAAGTGGGTTCAGCTGTGCAATAATGGGTGGCAACAAGCGCAGGAAAAGGAGAGGAACTCTTTACGTTTCTCCTAAGAACAAGCCATCAAAGCCTCCGACATATAATAAGGAGATTATGGGCATAGTCAAGCAACAAGTTAATATTGTAAAAAAGTTAGCAAGTGGTAAAGTTACTAAGAGAGAGATGAAGCATTTATCAAAAAGAAGACAAAATCTGAAGAAACAGATAAAACAGTTGAAAAAAACCTTTAAAAAAAGGGGTAAAAGCTCTAGGCGTAAATAATAAATATGGATATTAGGCTGAACACATCTCACATATTTCCTCGTTCTCATTACGCTCTACATTGGTGGTGGATGGATCTAATGTGAACTGCTGAGCCTGGTGCCTAGGTTTTCTCCTAAGGTAGTAAATACCAGTCTTTAGTCCTTGTTTCCAGCTATAAAAGTGCATCGCAGTTAGAGACTTATAATTAGGGTTCTCCTGCCACAGGTTGAGACTTTGACTTTGACAGATGAATGCGCCTCTATCACGGGCCATATTGATCATATGTTTCATTGGTATCTCCCACACAATCTTATATTTTTCCTTTATCTCATCACTTATCATGTCAAGATGTTGGATGCTACCTTTGTTTGCAATTATATTGTCTTTCAGTCTCTGACTCCAGAGTCCCAATTCTTGAAGCTCATTCATTAAATATTTATTAACTAGGACGAACTCACCAGCATTTGTTCTTCTGGAATAGATATTACTGGTAAACGGTTCAAAACACTCGTTGTTCCCCAGTATCTGGCTAGTGCTCGCGGTTGGCATCGGTGCGAGTAGCAAGGAGTTTCTGATCCCAAAGCACTTGATGCTGGTCTTCAATCCATACCAATCATATCTATCAGACGGTGTTACGTTCCACATATCAAACTGCAAGATGCCTTCTGATGTGGGAGAGTTTTCAAAGGTGCTGTAAGAGCCACCAGTATTATTGTTTTTCATGAACGCGACAGATTCATTCTTTGTCACGTTTATACCTGAGATATAAAGATCGCTATCAGATGATGCTACATGATCCGCGATTGCGTCTTTGTTTGCTACCATAATGCCATGTCGTTTTATAGCCATTTCATTAGAACATTCAACTGACGCATGATAGATAGTTTCAAAGATATCCCTATTGATTTTCGCAGCTTCTTCGCTTGAATAAGCTACGCCCATAAGAATAAATGTATCTGCAAGACCTTGAACGCCAATACCGATTGGTCTATGAAGCATATTACTTTTGCGAGTCTTGTTTGTTGGATAGAAATTAATATCAATGATTTTGTTTAGGTTCTCAGTAATAATCTTAGTAACTTCATGTAGCTTTTCATAATCAAACGTCTTGTCTTCGCGAACATAACGTGGTAATGCAATAGAAGCAAGATTGCAAACGGCAGTCTCATTAGAGTCCGAATATTCAACAATCTCTGTGCAAAGATTACTAGATTTAATTGTTCCTAGATTTTTTTGATTTGATTTCTTGTTACACGCGTCTTTATATAGGATATATGGTGTCCCTGTCTCCATTTGACTATCTAGTATACTGAACCATAATTGGCGCGCCTTGATCGTCTTTCGGCCTCTTCCTTCTGCCTCATATTTCTCATAAAGGGACTTGAATTCGTCTCCATATACTTCAGCTAAACCGGGGCACTCATGTGGACACATTAGCGTCCAGTCTTTGTCATTTTCAACTCTTTCCATAAAAAGATCTGAGAGCCATAGAGCGTAAAATAGATCCCTTGCCTTGGTCTCTTCTTCACCGTGATTTTTCTTCAGCTCAAGGAAGTCAAATATGTCAGCATGCCAATTCTCTAAATATATAGCAAAGCTGCCGTTTCTCTTGCCACCACCTTGATCTACATATCGCGCGGTATCATTGAAAACCTTCAACATTGGAACTATGCCGTTACTAGTTCCATTTGTTCCATTGATGTGGCTTCCATTTGCTCTGATATTGTGAATGTGCAATCCAATTCCTCCTGCATACTTTGAGATCTTCGCGCAATTCTTTAGCGTGTTATAAATTCCATCAATGCTATCTTCTTCCATACCTAAAAGAAAGCAAGAGCTACATTGTGGCCTTGGTGTCCCACTGTTATATAAAGTTGGCGTCGCATGAATAAAATATTTCTGCGACATTAGATCGTATGTGGTCTTAATCTTACTGAGGAACTCGGCAGTCGGCAACCGCGGATCACCATGAATACCAATAGAAACACGTAGCCACATATACTGTATACGCTCAAGCACTACACCATCTAGTTTCATTAGATATGCTCTCTCTAATGTTTTAAAACCGAAATAATCAATAAGATAGTCCCTGCTGTTATCTATCATAAGTTCTAGTGCATTGCTATGCTTCCTGACAATGTTAATCAGCGAGTCAGACAGCAGCGGCTTATGATCACCATGAATGTCCTTAAAATTATAGAGACGTTCCATCGTTTCACTAAAACTAGTAGATGTGTTTTTGTGATTGTTTGAAATGACAATCCTGCTCGCTAACTTGCCATAGTCCAAATGTTGTGTTACAGATGTCGCACACTGCTCGGCTGTGAGCTCATCAATTTTGTGAGTAGGGATATCATCATATAGCTGGTCAATTACTTTTGCTACAAGAGGCGTGATATTAATTGAAATGTTGGCTTCCACACCTAATTTCTTGACACGATTTAAAATCTTATCAAAAGACATCTCTTCTTTTTTGCCACTGCGCTTAATGACGGTCGTTTCCCTAAAAACATCCATATTATGTATATTTGTAGGAATTATTTTAAATCCATTCACCCAAATTATTCTTTGTATATATTATAAGTAATGAAAGTATTGATCATTTTAGTAATAATTGGTGTTTTACTGTTATGCAGTATCAATTCTTCAAAAGTATTAGAATCCTTTGAACCATTGAAACCTGGAAACAGTCCGTGTGTATCTGAGCATCCAATTTTATATGGAGATTACCCTGTAAAAAAAGATCCGATGGTATCTAATTTAGGATCACAACAGCTATGGAAATATTATCCTGTAAATCCTGTTGGATCATACAAACAGGAGACCAATAACGTAAGATACTGGGCAACACCAAACAATGGAACATGTTCCCCTGCGATTTTCTGTGGAGGATTATATAACAATAAAAAAATAGATATACCTGCACCACCTTCTCCGCCACCTGTTGACAACAACGATATTCGCGTAAACTATTATAATAGTGAACGCGTAGGCAATAATTTATTTATTCAGTAAATGCCGTTTCTTGATCAAGATCTAGTTTTTTGACATCAATCAAACAACCCGTAGATTCTAATACAGGCGAGACTTTTGTAGTTCTCCTTTTTTTGGGGGCTCTATGTTCATATCCTTCTTTTCTCTCTTTTTCTATAATTTTCCATACATCATCTATCAATTTGTATGCATAATTAATCCATAAGTCATTTTTCTCTACTAGTACACAACTTACTTCCGCTAATTTCCAGTAACTGTTTCTTATCCAGGTGTTAGCAGAGTTTTGCTCCATAATTTTTGCTTCCCATGCCTCGAACTCTTGGTTTGATGAACCTAGGGGTAGATATTCATAATGCGGCTTAGTGTCCTTCATAAAGCACATTATGATACCTTTCATCTTACCATCATCTGTATTGGTAAATGATCCATCTGAGTCAAATTCTTCTTTAGTCTCATATTCTTGAAAGACTGTTTCAAGAAAGTCACACGATGGCAAGTTACATGTGGCCATCTGGAGCTGCATTTGGATCCAATAGTCCTTCTTAGGAATGCCAGTCAGTTTTCGGGATACGGGATTCTTGATCTCAAGCATTCTACCGTAGCGTTCCGATGTCTCATCAACATTTATCCCATCTGGAGATGCTCCTAGACATTTGATTCTAGGATGTGGGATACAACCGAAGTCTTCAACAACTGTCTTATACTTTGACTCGTAATACATAACTGACAATGGTTCGTATTTCTGTCCCCAATGCATAGCTGAGTTTATATTCACTGTTTGATATTTGCTTGTATCTAAAGGTTTGCATTTTTCAAATATCAGCTGATTTAGAGCCGCTGGTGTATCGAATATTTTCCAAGCGTTGCTGGCAGTAATCAAGTTATAGCGAAAACGATACCATTCGTCAGTTCTCTGATCAGGTTGATAGACATTTCTCAGTATCTCAATTTTTTCAGCTATATGACTTACGTTCGGCATTCCGCTTGTATAGGTTCCATAATGTGACCTTTTAGGAATGAATGTGTTGTAAATTATTGACAGGGTATTTAAAACACAATAATCTATTACATCGTCTAAATTTGTATCTGGATAGATTGTAGCTAAGTTTTTGCTCATAATCTGAGTTACATTGTTCTTGAAGTTCTCCGAAAAGTCATAAGACGAGATCTCGTTTATGTTGTCATTCAAAACATCACATGCAATGTCATAGCTATTTTTAATGATGTTCTCAACGTCTTCATTTGTGACCATGCTGTATATATATACTAATTTTCTTTTAATTCACTATCAATTTTATTATTTTCTTTAAGTGTCTTTTTGACTTTGCGAGGTTTTTTTGGGGCTAAAGCTTTGCTTGTTGTTAGCCTTTTGTCTGATTTTTTCATTGTAAACTTCGTTGACTTTTTATTAAAAACCAGATTAGGGATTGATGTAATCATCGCTTTACTTTTGTCGTATACTACATCCTTAACTCTTGAAAGTTGCTTCTTCTCTAGACACTCTTTAAGATACTTTTTAAGTGCTGTCTTTTCAGATGCAATCTTGTTGTCCTTACAATATTTATCAACAAATAAATTCAGTTTGTTGATTTTTGTAGTCTTATCAAGTTTGTTCCATGGAATGTTCTCGTTGTTTACATTATTGTCTTTTTGTATAATCTGATCAACATTATCTACATTGGCATATGTAGTATTATCAGATACAGCATTTCCATTTAATAGCATCGTCTTATACTTAATATTCTTTAGTTCTTGACATTCATCAGTCTTGTCGGCTTTGCTCATTTATATATTAATATCGTGTTAATTTTAACCTTTTTTGGGTCAAATCTTATAATTATTTTATCAAAAATTAGTATAGTCAGAATGGAAAGTAAACAGATTAATATAGTAGGTAAACGTAATACTGATAAAGTATTTAACATAAAAGATCCTAAGAGAGATGACTTTGCACTAGATGAAGAATTGCTTGATTTTAATAAACAACTAGAAGTATTAAGAAAACTATATCTAAATCAAGAGTTTGACCAGATGAAAGATGTCATTAAAGTCTTAGAGAAAAAACGTAAAGGTTACAAATACCAAGATGTCAATAAGCAAAAATATGATGAAGATACATTTATAACTTTTGAGACAATGATAGAACTACTTTTAGGGTCTAAACTAAAATGCAAGTATTGTAAACAACATATGCTACTCTTTTATGACAGAGTAGGAGAGAAAAAACAGTGGACTCTTGATAGAATTGATAACAACCATGGACATAACAACGATAACGTAGTTATATCGTGCCTTAATTGCAATATAAAAAGGCAGGATTTAGACTATGATAGGTTTAAATCATCAAAAGAAATTAGAAAAATCAATAAACAGGAATAATTATCTTATAAATTAGTATTTAAAAATAATTAAAATATAGTTAGTAATGGCTACAACATGTACGACACAAAATGACCTTTTATTAAATAATTTGCTTAAATTCTATAAGCAGGATAACAATATGGAGAGAATGTTAAACATTATAAATGGTGAATCTAAAATCTCTCTTAGAATCGTTGACTGGTTTGCTACGAACTATGCAAAAATGAATTTCACATTATACAATTTGAAAAATAAAAATGGAGAGATTGAAAGATTCAAACCTTATATTGATTACAAGCTCAAGCTAAAAGCCTATTCTAAAAGACGGTTTGATCCTTTTTGTAGATGGGATAGGATCACGATACCATACACTGAGGGAACATCAATCCAAACTACAATTGGACAACTGAACTTTTTTAAATGGGGGTTAGAAAACAAGGTTATTGACTACATTGAGAATAATTACGATGCTATTGAGAAAGATATGAACAATAGAAATAGCACATCGAAGAAGAATACACAGAATAGTTCTAAGTCTGAGAGCAGCGTGGACAACAAGACCAGAAAGAAGAGGGAAGAACTGTCTATATCGGCAGCAAAGAGTATCAAAAAAGAAGAAATTAAAATTACGGTAACTTTCAATTAATTAAATGACAAAAAACATAATAAAATAAATTGTTTAAGTAAATATTATGTTTTTTATTATGGGTAATAGTCAATCTGTTCAAAAGATAAATTATGAAGACATGCAAAATCTCTCTTCAAATGCTAATAACATCATTATCAATACACTACCACAACATGATCAGAAATGTTTGATTAAAAACACTCTTAACATAGATGATGAAATAAATGTTCTAAACGAATGCATGAAAAAGGATAAGAATATAAAGATTATCGTCTATGGTCGCAATTGTAACGATGAGAGTATCTATAAAAAACATAAACAATTATCTGATCTAGGTTTCATTAACATTTCTCTATATGTTGGTGGGATGTTTGAATGGCTTCTACTCCAAGATATCTATGGAGATGAGAACTTTCCGACCACTCAGAAAGAACAAGATATTTTGAAATTTAAACCACCTTCTCAACTTAACCCTCGGCTTATACAATTCACCTGATTTCACTGCAGAACACAATTGTCTTGATGTAATCGATTGTTTTTTCAGCTAGATTCTCATACTCCAGGATCTCTGTCACACAGTCAACGTCTCCGTTCAAGATAAGTGTTGATCCTATTTGCGTCAACCATGTATCATGATTGTCATGACAGTTCGTAAGATATTCAATAGGTATAGTCTCGCCGTTTCGGTTTCGCTTCTTCACACGCTCGTAACATGTCTGCGGGGTTGCACGTATATATACATGACCGTCATACTTCGTCTCGTTTGCAAATTCGTCAAACCAATTCGTATATATCTTGTATTCAATTTCATCAATTTTATTGTCTTCATACAGCATCTTTGCGAAAACATTTTTGTCCGTGAAGACACACCTCTCACTAATAATGATTGAGTTTGGATTTTCTCGCATCGCTTTGCGCACGAGCGCTTGACGCGATATATATGCCATCATTTGGAATTTAAATGCGTATTCTTCCTGGTTTCCATAAAACTTTGTTAAAATGTCAACTCCGTTTTTGTCCTTGATGTTCTGCCATTCATCTACAGGCTCTTGTAGGAAGATTACTTGACGTCCGAGCAATTCTGTCCCTGCTGCTGATTTTAGAGCATGAAGGAAGCTTGATTTGCCTGCTCCAATATTGCCCTCAATTGATACCAGGATCGGTGTTGTTGACTCAGTCATATGTACTATACATTTATAGTTTTAAATTTTCTTTCAATTGTATATAAAATTGAAAAATAATAGAAAGATAAATAGTATTATAACCATGGTGGATCTTACTCAACGCAAACTCACGAAAGCTGAATGGACTAATATTGAAGTTAAGCTTCCTGACAATGAACTTGATATTTTAAAGATGCTGGTCGCTTCGTATCATGATACAACATACAGCATCAACAAAACTCATTCTCTCATCACATTCGTTAAAACCGAGTTTTCGGATAAAATGGAAGAATATCTGTTTATAAAATATTTCCAGGATTTCATTGCTAAAATGATCAAGAAATTTGGTCTTGAGTTCAAGATGCCAACTGTTTCGTCAAGTAAAGTAAAGAAGAGTGATGTTATTCGTATTTCCAATGTAGAGCAAAACCTAATGACGAACAAAGAAATCATATTTGAGTTTATTATTCTTCAGATGTGCGACTACATGCTTCGTGCATACAAGAAAAAAGATGAGAAATGGCTTTTCCATTATTACACGATTCTCGCTATATCTAAATACAATATCAAACACAAGAACAAATTTGTCTCTGCATTCATTGACTTCGCTCTCGCACAATATGGTAAGTATACCAGTGTGAAAGAAATTGTGTATAACAGTCACGAAATTATTGAAAAAAATCCTAATATTTTGCGATATGCAGATATATCTTTGTATGAACATCAGAAAGAAATATTCTCGGCAATTAAGCGACCAGGAGCAAAGCTGATTCTATATACTGCACCAACTGGCACAGGAAAAACACTTACGCCGATTGGTCTATCAGAAGAAAAACGTGTTATATTTGTGTGCGCTGCAAGACATGTTGGTCTTGCGTTGGCAAAAGCATCTATTTCCATTAACAAGAAGATTGCATTTGCATTTGGTTGTAATGATATTACAGACATCAGGCTTCATTACTTCGCGGCGAAAGAGTATACTACGAACAAGCGTTCAGGTGGCATACATAAAGTTGACAATAGTGTCGGTGATAAGGTAGAGATCATGATTTGTGATCTAAAATCGTATACATATGCAATGTATTACATGCTTGCATTCAACAAACCAGAAGATGTAGTGATGTACTGGGATGAACCTACAATTACACTGGACTATGACGAGCATTCCTTACATGATATTATCAAAGACAACTGGAAAAAAAACACTATCCCTAACATCGTATTGTCATCAGCTACATTACCTAAAAAAGATGATATTGGTCCAGCAATTGCAAACTTCAAGAGCAAATTCATGGAGAGCGAAGTCATTGATATTCAGAGTTTTGACTGCAAAAAGACAATATCGCTCTACAACAAGTCAGGTGCACCTGAACTTCCACATCTAAGATACGAACACTATGATATGGTAATCCAGTCTGCTAGGTTTTGCCAAGAATTCAAGACACTTCTGCGCTATTTTGATCTTAAGAGTATCATCCTCTTCATTAAGTTTGTTAATGAACACGGTTATTTTAAACACGAAAGATTCAACATTAGTAATAACTTTGATAGCTTTAGAGACATCACGATCAACAACATCAAGCTATATTATCTTCATTTGCTTCAACATGTGATCAAAGATAGATGGACAGAGATCTACAACTATTGCAAGCATCACACACTAACACCTTATGACTCTAATATTCATATTACAACCAAGGATGCTTACACACTTACTAGTGGTCCTACAATATTCCTCACTCGTGATATTGAAAAAGCAGCAAAAGTCTATTTGAAGGAATCTAAGATCCCTGACTTGGTAATTAAGAATATTTATGAGAATATCAAGTTTAATAATACAGTAAATAAGAAAATTGAAAAACTGGAAAAAGATATAGAAGATGCTGTAAACAAAGCTAAAGAAAGCAAGTCTAAAGATGGCGGGAAGGAGGACAAAGGAAAATCAGATGCCGATGTTCCTCAAGGGGTTAAGAAGATGATGGAAGACGTTGACTCGTTGCGCAAGTGCGTAAAGAGTATATCATTGCATGACATGTTTGTCCCTAACAAACGTCTGCATATAGATAAATGGGCCTCCAACAAAACAACCGAAGGCGTGTTCACAAGTGACATATCACCGAACATTGTTGAGTCAATCATGTTGCTCCCTGATGTGGAAGACTCATGGAAAATCTTATTGCTAATGGGTATTGGCGTGTTTGCTCAAGGATTTAATATCGCATACATGGAGATTATGAAGAAACTCGCAGAGCAACAAAAACTATATCTCATTATTGCGTCTGACGATTTCATTTATGGAACAAACTACCAGTTTTGTCATAGTTATATTGCACGCGATCTTGGAGACATGTCTCAAGAAAAAGCGATTCAGGCAATGGGACGTGTTGGAAGACAAAACATCCAGCATACGTATTCCGTAAGGCTACGCGATGATGCGTTGTTTGATATACTCTTCAATGAACAAAGCGATAAACCAGAGATCAGGAACATGAACAGACTGTTTTCATAATTAAGTATTTAAGAAAGATACATGATAAATAAAAAAATAATAAAATTTTTTATTTATCTTTCAATTTAACCGCGCAGTCTTAGAACAAGGTGAAGAGTAGACTCTTTCTGAATGTTGTAATCAGACAAAGTTCTACCATCTTCTAACTGCTTACCTGCAAAAATAAGACGCTGCTGATCAGGAGGAATTCCTTCTTTGTCTTGGATCTTGGTCTTAATATTTTCAATTGTATCAGATGCTTCCACATCAAGAGTAATTGTTTTTCCTGTTAATGTTTTTACGAAAATTTGC
>MDTC01199380.1_pt1 | contig 18257 bp, 18 predicted proteins | sample 811181 | NCBI WGS metagenome assembly MDTC01 (sample SAMN05326644, study PRJNA326480) | marine metagenome | isolation source: seawater | place: Pacific Ocean: North | collected 2011
ATTAGTACATTTGCTCACACGATTGGCGGCATCGAATGCAAGCGTATTAATCAATGGTCCGACTGGCACTGGGAAAGAAGTTGTATCAAAGCTTCTGCACTCAAAATCAAATAGAAAAGATGGCCCGTTTATAGCGGTTAATTGTGCAGCAATTCCTGAAAATATGCTTGAGTCAATGCTGTTTGGACATGAGAAAGGGTCATTTACGGGCGCTATGCATTCAAATGATGGTCTTTTTCGTGCGGCTAATTCTGGTACCCTGTTGCTCGATGAAATCTCAGAAATGCCTATGGCCCTTCAATCAAAATTACTAAGGGTTTTACAAGAGAAGGTTGTAACACCAATTGGTAGCTCCAAAGAAATTCCAGTAGATTTAAGGGTTGTTGCGACAACTAATCGGGATATGTCTATCGAAATTGAACAAAAGAGGTTTCGGGAAGATCTTTTTTATCGACTAAATGTTTTTCCAATTACAACATATGCATTAAGTCTCAGGTCATCCGATATTCCTGCTATATCTGCCCATATGCTGACGCGAAATATTGAGAATAATGATGAGGACCCCAAAATTCTAAGTAATGGCGCCTTAAATCGCCTTATGGACCATCAGTGGCCGGGTAATGTGCGCGAACTAGATAATGTTCTCCAGCGGGCGAGTATTTTGACAAATTCCAATACAATAAATGAGCGTGATATCTTATTTGACAGTGATTTGACTATTAAAGCACCAAATACGGTGGAAGCGCTAAACTCAAAATTTCAAGCACATGTAGGGTAGGATGAGACAATGAAAGTTGAAGGTCCAAATATTACAAGTATTAATAATAGCTTGTCTAAAATTAAGCAGCAAACAGAGAGTTCAGTACAAACGTTAGCTACTTCAAAAAAAGAAAATGGCCCAACATTTTCTCAACGAATTTCGGACGGTCTAAATGATGTTGCTAAATCGCAAAATGATGCAGCTAAACTTGCAAAAGATTTTGAATTAGGCACTGAAAATGATCTTTCAAAAGTTATGGTGAGCCAGCAGATATCATCTGTTGGCTTTCAATTGACTTTAAACCTTAGAAATAAAGCATTGAGTGCCTACAAAGATATAATGAATATGCCTGTTTGATAAAGATTTGATTGGATTAACTTATGGCTAATACAGACCAAACAACGACGCAGATTGTTACTGCTGAGACTTCTCGAAGTATGCTTGAAATGCCAAGAGCGGCGATCGCAACTGTTCGAGATATGATAGAACAGCCGGGGTTTCGTAGAGCATTTCCAACTGTGCTGGCAACTCTTACTGGAATTGCAGCGATAGGTCTGTTTGTATTAATGCAAAATCCCAATATGACAACTTTGTATGCTGCGGCGTCTGACGCTGACAAAGCAAAAATGTTTGAAGCTTTGAAAAATATGGGTATGCAAGTGGATCTTGATCCAGCTACTGGAGAGGTGACGATCCCCACGGAGGACTATCATCAGGCTCGAATTTCGCTGGCGGCCCAAGGATTGCCAGAATTTTCTCCAGATGGTTTTGATGCGATAGATAACTTACCACTTGGTGCATCACGCTCCGTAGAATCGATGAAATTGAAAAATGTACAAGAACAGGAGTTGTCTCGTTCTATTGCAGAAATAAGAAACATAAAAGCGGCTCGAGTTCATCTGGCTTTACCTGAAAAATCAGTATTCATCCGAAACCAGATGGCACCGACAGCGTCTGTTTTTGTCACTTTGAAAAGTGGTCGTGAATTAGATCAAACGCAGGTCAGGGCCATCACCAACTTAATCTCAGCATCAGTACCTGGTATGTCACAGAACGATGTCTCTATCATTGACCAGTACGGAAGCTTACTGTCAGACGCGCCAGATGATCCAAATCAAATTCTTGCTGATAATCAACTTGAATACCGGATGCGTCTTGAAAATATTTATAGGTCTCGCATTCAAAGTCTTTTGGCACCAATAGTGGGCGCACGAAATGTAAGCGCTCAGGTCAACATAGAAATCGACTTTACACGAAAAGAAATTTCTCAAGAATTGGTTGATCCGGAGAAAACAGCAACGTTGAGTGAGCAGAACTCGTTAAATGTGAGTGCAAAAAAAGATGCTGTAGGGATACCTGGAGCAATTTCAAATCAACCACCAAGCGAAGCGGAAGTGTCTCAAAAAGATGCTACTGCTAAAAATGCAGGATCTGAGGCTAAGGAAACATTTGAAACAAAGTCTTCTACAAATTTGACAAACTATGAAGTTAGTAGAAAATTTGAAACAGTTACTGAAGCATCAAATGTAATATCGCGCATCGATGCTGCAATTTTAGTACGTGATAAAAAGGTGACTGACCCAGATACAGGAGAGGAAGTTTACGAGCCTATTTCAGAAAAACTAAAAGCTGAAATTGACCAGTTAATTAGAAGTGCGATTGGCTTGAAGGCGGAAAGAGGCGACTCCCTCACGATCACGTCTCAGCAATTCAATGAAGAGATAATTGGTACTGTAATAAATTGGTATGAAACTAAGTGGTTTAGATCTATTGTCGAATATAGCTTGTTTGTAATACTTATAGCAGTTGTAGCTATTGGAGTAGTTAGACCCATGCTGTCTCGACTTTTGGTTCCTACTTCTAGCACAAACTCTGTTATGGAGCTTTACGCTGAAGCCGAAACTATGGCTGACTTAGCAACTCAACGAAACGAAAACATGAAAGCCCTGGAGGTAGAAGAGGGTGAGACTCTTGATAGTATAAAGGCAAAGTTGAAACCTAAAGGCAAAAGCGGTATTTCTGCAGATTTGTTAGACACTGCCAATACTTATGATGATAAGGTCGCTTTAGTGCGTATGATTGTTGGGGATGAAGCTGGTCGAGTGGCCAATGTTTTCAAACAAATGATGCGTCAAGATATTGATTTATTAACCTAGGAGGCCGAAATGGCTGAAGAAGATGCAATTATTGAAGAAAAGTTGGCTGAGCTTTCTGGGACAGATAAATCTGCTATTTTGATGATGCTGCTTGGTGAAGAGGAAGCCGCATCGGTTTTGACTAACTTGTCGCCACGAGAAGTTCAGCATTTGGGAACAGCAATGTATGGCGTTACTGGAGTAGACCAAGTAACTGTAAATGCTGTTTTAGATGAGTTTTTAGAGACAATTAAAAAGCAAACAGGTCTTGGGCTCGGAGCTGGTACTTACATTGAGAATGTTATGGTAAGGGCTTTAGGTGAGGACAAAGCGCAATCTGTGCTTGGTCGTATTACACCGGCCAGTACAGAGTCAGCCATCGATATTTTGGATTGGATGGACGCACGGGCGATATCTGAGTTGATCAGCGATGAACACCCTCAAATTAAGGCGCTGATAATTTCATACTTAGATTTCGGACTTGGTGCAGATGTTTTGACCTTACTCCCCGAAGATATTCAGGCTGACTTAGTGAGACGGATTGCTACCCTCGAGACTGTGGAGCCAGGAGCTGTCAAAGAACTTGAACGCGTGATGAAAGAAAAATTTGCTGCAAATACTTCTTTGAGAGCATCACAAATAGGAGGTGTCAAAGCTGCGGCTAAAATTATGAACTTCACAAAAACTGATATGGAAGCACGGATATTGGGTGCGATCAGAAAACAGGATAAAGACCTTATGGCTGAAATTCAGGACAATATGTTCGTCTTTGAAAATCTTGCTGGCTCTGACGATCGCTCATTGCAAACACTTCTACGATCAGTCGATCAAGATGTCTTAATAATAGCAATGAAAGGTGCTGAGTCTGGCCTCCAGGATAAGCTTTTGGCATGTATGTCTACTAGAGCGGCTGCCAACATTCGTGATGAGATGGAGGCTTTGGGCCCAGTACGGCTCACTGAGGTGCAGGAAGCACAAAAGCAGATAATAAATGTTGCACGAAAGCTTTCTGATGATGGAACTATAGTCTTAGCTGGTCGTGGTGGAGAGGAAATGGTCTAATGACCGTGAGCGAATTAGATGATATCGACGAGGCAAGCTCGCTAACTGGCTCTGATTTGAAAGGGTTGTTAAAGGCTGCCAGGTTAGCTAAATATGTACCAGATAGCAAGAGTTCTTCAGATCCTGTGGTGTTTGAAAAATCTGCGAATTTGTTTGATTTAGTACGTTCAAAAATCGACTCGCCAGAGCAAGTGGTTAAGGCGGATGAGCTGCAAGATCAGCAAATAGATGGCGCCATTTTAAACTCCGAAAATGATGTTTCTTCTGATACTAGTGATACCTCAGAGGTAGATTTTTTTGAAGAAATCCCCTTGGAAATAACAACAGAAGAGACGACACAAGAAAATGCTCTTTTTTGGTCTGAACCATCATTAGAGGAAGACAAACCATTAGAAGATAAAAATATGAGTGTGGAGTCTAATGATAGTCCCCAAAATGAATCAGATTCTGGATCAACTGGTTCAGTTGAATTAAATGAAATTGAAACCAATTCCGATAGTGAGCAGAACCCTGAAACTTTAAATGATGACCCGTATGTTGCCGCGAAATTAGAATTTGACCAGTTATTAAAAATAGAAACAGATAGGTTTCAAAATTTATCTGAAACTTTGTTTTTGGTCTCAGATGCTATTGTAGAGGCTTCGGAAGAAAAGCTGAAAGCATTTATTTTGGAGACTGCATCCAAACTATCGGGTGACAAAATAGATGAAATTCCAGAAAAGTATTTGGCTAAAATTACTCAAACTATAAGTGAATTCACGACAAAAACGGATGATGTCAACGTCCTGCTTAATGACAAAGATTTAGACTCTTTAACGAAAACAAAAAACTTCAAAGACTTTTTGTATTCTTTTAATGGTGATAAAACTCTGAAGCGGGGTGAATTTAAAATTCAAAGTGGAAAATTGACGGGCCAAGTTAAATTACATGAAAACCTTAACACAGAAATAGAAGATGAATAAATTATGAGTACTGATTTGAAAAATAAGTATTCCGAGTCTGTCTTAGAACGAGTTTTTCAAAATGCCGAGGATCATATCTCGTTGACATCTGAAGTCCAATTTTCTGGTCAGGTTTTAGCATGTAATGGTCAGTTAATTGAAAGCAGTCCGTTTCCCGCCTCTATCGGTAGTCAATGTACTATAAAAACTCGGCACGGACTTAATGTAAAAGCAGAAATCATAGGTTTCAAAGAAAATAAAAATTTAATATTTCCCTATGAGAATAATTCAGAAATTTTTAGTGGTGATGAAATTTGTTTGTCCGGTAAGAATAAAGATGTAGAAGTTGGCTCAGAACTCTTGGGTCGCGTAATTGATGGATTAGGGCAACCATTGGATGACAAAGGACCAATCAAATCTACTGGCAATATGAACATAAATGGGGAATATATTAACCCATTTGATCGCGGAGAAATATCTAGTGTTCTTAATGTAGGAATAAAAAGTATCAATGCATTGACGACTATTGGATGTGGACAACGAATAGGAATTATAGCAGGCTCTGGTGTTGGTAAATCAGTATTACTGTCAATGATTACACAAAACTCCGAAGCGGAAGTTATAGTTGTCGGTCTGATTGGTGAAAGGGGTCGAGAGTTAGCGACATTTACTCGTGAGATCACGGCGTCGCATTCAAATAATAAAGTCGTAATAGTGGCAGTTCCAGCCGACCAATCTCCCCTATTAAGAATTCAAGGTGCCAAACGGGCAACCAGTATTGCAGAGTATTTTAGGGATGAAGGAAAAAATGTTTTATTAATTTTGGATTCATTAACTCGTGTTGCGCATGCTCAAAGGGAACTAGGACTGGCGGTTGGAGAACAGCCTACCTCTCGCGGATATCCGCCCTCTGTGATTTCCTTGATACCAGCTCTTATTGAAAGAACTGGGGTTGGCATCAAGTCTAAAGGTTCAATAACATCTATTTACACTATTTTAGCAGATGGGGATGATACTGTATCAGATCCTATAGTCGATAATGCTCGTGCTATTTTGGATGGACATATTATTTTATCACGGAAACTGGCCCAGCAGGGTATTTACCCAGCTATTGATGTTGGAAACTCAATAAGTCGCATAATGATTGATTTGATTAGTAGTGAGCAAGCTGAAAATGCGCAAAAGTTACGAAAGTTAATTTCTATATATCAGGAAAATCAAGATTTGCTCCTGATGGGTGGCTACGTTCAGGGTCAAGATGCTGATTTGGACCAGGCAGTTCAAAAATGGCCAGATATTGTAAAATTTTTGCATCAAGATAAGCATGCGAAAATTTCATTTGCTGACGCAAATAAAATGATGTCAGAATTAGTAGCTTAGGAGCGTCACGTGCCAAAACATAGAATTCTAGATATTTTAGGCCGTAAGAGTCAGATAAAAAAAATTAAAACTCAATCTGAATTAAAGAATAATCTTTCAAAGATTGAAAGCACTAAAAAATTAGAAACAGATTTAGACTATAACATTGAAGAAACTGTTGAAATTGGAATTGAGCAGATTGGGTATAGGCTCAAAGTAAACAGTCAACTTAGGCAAAATATGCTAGCACAAAAAGAAGTTGTAGAGAATAGGCTAGAATTTCTATCAAATCAACAAATTCAATTACAAAAATTGGTTCAGAATGAACAGATAAAAGAAAAAAAAATAGCAGACAAATATAAAGAATTTAGTGAAAATTTTGAAACAGAGAAAGAATTAAAGCGACTAGATAATATCATACACCAAAGGAAAGTATAGTTGGTATGAAAATTGCTATCAAGCTCTGTGATTGACTGGAGAATGTTTAATGGCGATTGTTCTAAATGCTGGCTCTACCCCCAACGGACAGATGCCATCTATTAGGATCTATGGAGACGGTAATGTTGGAGAGCACTCATTACTTGGAAACTTTGGAGAGCTTTTAACGTTAATCTCAGCTGATGCAAAAAATGCGCTTCATGAGAATGAATTAAATCCTCAGATTACTGTGAAACAAACGAGTGAAGCACTTTTGGCTTTAGCCAAGAATGGAAATGAAGAAGCAAAAAACATAGTTGCTTCAATTTTACAAAGAGCATCACCTGAGAACCAGAACCCCATAACTCTATCTCTTAAGGAAAATATTCAAACATCGTCCTTTCTTGAGGCAAAAATTGAAAATAAGTTGGAACAACAAGGTCTATTAAAGCCTTCTAAAACTCTCGAATTTTTAAGCCTTTCAGATCTGGTAACTTTTGCAGATGACTTGTTATCAAAAACAGCTGGAGGCGTTGAACAGAATGCGCGCAATGAAGGTATTATGGAAAATACCCTTGATACTGAAAATAACTTTAACAAGGATATGGGCGATGCAGAAGCAAGTGTCGTACATAACCTGGATATGTTTAAAGGCAATAATACAACCTTGGATCTGGAAATCTTAAATAAACCGCTGATACCAACAGGAAATAACGAAGCCGTAGATCTGGAAACTCCAAAAGAATATAGGCCAATTGGGGATGTTGCATTCAACTTAAGGCCAGGGATAATTGATAGTGCTAAAATACCAGAGATAAATGAAAGCCTTAAGCTTAGTGCAACCGCAATCTCGGCAACTGACGCTGAATTTATCCCAGTTCCAAATATTTCGAACAGTACAGATGCGTTCCCGAAACAAAGTATAGAAAATATTTTGATGGGCGTTTCGATGCCTGATAGGACTGATAACTTATACTCAAATGGGCAGTATTCTTTAACAGAAAAAAATCAAAAGATACTAAAGCTAATAAAAGATATTTTACAGGTTAGTTCTCCAAGTCTTATAATTGATGAGCATGGCCCATCTGAAGTCATTTTTGACCTTCGTGATTTAAAAAACGCCGTTATAGAGAAACTGACCTTGCCAATGCAGAACGAGGCAGAGGTAAGGACACCAAAAGAGCTAATTATTCCATATACTTTGCCTCTTAATTTCATAAATGAATCAGACGAAAACTTTTCTGAAAATATCAACAATGATAAACCAGATGTCTTAGAGGTTACTAGAATAAGTCTTGATGGCAAATTAATTGAACTGCCTGTGCCAAACAAAAATAATAGCTCCAAAAACATTTATGAAGACCCAGAGGTTTTTACAGTCAAAGGCGGTGAACTTGTTCTGAATTCAGTGAAAATGCCTCAACGGAAACTTGTAATTGGAATTTCAATTCCAAAAGAGACAATAGTCAGCAAGCTGCCTGATTTTGTAAAAATTCAAATAAATTCAGACAACGAAAAAGTTTCGGCTGAAGGGAAAGGTCCAAGTACTAATATTAACAAAGATTATTTAACATCCAATCTAATTGAATTGCCGAAAGATGAGTTGAGAAGTATTGATAACACTTATCGTCTGATAAAAAATATGCATGTTTTATTAAATACATTGGGCGTTAAAGATGATGAATTTACGGACCAGATTAATATTATCTCCGTCAATAATAGCGGTAAGGTTTTTCAACAAAACTTGCCAGATCCAGTGAATAAAGAGCCACTTAATACTGAAGATCCATCACAAAATTTAATAAATCGGTCGTCAAGCGTTGTTGGCTATAATTATGAAAAAAGTCAACAAACTGAATATCTGGACACAAAAATTAATTTAATTGGCCAAGATCGTTTGCCACTACCATTAAATTTAGGAATCTTTAATAAGCTGGATATTAAGAAATATTCGGACATCAGCCGTATGACAACCAGCGCACTAGCGTTGAATACTAATGAGAACTTCTTTGTCAAAAACAGTCAAGATTTTCGGGAACTGGTTTTAAAAGAAAAATTCACTCCTTCTACCGGTCATAATGCTATAATTGGCGGTGCTTCCTCAGAAACATATTCTGAATTTCTAGACAAGAAAAACGTCTATAATAAAATTTTGGAAAATGTAGACATAAAAAAAATAATTCAGGCGCCAGATGTTACATTAACCCAACCTGAAACAGGCAATAAATCCATTAATTCTTCACAAATTGGTGGTGAAAGAAATCCGTTCTTGAATAATGTATCTTTGGCACCAACTCTAGCTGCCAACAAAATTTCGTTATATGAAGCGCAATATGCATCGCGTTTAGGGATGGCGGTTGTCGAAAAGGTAAGAGCAGGGCGAGAAAACTTTGATATTCACCTGCAACCTGAAAGTTTTGGAAAGATTAAAGTTAACGTTACTCTTGATTTTCGCGCAATCGATGTGAAAATCTTTACAGAAACATTAGGTGCTGCTGCAATTTTTAAGGACCATGAAAATACATTACAACAAATTATGGAGCAGAACGGCATGAAACTTGCTAGTTTCACTGTAGGCGCACAAAATGGTAATGACCAACAAAGACAATTTGCAAATCAAAACAGAGACAGAACGATAGGGAAGGCAACTGGGCGGGGAAACAAAGTAATTAATACACCCAACACATCGGAAAACTCCAATGGTGAACCAACCGGTTTAAATCTTATCGCTTAGGAAAATAACATGGCAGAAGAAGTAAAACCAAAAAGAAATTTTTTAAAAATAGGTTTATTTGTACTTGGACCTATCGGGCTTTTAGGCGTTGGCGTAGGAGTCGGAGCGTACTTGTTTATGCCTACACAGAGCCCAGTTGAGCAGGTAGAGGCACTTATTGAGAAAAAACTTAAAGAGGCGGGTCAGTTACCAAGTGGCGATGGAGAGAATGAAGAAGATGCAGAACCACAGAAGGTAACGAAGGACACACCGGTAAGTGAAACCTTCGTTACAAGTTATTACAACTTTGCAGACAATTTTACTACAAATTTAAAGGCGTCAAAACAATTTTTACAAGTGAGTTTGGGAGTTTCAACACAATATGACGAGACCGTTATAGAGAATGTTGAAAAGCATCAAATGGCCTTGAGGTCCGAAGTTCTTGGCACAATTGGTACTTTTTCAGTGGTGGAGGTTGAGGGTAAATCTGGCCGTGATGCTTTGGCAAAAAAAATTCAAGATGCTATTAATCTAAAACTTGAAGACCTTGAGGGTTTTGGTGGAGTAGAAGGTGTGCATTTCACATCTTTTGTACTTCAATAATAGGGCGAGAAAGAAATGGTTGGTTCTCGTAAGCTATCAAACGACGAAGTAGAAGCTCTATTAAGTGGGTTATCGAACGGTGAGGAGTCGGACTCAGCTGTATCTGCATTTGATCCAACAGCCGTCCGTGATTTTGATTTTGGTTCTGAGGATTTATCATTACTGGGTGATTATTATGCGTTGCGCATGATTAATGAAAAGATTTGCAGATATACACGCTCAGTTTTTCTTCCAATGTTAAGAATAATGCCACGTATTTCATCATTTCCACCTGAAGTTAAAAGCTTTGATGAATATGTAGAAACTTGTGACAATTTTGTAAGTGTCACAAATAATCGGTTGGATGCATTACGTGGTAACTCTCTTTTGATAATTGAGTCAAGTTTTGTCTCTATACTTACAAATTCTTATTATGGTGGTTCGAAGATAACAGCATTGCACACCTCAAAGGGTGAGTTTACGGCTACAGAAAACCGCATTATTGAGATAATTAGTGACGGGATGAACAGAGCACTTGAAGCAGCTTGGAAGGATCTGTACGTTACTTCATTTGAGCCTCAAACTCGAGAAGAAAATATCCAGTTTGTCTCTTTTGTTGACGGAAGTGATACTGTAATTGTCTGCTCTTTTATGGTTGAAATGCCAAACGCTGAACCTGCTAATTTTGATGTCCTTTATCCCTTACAGACATTAAAGCCAATTTCATCACAATTGAGATCGCGAGTTCAAACTGAATTTGTACAAGATGACAGAACATGGAAACAGAAAATGGAGCAAGCAGTTTTGTCCATTCCCCTTACATTATCTGCGGAATTGGCTAAGCCAAAAACAACATTAGGACTTTTGATGAAAAGTGCAGTTGGAGATTCATTTCCGATGGCGATGCCAGAGGATATTATTATAAAAGTGGCTGGAGAGCCTGTTTATCACGCCGAAATAGGTAAAATGGGCGCTAATGCGGCTGTTTCGATGAAGGAGCGTATTTCCCTAAAAAAGGAGCAAGATAATGGCTGAAGAAACGTTTGAAAACATAGAAGAGGTTCGGGCTACTGATGGATCGGAAAAGACGGTAGGTATTGAAAATTTAAAAGTATTAGAAAATATTGATGTGGAGCTTACAGTCGAAGTAGGCCGAACTGAAATAACAATTCGTGATTTACTGCGGCTAAATGAGGGCTCAGTTGTAGAGCTTGATCGCTTGGCTGGTGATCCATTGGACATTCTCGTAAACAATACAAAAATTGCAAAGGGTGAAGTCGTGATGATTGGTGAGCGCTTTGGAGTTAGGTTTGGCGAAATAGTTGACCCTGAAAAGAGGATGGAAAGTATTTAAGGTTTCAAAAAATTGAAACCTAGATAAATTAATTTTAACATATTGAAATAGTTACAAAATATTGATTTGGCATTGACCTTGCTATAAAAAAGTAGGAGGCAATTAATGCTAAACTTTGATGTCAGTAAATTATTGATTATTGTTGGATTTCTTGGACTGTTAATCCTGGTTCAAATAATTGTAAAAAAAACTACTATTTTTTCCAAACTGTTTACTCCAACCAGTCCAACTTTGTTGAAGGTAGTAAATAAAGTAAGTGTATCAAATTATTCAACTGCGTCAGTTCTTCAATGTGAAGATCGCTCGTTCTTAATAGTATCAGGAAAAAATACTCAACCCACCGTTGTTGAATTGAGCCCAAACACCTCCTCCGCTGGGTTGGAGCAAGCTAATGATATTTAATCAAAAAATTTCTTCAATATTTTGTAAATTAGTTACAATTTTGTTTATTATATTTAGTGGGACAACTGTGGTTGCGCAGGAACTTGGGAATTTTGGATTGCCTGCTTTAACGTCCTCCCTGGACGCTAATGGTGAGTCCACATATTCATTATCGCTACAAATCTTAATTTTAATGACAGTTTTGACGGTCATACCGTCAATTGTTTTAGGGATGACAGCATTTACCCGAATAATAATTGTACTTTCAATATTGCGGCAGGCTTTAGGAACTCAGCAAACGCCACCAAACCAAGTGCTGATTGCAATTGCTCTTTTCTTAACATTTTACGTGATGAGCCCACTTTTTGATGTTTTGTACCAAGTAACTATTAATCCATATCTGGAGGGATTAAAGTCAGCTCAGACGGCGCTTACCGAAGCAACAAACTTACTTAAAGATTTTATGATTGTTAATACCAGAGTGGACACACTTAATCAGTTTGCTGAAATGGCTGGTAAGGGTCCTTTTGAAGATAACAGCTCCATTCCTTTATCTATAGTACTGCCATCATTCATAACATCTGAACTGAAGACTGCATTTGAAATTGGATTTTTAATATTTTTGCCATTTTTAGTTATTGATATGGTCATTGCCTCAATATTAATGTCGCTTGGTATGATGATGCTTTCACCAATGCTGATCTCTCTACCATTTAAACTTTTATTATTTGTTTTGGTAGACGGTTGGGCTATGACTATTGGCTCTCTATCAGCGACATTTGTGGTAGGTTAATCAATGGAATACGACCAGAATATCCAATATTTAAGTATGGCTTTCTGGCAAATTATCATGACAGCTGGTCCAATTTTGGTTGTTGCACTGACGGTTGGTCTTTTTATTGGCTTAATTCAAGCTGCAACTTCAATAAATGAAATGACTTTAAGCTTTGTGCCAAAATTATTTGTCGTTTTAGTTGCAATGGCCTTGATGGCAACTTTCACATTAACTCAAATGACAGATTACTTTAAGTTCATCTTTGACGAAATTTCTATGAAGGGCTTGTAGGTTGTTACCGATCATTAATGAACTTGGTCAACTTCCTGGCCTTAACCTTCAAGATTTGAGCGTATTTTTAATTCTCATTTTAATCTCCTCACTCAGAGTGGGTAGCTTTTTAATTGCCGCACCATTTTTTGGATCTAGAATGGTACCTCTTCAAATACGAATAGTGTTTTCATTTTGTCTTGGGTTTTGGATACTGGATGTTGCAGCCTTCCCAGACCAAAGCATTCTTCTGAGTGCTAAACTTATACCAATAGTATTTCAGGAGATTGTAATTGGGGTCAGTGCTGGAATGATTGTTACCATCGCTTTTGCAGCAGTTGGTATGGTTGGTGAAAAGGTTGCTGCCACCTCTGGTCTGGCATTTGCATCTCAGGTGGATCCTACAGGTGGTGGTCAATCACCAGTTATCAGTAGTTTTTTAACATTATTTATGATTGTCATATTCTTCTCTTTAAGTGGCCATCTTGTAGTTTTCAGTTTAATTTATGACAGTTTTTCTGTAATACCCATAGGCACATTTGCAGACTATTCCCGGTTACCCGAAATTGGTTTAGAATCAGCTGAGTTAATGTTGAAAACTGCTGCGATACTCATGTTTCCAATTGTAAGCATCATGCTTTTAATAAATGTTTCTGTCGGTTTTATCACTAAATCTGCTCCCACGTTAAATTTATTTTCATTTGGGTTTCCAATGACTATTCTTGGTGCCTTTTTTATATTATATTTTTCTGTTGATGCCTTAGCATTTGGTTTTCAAGATTTATCCAGATCTATTTTGGAATTGTTATCTAGTTTGTTATCGGTAGAGACAAATGGCGGATAATGATCAGAGCCAAGAAAAGTCACATGAGCCGACTCAGAAACGTCTTGAAAAAGCAAAAGAGGATGGAGAAATCCTAACATCCAAAGAAATGTTTGTTTTTGGTACAAGTTTAATGAGTTTAATTGTTATTTTTACGTTGGGAATGTTTTCTCAAGGCATCTTGTCTGGGTGGGGGTCTCTTTTTGACTGGGATCATGCTGAAAATTTGGAGGTTCTTCGAATTTATAATGCTGAAATAGCATTCAACATATTTTTAGCTGCAGCTGCATTGTTTGCTTTTCCAATATTTGCAGCAGTAATTTTTACCCAATTTGTGGTTGGTGGTTCTATTAATTTTTCATCAAAAGTCCTTGCCCCCAAAGCTGACAAGATAAATCCGTTAACTGGGTTGAAGCGTATATTTTCAATGAAAGGATTGGTGGAGTTAATCAAAGCAATTGGTAAAATTGTTTTTCTTATTTCTATCGCAACAACCATAATTTGGTTTGTAATGCCCAAGATCATCTATCTCGGTAGTTCGTCATTAAGTGATGCAATAATTATAGTTTATGAAAGCCTAATGCTGCTGATTGGATCACTTATTGGGATCCTATTTTTAGTGGGAATTGGGGATTATTTGTATAGCAGACATTCTTGGATGCAAAAACTGAGAATGAGCCGGAAAGACTTAACTGATGAGCAGAAAGACAGTGATGGATCTCCTGAAGTGAAAGCACGGATGCGACGGCTTCAGATGGCCGCAAGTCAGAAAGCTTCAGAGCGAGCACAGGCCTTGGATGATGTTAAAGATGCTTCTGTAATCATCACCAACCCAACACACTTTGCAGTTGCGCTGAGATATGCGCCGGAGGTTCGAGATGCTCCATATATTATTGCAATGGGAAGAGGGCCTATGGCCTTAAAAATTATTGATGAGGGACAAAAACATAATAAGTCGGTAGTTAGGAGCCCGCTATTAGCAAGGGCCTTGTTTTTTACTGGAGATATTGGACAAGATGTCTCGGAACAACTTTTTTCAGCGGTAGCGTCAGTCTTGGCCTACGTATTGCAAATAGAACGTGGTGTTGAAGCTGATCTGGTGGATCCAGAACTGCCTGATGATTTGAAGTATGATGAGTTTGGTCAGAAATTATAGGACGGAGTTTTATAATGAGAAAAAATGGAAGATCTGTTGGCGAGATGATTTCATCAGTGACATTTTTTGTAGGCGCCATATGGCTAGGGCTTGAAGCAAATTCATTTTATGAACGAGACGATTTATGGCGAGCGATTCCTGTTTCAATTGGAGCATTTCTGTCCTTCTTGGCTTCAATGCGATTTATTTTACAGAATTTGATCCAAAAAATGGGACAAAAAAATGACTAAAATAATTTGTTCAAAATGTATTTTTTTCTTTGTCACTCATGACAAAAACCGACCATGGGGATGTAAAAAGTTCAATTTTAAATCAAAAACACTACCTAATCAGTCGATATTGATGTCGACTGGCATGGAATGTGCTTATCATACTATGAAAAAAACAGCATTGACGAGCAAAAGGTTCTAAAAGATGGCAACCAAAACGACATCAAATGATGATATACAGGACAGTATTCAAGTGGCATTAGATGCTGCAGATACAGCAGCTGGTGTGACGGAGGAATTTAACAATTTAAAAGATCAATTCGAGGTTGTTAATATCCAAGCCAAAAGAATTTATAATTCAGTATTAATCATATTTTTGAGTGCAATAGCGGCAGGAGGACTTTCATTAGGCGCTGCTTTACTAATGTATTATAAAACCTTGGGAACGTTGCAAACCAATGCTAACGTATCAATTGAAGCGTTGGCTGTTTTCACAGAAAACGTAGCAAAATTAGATAAGTCTTTGGAGACGGTGGAGTCTAATGCGGAAAATCAGGACATTATAAAAACGTCATTGGAAAACATAAAATCAGCATCTGAAAAGGCGTCGAATGATCTGTCTGGTGCGGAGGGCCGCTACTCCAAAGCAATTAAAATCAGTGTCCAGGATACAGAAAATTTGATAAAGCAATTTGCAACTACAACTTTAGAGAGTATTCAGTCCAAAAATGCCACCGCTCAGCAGCAACTGCTATCTCAAATAACTAATATTGAACAGTTTTTTCAAGACAGATCTGCGGAAGAAAGTGAAGGAAACGTAGACGGTGACAGTATTGTGACGTATCGGCAGTTTCAGGTTTTGGAAAACAAGGTTGATCAGCTTATGATGCTTCAAAAAGAGTTAACTGCTAATATCATCGAGATGAATAGAACAGCAAAAGCTGCAGCAATGAAAAAAAAGGTAGTTCCTAAAAAGGTAGTAGCCAAACCAGCGCCCAATCCGTTTAAGTTGAACGTTGATGATTGATAGTCCGATAGAAGAACTGGAGGCCGTTGAAGCATCTGAAGCGGAAAACGGAGATAACGTAAAAGGCCGCTTTCTAAAAATTGCCGAAAGTGGGATTAGTGTGCCCGATTTTGTTAAACGTCTCGACGAAAACGATATTTTGGTTGCGATTGACGGAAATCTTTACCTAGAGGGAAAAAACAACCTACAAGAAACGTTTGTTCCTGGGGGTGGTGTACAAGATGCAGATACAAAATGGCTTCTGACTTTTGCGCGCGATGGTGTCATATTTGACCTTTTAGTAGAACGACCACTCAGTAGCATTTTCGAGATTGTAACTCAGGAACAGACTGATTTGATTAAAAAAATCTTTATCGAGCATAAGTTTGATGAGTTTCAGAACTATGAGAATTATGAAGTATATAAATCTCGAAATCGAGTTTGCGATATAGTAAGCTTTAGAAAAGATCCATTAGCGCTTATCTTCCCAATAATTTGGATGTCAAAAAATCAACTGTATCCGCCACTTGCTTGTATAGTGATGGTCTATCTATTTGCTTTTTTTCTAAACTTTTTTCTTTTTTTAATAGTTGTAGTAGCAATTGCTATCTACGTTGACCGCGCACAAGAAAACCTGCTGAGATCTTTTACAATGTATGCGGACAAGTTTCATTATATGACAATTGCTGCCACAAATGAGACAGATGTAGGTACTATTTTGAAAAAAATCGACTCAAAAAATAGAATTAGATTTGAAAAGCCTGCCCCCAAGATGACTAAGACAACGGTTACAAAAACTTTAAAAAAAGAGGCCGAAACACAAAGTTGATAGCAAATACAAAGAAATGACGATTAATAGGTGTAACTTTTATCAATTATAGAAACAAAAGTAGCATTTCTTGAGTTCGGTTCCATTTATAAAAATCAATAAATTAAATAAATTAAATGAAATAGTTACTCCCGATCATGTTAATAATGGGATATGTTTTTAAAAGTTTATCATAACTGATCTGAAAAAAGGTTTTAGAACAGTTCAATGTTTGCAATACCCAAATTTATCAATCCAAGGTTCGACACGAGCCAGATATTTAATTAGGTACTTTTCATAATTCAACCATCTGTACATTGAGTTTTTATAAATCGGTTGAACAACTTGCGAGTAACTAGGCGTATCAATTGCCCCCCTTTCAAGTGCAGTTTTTTGGTAGTTTTCCATTTGAGGTTGCCATTCTAAGTCTAAGAACTTTAAGACTGAAGTTGTTTCGCCCCTTAGATTATCCAATAAATCTTCGTATCTGATCGAATGAACATTCAAGTTACAGTTAGTTCGACACACCTCGAAAGTTTCCATTGCAACGCTGTATAAATCCACAATTCGATCGAGATCGACCATATTTGCCATCGCTGGATTAAGTCCAAAGTTTTGCATCCAGCAACTTAAAATCGTGTCCATTGGATGCCGTAATGCTAATATAAACTTAGCGTTGGGGTACAGCTGGTAGATTAATGGCGTATTTAAAAGATTTAAAGGTAATTTATCAATGTAAACTGAATTAGAATTTTCTCGTTTGATGAATTTTGCTAATTCTGAATGATAGGCATTTTTCGCTCCCAAAAGGACCTTTGGTGGCAAAGCTTTATGAATTACGTCATTATATCCACTTTTGTGAATGAACATTTTTGCAACCTCTAGCGAGGATTGTTCCTCAACCACGTCAATATCAGAATGCGTCCGCAATATGGTATCTAGTAATGTTGTACCTGATCTTGGAAACCCAACAAGAAATATAGGTGTAAAATTTGTCTTCTCTAATGAATGATTGGTCGGTATCGGAACCAATCTCGATTTAAGAACTTTTAACTGGTCTGTTGCTTTATCAAAGAAAGTATTAGGGTTTTGAGTTAAGAAAGATTTAGATTTTTTTGTGAGAGAATTCATTTTTTTGAAGCATTTGTAAGCCTTATTAAAATTATGCAATGCGTCATGGCATTTTGCTTTTAGATTGAAGTAATCTTGTTTTTGAACTTCATTCAAAGCTTCAAAATTGATGGTAGCTATGAGGCTGGATGCTTCCTTAAAATTCCGACTTCTCCAGAACAATTTAGCCTGCATAAATTTGATATCAGCTGGAATATTTTCTAATAAATTTGAAGCTTCTCGTAACCAAAGGTCAAGCCTTTCAACCAGATTCCACTTTTCTAAAATTTCTGCTCCATTTGACCATGCCTGAACATTAGAGGGATTAAGCTTTAGTGCTTTTTGGTAGGCCTTAATAGATGCTTCTAACTTATCTTGTTTCTGGAAAACATTCCC
>MDTC01228628.1_pt1 | contig 18257 bp, 16 predicted proteins | sample 811181 | NCBI WGS metagenome assembly MDTC01 (sample SAMN05326644, study PRJNA326480) | marine metagenome | isolation source: seawater | place: Pacific Ocean: North | collected 2011
TCACATATAGAACAAATTTTTAAATTTAAAGAAATTAATGCTGTTTCAATTAGCAGTTCTCTTCATTACAATGATCATACCATAAATGAATTAAAATTGAGCTTAAAAAAAAAAGGTTTTAACTTTAGAAACTAGGAATTATTTTTATAAATATTTAAGAAGATGAAAAATATTGGTATTATTTGTGCAGGTCCTGCAAACTATCTTTCAATTTGTAATGCAGTAAAAAAAACAGGTCATAAACCAATTTTGATAAAGAATAATAAAACAAAAGAAAAATTTTCACATTTAATTTTACCAGGTGTTGGGTCTTTTGGAGCAGTGATTAGAGAAATTAATAAGAAAAAATTATTAAAATTAATTCTCAACCATATTAAGTTTAAAAGACCTCTTTTAGGAATTTGTGTTGGCTATCAAATATTATTCGAAAATAGTGAAGAAGATTTAAAATCTCAAGGGCTTAGATATTTTAAAGGTAAGTTAAAAAATTTAGATGATATTTTAAATATAGTACCAAGCATTGGATGGCAAAAAACAATTTTAGAAAAAAAATTAATAAAAAAGTTAAAACTGCCATATAAAAAAGCAAATCTGTATTATGCTCATTCATATTATGTAAATAAATATAACAAAAAAGAAATAATGGGATTTATCAATTTAAACAAAAAAAAAATACCAGTATTAGCCATCAAGGGAAATGTTTTAGGAGTTCAGTTTCATCCAGAAAAAAGTGGATATGATGGTATTGAATTTTTATCATCATTTTTTAATTTAAAATAAATGATTAAAAAAAAATATTTTTATGATTTAAATAATTTTTTAAAAAAAGATTTAAAAGAACCAAAAAACAAAAATCAATATATTTTTTTATCAAAATTCGAAAAAAAAAAATATAATAAACTTTTAAAAATATTATCAATAAAACTAAATCAAATTCATAAAAAAAATTACAGTCAAAATTACTGGGATAAAATTTTAGGCTATTTTATTTTATTTCATATAAGTTCATGTAACAGATATTTTAATACAAAAATTAAAAACACCAAAAGTTTCTCTAAAATAAAAGTAAAAATATTAGATAAAAAAAGTTTTTATGTGCCAGAAAATATTAAAAATTATCGTAAATGTTTTCAACATTCAAACTTTGGCCAAGAACAATTATTCTCAGCTATTTTTAGATTTATTTATAAAAAAAAAATTTTTAGGAATTTTTCCACTAGATACCAATTAAAAAAAAATAGAATAATTAAAAATAAAAAAAAATTTTCATCAGAATTTTTATTTTACAGATTTTTTAATTTTATTTTTAGAAAAATAATTAATAATAATTATAAAATTCTTATAACAAAATGTTATTGGCCTCAGGAACATAAACAAAAAATACAATTCGATTTTAAAGGCAAATTAGTTTGCAAAGATTTTTATATTCCTCAAAAAAAAACTCTAATTAATGATAATCTGAGAAATAGAGTGTCCAGTATTAATGAATTAACAGAATTAGATAGTTTTGATAAATTTTTTCTAGCTACATTAAAATATTTTTTACCAACATCAATTTTAGAAGAATACGAATTAAGGGAAAAATTTACTATAAATTATTTAAATCAATATAAAAAACTTAAATATATTATTAATGAAAACTTAGATGAAGACTCAATGATGTTGATTGCTCAAGCAAAACAAAAAAAGATTAAATCAATTCATAGTGAACATAATTTTTTACAACAACAATTTATTGGAAACATCATTGAATTTATATCAAAAAAATTTGATATATTCTTAACTTTAGGCTGGAAATCAAACAATAAAAAATTTAAACCGGCTGGAAGTTTTTTCAAATGGATTGATAAAGGTAGTACAAAAAAAAAATATCCAATAATATTTGCAGATGGAGTTACTGTGCACCGGCCACCTTTTACTTGCACTGCATATGGAGAGTCTGGTCAATTTAATTCTGCGAGTTATGTAAATATGAATATATTATTTTTTAATTCACTTAAAAAAGAAATATTAAAAAAAATTTGGTTGAAAAAATATCCTGATGACTCAAAAAAAACCTTTTGTTACAATCCAATTGATAAGAAGATAGGTGCTTCAAAAATTAAATTTGTGAATAAATTGGAAGATCCAAATATTAGATTGAGTAATTATATAAATTCTGCAGAATTAATAATTACTAACTATTTATCAACATCATACATACAATCTTTAATGACAAACAAACCTACAATTATATTTTTTAATCCAAAATCTTATTTTTTAAATGAAAAATATCATGGAATTTACAAAAAATTGATTAGATGCAAAATAATGCATAATAACCCTAAAGAAGCAGCTGAATTTATTAATCATAATTATAATAATATTAATAAATGGTGGTATGATCCTAAAACGCAAAAAGCCAGAAAAGAATTTGTTAAAGCTAACATAAAAGACTCATCAAACATGTACAGTGTACTAAATAAAGTTTTAAAATAGTGAAACAAAACAAAATAAAATATTCAATATTAGTACCAACTTATAATAAATGCGAATACCTAAAGTTTACAGTAGAAAGCATTTTACAGAGTAAAAATAATGATTTTGAATTAATAATTTCTGATGATCATTCTGATGATGGAACAGAAATTTTTTTATCAAATATAAAAGATGAAAGAGTAAAAATACTTAAACCACCGATTAAACTTACACAAACTAAGAATTATGAATTTTTACTTGATTTTGCTAATGGAGAATGGGTCACGATATTAGGTGATGATGATGGAATAATGCCAAATTTTTTTGATACATTAGATGAATTGATAAAAAAATATCCACAACATGAAATATTTAAATTTAAAAGAGCAATTTATTATTGGGATGGTGTTTCGGATATGTACGGAGATAGGGTTGTATTTTATGAAGATTTGGCAAGGACAGCAAAAATAAGAAACTCAAAATTAAACTTACTTTTTTCACTTTGTGGATTAAGTTCTGCACAAGATTTACCTATGATTTATACCTCTGGAGTAGTTAAGAATAGTTTAGTAAAACGAATAAAAGATAAATCAGAAAATTTCTTTTTTCATTCTGTTGTTCCAGATTACTATTCTATGGCAGCACTCTCATTTGAATGTTCCAATTATGTATTTTCTGAAAAACCAGTATTTTGGGTAGGTGTATCCTCAAAGTCAGCAGGAAGAAAAAGAAAAATTTATTTTGACACATTTAAAGATCTACATAAAAAAAATCTAAATATCAAAATTAATAATAATTTAGAATTAACTGGAAAAATATCCAAAATTCTTCATAAGCTTGGTTTGACATCCGCTTATTTGTTTGAAGCAATTTTAAAACATCCGTATAAAAAAAAGTTTTGGACTAACAAAATTGTTAGAACTTTAGTATATTCATCAATAATATGTAATTATATTTATTTAATTAAACAACCAGGTAGAATTAAACTAAAGTTGAAAAAAGGTATTTTTTGTAAAATTATTTTGAAAGAAATAAAATTATATAAATTAAATCTCTTTTTAATTTTTATATTTTCATCATTAATTTATTTATTAAAATCATCTTTGAATATAATGAATAGAATTAATATTTACATAGAAAAATTTATAAAAAATATTTTCTATAAAAAAAAACCTTTAATTTTAGTTTCTAAAAATAGAATTGAATTTGGAAACTTTATTAAAGTAAATAAATACTTAAAATTAAATAATGATTAAATTTCTAAATTATCTTAAAGACTTCACCAATAAACAAAAAAAACATTATGTTCTTCTAATATTTTTATCATTAATTGTACAAGTTTTGGATATAGTAAGTATAACATTAATCCCTTTGCTAGTCTCTTTGATTTTTACATCTTCCGAGGGAAGCTTTTTTTTGTTGGAGTATGATTTTTTTAAAAGTTTTTTTAATGACATAGAAATCAAAGAATTTATTATAATTTTTATATTATTCTTCGTTTTTAAAAATATTAGTCTGTATCTTTGTTTAGTACTTGAAAATAATTTTTTTAAAAACCTACAATTTGATTTTCAATCTAAAATATTTAAAAATTACATAAGAAAAGATTATGATTTTATTCAAAAAAATAAATATTCAACCTTACAAAGAAATGTAATTGGTGCTCAGGAATTTTCAATGATATTTCAAAAAGTTCTAAGACTTATAAAAGAATTCATTCTTCTTCTAGGAATAGTACTATTACTCATATTTCAGGATACCATTATAACTTTGACAATCGCTTCAGTCTTATTTCTATTTATTTTTTTATTTAATTTGATCTTCAAAAAAAAATACCTAGATGTGGGAAAACAGGTTCTTGAAAAAAAATCAAAATTCTTACAATATTTAACGGAGGCATTAAATTCATTCAAATTGATATTTTTGTATAAAAATTTTCACATATTTGAGGAAAATTTTCAAAAAAATCTAAAAGCGAGAGTAAAATTAGATACTTTCCAAAAAAATCTTAGTTCAATTGTAAAACCTTTTTTAGAGGTGATTGTAATTGTTTTTTTAGCAATTATAATATTTTTTTATATTGAACAAAATAAAGAATTAAATTCATTAGTTACTGTTTTAGCACTTTACTCTGTTGCGGCTGTGAAAATTGGACAATCTTTAAATTCAATTTCGTTAATTTTTTCTGGATTAAAATTTAATGAACCACTGTTTAATGAAATTGCAAAAGATGTATCCAAAATTACTACTAATAACACTAATCTAAAAAATGATAAAATTAGCATAGGTCGAAAGGTAATTATAGAGGGTTTAGAATACAGTTATCCAGAAACTAAGAAAAAAATATTTTCTGATTTAAATTTAGAAATTTTTTCAAATCAATTATTTGGTGTGATAGGAAAATCTGGTTCAGGAAAATCAACATTAATAGATTTATTTTCAGGAATCTTACAACCCGATAAAGGAAAAATTTTAATTGAAGATAATAAAAATATAAACCAATTTCTGGAGGATTGGCATAATATTATAGGATATATACCTCAAGACTCATATATTTTAGATGACTCATTAGCAAATAATATTTGTTTCGGTTTACAATTTAATAAACAAAAATATGAAAAAATTATTAACATTTTAGATCTTAAAGACTTACACGAACGAGAAAAGAAATTACAAAGGAACATAGTCGGTGATAAAGGTGGTTCAAATTTATCTGGTGGACAAAGACAAAGAATTTCCATAGCAAGAGCATTGTACAGAGAAGCTAAAATACTTATTTTTGATGAACCCACGAGTGCATTAGACTTTCAATTATCAAAATCATTATTTGACCTATTAAAACATCTTAAAAAAGAAAAAATGATAATTGTTATTTCACACGAAAAAGATTTTTTAGATTATTATGATAATTATATAGATCTAAATAATTTAAATCGTTAATAAAAATATGAAAAAAGCATTTCATTTAGCACCTATAATTTTTATAACCTATAATAGACCTGATCATCTTATAAGAAGTTTAAGATCTCTTAAAAAAAATAAACTATCAAAAAAATCAACAATAATAATCTATTCTGATGGAGCTAAAAATTCTGAGGATAAGAAAAAGATTTTAAAAATTAGAAAATTTATAAAGCATGTTAAAGGCTTTAAGTCTAAAAAGATAATTCAGAGGAAAACAAATTATGGAACAAAAAAAAATATTACAAAAGCTATAAATGAAAGTTTCAAGAAATATGATAAAATTATTGTTATAGAGGATGATTTAATTATAAGTAAATATTTTTTAAGTTTTATGAATTACTGTTTGAATAAATATAAAGATAAAAAAAGTATTTGGCATATTAATGGATGGAGTTATCCATTCATGAAATTTTCTAAAAATGATATTAATTTCATGAATTCAATGAACTGTTGGGGTTGGGCAACTTGGAAAGATAGATGGAAGCATTTATCATTAAATGATGACAGATTAATAAATAATTTCACAAATAAAAAAATTCACAAATTTAATATATTTTCAAGTATGGATCACTTTTCTCAAATTTTAAGAAATAAAAGAAAAACATTATCAAGTTGGGCCGTTTACTGGCACGCAGCAATCTTTTTAAAAAAAGGTATTTGTATATATCCCAAATTTTCTATGGTTGAAAATATTGGCTTTGACGGAAGTGGACGAATGTCATCTCAATATCAATATAAAACTTATTTGAACGATAATTTTAAAAAATATGAGTTTAATGACAAAATACTTGTAGATAAGAAATTAATTAATCAAGAATTTTTGTATTATTTTCAAAAAAAAAGAATTATAAGAAAAATTGTTATTTTAATTAAAAAATTTTTGTATACATATCTTTAATAATGAACTTCTCATACTTCTTAAGTAATATTGTTCCTATAATATTTTTAGTTTTTTCAGGTATTTTAATACGGCAATCACTAATTTATGTGAATCAAATTTGGGCTAAGACTTTTCACCATTCATTGACATTAATTTTATTACCTGTGGTTACTTTTATTATTACAAAAGCAATATCAGGCAATATTGCATTATCATTGGGTATGATAGGAGCTTTATCTATAGTCAGATTTAGAAATCCAGTAAAGAATCCTTTTGAACTAGTAATTTTCTTTTGCACGATAACACTGGGCATTTCAGCAGGAGTAGAAATTAAACTCGCTTTGTTGCTTTTACTTACAACTATTTTTGTAATAATTGCATCAAAAATTTATGTTAAAATTAATAAAAAAGCTTTTATTGCTTCTTTTGAAGAAGGGTACTCACTTAATATTATTGAGATTATATCATCAAAAGAAATTGATGAATTAAAAAACTTTAATATTATATCATTTACTTTTGATAAAGATAAATCTACTTATGAATACAAGATATCTGAAAGAGAAAAAGACGAAATTGTTAAAATTGAAAAAATGATTAAAGAAAATAATCAGGTCATAAACTATGAAATACGTTATAGTTTTGACTAAAAAAATAATATTTTTTTTAATTTTTTCTATTTTTTTTCTTAGTTCTTCAAATTCACAATCAAACGAAGTTAGTTTATTAAATCTAAAAAAAAATTTATGTAATGATATAAAATTCAATGAGGATTTATCTAACATTAAGAATTTACAAATTAAGTTTAAGAACTATAGAAAATGGAGCAAAAACGGATTAACCATATTAAATCATAAAAAAGCAAATAGATTTATTACTGAAAAATCAAAAAAAAGATATTCAGCAAATTTAATAATTTATTACAATGATGGTAAAATTTGTTCGTACAAATCAAAAATAAGACAAAATGGAGATCATTTTGATCATATTAAATTTGAAGATGGTAATATAATTCAAAGTTTAGATGTTCATTTATCAGAAGGAAACATACTAGGTGTTACAAAGTTTAAACTTTTTATCCCTGAGACAAGAAACGCTAATGAAGAAATTATAGTAAGTCAATTAATGAAAAGTTTAGGCTATATATCTCCTAAAACTTTTTTTTTAAAAACTAGAATTAACAACTTTTCTACAAAATTTTTATTCCAAGAAAAAGCATCCAAAGAATTAATTGAAAGTTATCTTTTTAAAGATGCACCTATTTATGAAGGTAATGAAAAACTAGTCATTGGAACATCAAAAAACAAAAATACTATATTTAATAAAAAAATGACTTTCGTAAGACAAATAAATGATAAATGGATTAATAGCGATTTAACTGAAAAAATTTCAGTTGAAGGACTTACAAAACTTAATGAAGTTTATTTTACAAATATTTCAAATCTTATGAAAAAAAACCAAAAGGTTGATCAATTAACCCTAGACTATAAAAAGTTAGCTAACGGTCAAAAAGAACAATATGAGTATTTGGTAGGCTATGATGCATTATTAAATTCTGTGAATGGTGGTCATGCACTTATACCACATAACAGAAAGTTTTACTTTGATCCATATTCCAAAAAATTTTATCCAATTTTTTATGATGCATCTCCTGGATCTGCGAATAGAAATTTAATCACAGGATGGAGTACAAAAATCAAAGAGCTTAAAATTAATGAATTTAAGTGGGGAATATCTAAAAATTCGATAATTGGATCTTCTATAATATTAAAAAATTTAGAGGATTTAGATTTGGATGTAATTTACAAAAAAACTAAATTAAATGGCGTTAAATATAGTAAAAAAGAATATTTAGAAATAATAAATTCAATTAAACAAAATTTGAAGACAATTTCAAAGGTTAAAAATAATGATAGAGACAACTACAATATCAATCTAACCGATTATATAGAAAAAATTAAAGACGATACCATAGAATTTTACACCTATTTTAAATTTAAAAAAGACCTTTTTAAATGTGAGTCATATTTAGAGAATTGTAGGAATATTAATCTTGATATTGTAAATTTTCGTAAATTAATAAATGGTGATCTAAATTATAAAAATAAAAAAGCGCTCTTTTTAGGTAATGTCAATTTAGATAATAAGCAAATTAATTTAGATGCATCTACACAAAATTATTATAAAGAATATAATTTTAATTCTAATAGTAACAAAATTAAGATTAAATCATCAAAAAATTCAATTATTGATTTTGACTCAAAAAAAAATTTATTGAAAATTGATGCTTTTGATAATGATTGGGTGGTAATAGAAAAAAGTAATCTGAATAATATCACAATTGATTTTAAAAAAACTAATAAAAAAAAGTTTGTAAAAAAAGAAAATAGATTCAATGATGTTTTTCTTACGGGTTGCTTAAATATTTTTAATTCAAATTTTAAAGCTATAAATTTTAAGATTTATAATGCAGATTGTGAGGATGCATTAAACATAGTAAAATCAAATGGAACAATCTCATCAATCTATATTGAGAAGTCAGATTATGATGGATTAGATGTTGATTATTCTAATTTAAAATTTGATAAAATTTTCATAAAAAATTCAAATAATGATTGTGTAGATTTTTCTAATGGAAATTATGAAATTAAATTTATCGATATTAATAATTGTAAGGATAAGGGTATTTCGATTGGTGAAAAATCTAAAGTTTTTTTTGAAGAGATGAAAGTTTTGCATTCTAATATTGGTGTTGCCTCTAAAGATGGCTCCATTACAGAAATAAATGATATTAAAATTGATAAGACTGAAAATTGTTTAGCAGCGTACAATAAAAAAAATGAATTTGATGGTGGAATGATAAAGATAGAAACATTAAAGTGTACAAATTTTAATAATAAATTGGTTGTAGATGGATCATCTTTAATTAATATAAAAAATTCAATAGTAGAATGAGCTATAGACTAGAAAAAAAATATATTATAAATCCAAAAAAATATGAGTCTTTTATTAAAGATTTAATTCAAGTAGGGGCAAAAAAAATTTATAAAAAAAGAAAAATATTTTCAACATATTATGATAATGATCACTTAACATCTTATACCAACTCTGAAGAGGGTATTGTTCCTAGAAAAAAAATCAGAATAAGATCTTATGATACCGATAAACATTCTGAAAATTCACAGTTAGAATTCAAAATTTCATCTGAAATAAATAGATTTAAAAAAACCAAAAATTTTAAAAATAAATCAGAATTTATAAATATTTCCAAAAGAGGATATTTAGATAAATTTTATGGCTATTGTAAACCTAAGATTAATGTTACATATGAAAGAGAATATTTTTTATTGAACCATACAAGAGTGACGCTTGATAAAAATATTATCTATTCAAATATGAATTTATTAAAAAGCAAATTTTTTGAACCTTTGTCTATTGTTGAATTTAAAAGCAATATTAACGATGATATGAATATTAATGAATATTTTTTATCAAACTCAATTTCAAGATTTTCAAAGTATTGTAGAGCTATTAATGCAATTTTTTTTAACAAAAAAAACTATCAATTATGAAGACAAAAAATTTTTTTGGTAAAGGTATAAATTCTATTGAAGGAACAGATTGGAGATTTAATAAAAATGTTTCAAATAATTTTGATAAGCATGTCCGTCAAAGTATACCAATGTATGATGAAATTCAAAAATATATTTGTTCATTAAGTGAATGGTTTTTAAAAGATGGTTCTCATATTTATGATTTAGGGTGTTCAACTGGCGAAACGCCAAAAAATCTATTTAAAAAATTTCCAACAAAAAAAATTACATATAGTGGTTACGATCTCAGTAAAGAAATGATCAAAATTGCAAAAAAAAAAAATATAAAGAATAAAAAAAAATCTAAATTTTTAATTGGAGATATTAATCAAATTAGTTTCAAAAAAAATACAGATCTATTTTTATCAGTATTAACTTTTCCATTTTTAAATTCAGAAAATAGAATAAAATTATATAAAAAAATTTACAAATCTTTAAAGCACGGTGGTGCCTTAATCTTTGTAGATAAAATAAGATCATCAAATTCAAATTTTGAGGATATGATTAATCAAGTTTATTATGATTTTAAAATTGAGAACAAATTAAATCATGAGCAAGTTTTAAATAAATCTAAAAGTATAAGAAGTTCAATGCAACTTTTTGACTTATCTGAAATAGATGAATTTTTAAAAAAATCAGGATTTAAAAAAAAAGAAGTCTTTTTTAGGTGGTATAATTTTATTGGGATTATTGTAATCAAATAAAAAAGCTATAATTTGTGATGAATATATTTACAGAAAAATTTTTAGAAAAAAAAAAAGATAAAATACTTCAAGAAATAAATGATCATGGTTACTGCTTTATCGAAAAGGCAGTTAATGAAAAATTTATTCAGAATATAATAAATGATGTAGAAAAGAATAAATTCTTTATAAATAGGAATTGGATTTCTGGAGTTTATACAAAAACACAGTACTATTTGACAAATATTCTAGGGTGTTCAGAGTCATTTTATAAACTTGTAACAGACGAGAATATTATAAATATATGTGATGATTATATGCTAGAAAAAAATTTTAGGTTAAAAGCGGCAAGATATTATGAAACATTTTCAAATCACCATATGCATTGGCATACCGATAACAAAGTTGGAAAAATTTTTAGTGACATAGATGGACTAATATTTATTGTTTATTTACAAAATGTGGATGATGGAGAGTTTCAATATATAAAAAATTCCCATAAATTTAGTGGAGATGTCAAAATTAATAATTTTACAGATACAGAAATTGATCAAAAATATTCTAAAGATATTGTTTCTTTTAAGGCTGAAAAAGGAAGCTTAATAGCTTATAATACACGTGGAATTCATAGAGCAAAAAAAGTTCAAAAGAAATCCACATTCGTTAGAAAAAGTTTATTTTTTCAAGTAGACTCAGATTTTAAAAGTTCTGAACCAATGTTGTTGGATGTATCATTCGTAAAGACTAGGAGTGAAAAACTGCTTAGGTATTTAGGCCTAGGATATCCCTCAACTAATAAAATTTATCCAGATACAAGTATTTTAACTTTACCACCAAAAAAGATTATAAATTTTTTATTTGTAAAATATCTTTTCAAAATAATTATTGATAATATTATTAACTTAATACCTCAAAAAATTAAGAATTTCATAAAAAATAAATTTTAACATTTATGAAAAATTTAGAAAAACAAATAAATAAAATTATCAATTTATATCACAGTAAAAAAAAAGGGGGGTTTCGATATTCTTTGCTAGATGATGCCTTATCAAATGAAGATATTTTTAAGGGGATTGAAGTATTAATAAAAAAAAAAATTACCATGGGCCAAATAACTGAAAGATTTGAATATGAATTTGCTAAATATTTAAATGTAAAGCATGCATTAATGGTTAATTCAGGAAGTTCAGCTAATCTTTTGGCAGCATTTGCACTAGTTAATCCTAAAAAAAAAAATTTTTTAAAACCTGGTGATGAATTTTTAATACAAGCACTGTGTTGGTCAACATCACTATGGCCCTTAGTCCAAGCCGGTTTGAAGCCTAAATTTATAGATGTTAATAAAGATACTCTCAACATAGATGAAATTTTTTTTGAAAAATCTTTGTCAAAAAAAACTAAAGCAGCAATGATTGTGCATGTACTTGGAAATTCCTCGAATATTTCAAAAATTTCTAAAAATTTAAAAAAAAAAAATATATTTTTAATAGAAGATACATGTGAATCATTAGGGACAAAATATAATTCAAAGTATCTTGGAACTTTTGGAGATTTTGGAACTTATTCATTTTATTATTCTCATCAAATTACATCTGGAGAGGGGGGGATGATAGTCTGTAATGATAGAAAAGATTTTGAAATAATAAACTCATTACGAGCGCATGGTTGGGATAGGGGAATAAACAAGTCTTCTCAAAATCAAAGGTCTTTTAATTTTATCAATTCTGGCTTCAATCTTAGGCCATTAGATATTACTGCTGCAATTGGTATGAATCAATTTAAGAGGTTGAATTTATTTAAAAAAATAAGAAACGAAAATAGAAAAAAAATTATTGATGCATTACATGAAGCAACATCTTGGAATAATCAATTAACTTTTGTAAATACCTCAAATAAATTAGAGCCAAGTTGGTTTGGATTGCCAATGTTGATTGATAAAAAATATGCTCAAAAAAAAAAAAAATATTTAGAAATATTGAATAAAAATAAAATAGAAACAAGACCTATAATAAGTGGTAATTTTATGAATCAAAAAAGTATTAAATTATATAACTTGAATTCAAAAAAAATAAAATATCCTGAGGCCCAAGACATTGAAAATAGAGGGTTTTTTATAGGATTACACACAAGACCAATTTCAAAATATGAGCTACAAAACTTAATTAAAAAACTATTATTGATAGAAACCATATAAATGATCAAATGTGGTATAACAGGTGCTACTGGAGTTTTAGGACGCAAAATAAGAAACACTCTTAGTTATAAGTTTATAAAATTTAGAAAAGATATTACAAAAAAAAAAGAAGTAGAAAATTGGTTAAAAAAAAATCAATTTGACTTAATAATACATTTAGCGGCGATTGTTCCAACTGCTACAGTAAAAAAAAATTACACAAAAGCTAAGAATGTAAACTTTTTAGGAACAAAAAATTTAATAGATTCTATTAATAAGCATGACATTCAACTTAAGTGGTTTTTTTATGCATCGACATCCCATGTCTACAAAATAAGAAATAAGGCTGAATATTTGACTGAAAATTCAAAAAAAAAACCACATACCCTATATGGAAAAACAAAATTAATGGCAGAAAGTTATATTAATACCAATTTAAATAAAAAATATAAAGTTTGTATTGGAAGAATCTTCAGTTTTACAGATAGATTACAAAAAAAAGATTTTTTTTTTCCTTCAATAAAAAATAGAGTCTTAAAGTCCAAGTTAGGTGTTTTAAAATTTGATAATCTAAATCATTTTAGAGATTTTATTAGTACAGAAGATATATGTTTAGCTATTGATAATTTATGGAAAATAAAAGCTAATGGGGTCTATAATATTGCATCAGGAAAAAGCATTTCTCTTGAAAAAATTGTATCCATGATTTGTATAAAACTTAAGAGAAAGTTTTTGATAACTAAAAATAAAAAAAAACCAACATTTTTAATGGCAAATATAAAAAAAATTAAAAAAACAAATTGGAAACCAAAAAAAAAGATAGAGACAATTATCGATAATTATTTTTCCATCTCTTAGATAAATATGTGTAATCATTTATAATCTTTTTATAGTTATCTAGAAATAAATTTTCACTACAATTTATACCATAATAATCAAAAGCTTTTTTTATTTTATCATTCAAATCTAATTCACCAGATGTAAGAGCACGAACTTTATTTGTTAAATCCTCAGGTTTGTTTAAATCTATAGTTGTTACAAGTTTTTCCAATTCTTCGTCCAAAACGCCTTTAGAGTAGAAAACAGGAATTTTAAAGTAAAATGCCTCGTACATAGGCAATGTTGATCGCGCAACGTATGAAGGCATGATTAAGCCCATACAATTTTTGTATAAGGTAATTACTTCTTCGTCGTTAATAAATTTATAAATTAAAAATTTATCTTGTAAGCCTTTTTCATCAATATTTGATTTTATATAATTCAAATTGCCTTTATCAGATCCACAAAAAACAAAAGAAATATTATTATTATTTTGATTTAAAATTTCTACTGCATCAATGATATATTTATGATTTTTATGGGCCCAAAATTGAGCTGGATAAAAAAAGAACTTTTTATTATGAAGTCCTAATTTAAGTAATATTTTTTCATGATTTATTTTTTTATTTATATTTGGTAAAAGAGGTGTGAATGGTTGAATGACTATTTTTTTACTTTCACAATTATAATATTTACTTAATTCATTTTTTGATCTTTGAGTATCAACTAATATTTTGAATGCACGATCTACTGATTTTTTTACTATAAAATTTTTACTGTTAAATACTGACGAAGACTCATATTCGGGAAATTGATTATCTAGTTTGAAGTTAATATCGTATATATTTGAAACAAAATTAATTTCATCACATAATTTAATAAACCAACTTGGCCCTAAAAAAATTACGAGGTCGAATTTATTTTTTTTTAAAAATCTAACAAATGGATTTTTTATTTTAAAAAAAGCAAATAAAAATTTGAAAAGATGAATTTGAGCTATTTGATAGAACAATTTAGCAAATAATACATTTGAAAAAAAAATAGTATTTAGTTTTTCATCTTTTAATTTTCTAAATGTATCTTTATCAGGTGTAATAAAACTCAAACTAATAATGTTATTTTCTAATTTTTTGAGTAGTAAAGAGGAATTTAAAGACTGAAAATAGCCACCACCACCTTTAGATTTAGAGTCAAATATTACAGCTATTTTCATTGAATAGGTTATTTATATAAATTAATATTATATATATAATTTTTAAAATAAATTACTATTTAATTTAGAGACCGATCTGATAAAAAAATATCTTTTTTTACCAATTAGAATAATTTTAGCATCTTTTAGACATGTAAAAAAATTAATATTTCATTTAAAAATTCAAAATTATAATAATCATTCAGCATTAATTAAAATTTTACTGATTAATATTTTTTACACTATACCTCAAATTAGAAATCTTAAAAATAAGATTTCAATAGAGAGATTAAAAGAAAATAAAAAACTCAATCTTAAAACTAAAAAAAATATTTTTGAATTAAGTGAAAAGGGCTGCACTACAACAGAAACTTTAAATACAGAAGATGTAGATAAAATATTAAATGAAGTATTTTTATATAATAAGGAAAATATTATCTTACGTAGAGGAGAGTTTCATTCTGGTTTAGTGATAAAAGATGACGAAAATATAGACAATTATGTCAAAAGACTTTGTAGTGAAAAAATTAGTAGAGTTGTAATCCCAATAAATTTACAAAAATCTAGTTTTATTAAAAAAATAATATTTTCTCAAATAAATATTGAAACGGCTAAAACTTATTTAAAAAATAATAATTTTAGTGTAGGTGTATCTTGCCATATAACTAATGCATTAAAGATAAGTAAAGAAGAACAATTGGGTAATGCCCAATTATATCATTATGATAATGATTTTAGTAATTTTCTTAAAATGTATATATATTTGACAGATGTTGGATTTGAAGATGGGCCTCATACATATATAGAAAATACACATAAAAAAAAAAAGATTGACCATATTTTAATTAAAAGAAATTCAGATAGTGAAATTGAAAAAAGCTATATTTCAAAAAAAACTTATACAGGAACAAAAGGAACTTATTTTTTAACCGATGGTTTTGGCATTCACAAAGGTGAAACTGTAAAAAATAACTATAGAATTATGCTTAATGTTCATTATGGCTTAGAAAAAATTAAATATTATAAATATGATACATATTTTAAATCAATATAATTTACTAAATAAAAAAGGCTATTTTTTCTAATAATAAAATACAATTTAATATTTTGTCTTAAAATGAAAAATATTCACAAATGGCATTTTTTTCCCTATCATTGTTATAATAGGTAATGGTATTATTTTTTTAACTAATAGTTTTTTTATAATTAAGCTTCTACTAAGCTCAGAAATAAAATCTCCTCTGTGTATCTTAAGTTTTTGAATAAATTTATGTTTTGAAGCCTGATTTATTATGTCTTTGTCTGAATAAATATAACCATGCTGATATTTAATAATTTCAAATTTTTTATTTTTTAAGAAAGATAATAAGTAAAATAAGTATATCTCTACTGGAAGATAAAATTTTTCATAAACTATTTTTAACAAGTTTAAATTTGATCCTCCAGGACTAATTAAAATTTCACCATCTTTTTTTAAAATTTTTTTACATTTTATAAAAAATTTATCTAATGTTTTTTTATCAAATGCATAAAGTAAACTAAAACAGACTATTACATCATACTTTTTTGAATGTTTATCCTTAAGGATATTCAATTTTAAGAATCTAAGTTTTTTAAAAATTTTTTTTAATTTATTTAATCCAGCTGGTTGATTTAAATCTGAAAGAATAATGTTGTAACCATGGTTTATAAGCTTTAGTTCAGCTACTCCCCTCCCTGATCCAATTGATAAAATTTTTTTTTTTCTTACTAATATTATTTTTGATATAATCAACATACAACTTTAAATCATTACTATAAAATTTTTTGAAAAATTTTTTTTTAGTAAGATAATTTTGATTTGCTTTAAATGATATTTGTAATTGATCATTCCAATTTTTTTTTTTGAAACTACCATAATTTAAACTTGTATCAAAACGAGAATAATAATGATTTAAATTTTTTTTTAATTTAAGTGCATATTGGAACCATTTAATCATATTAACTCAATTACTTATTAAATCTTTTTTGAAATCCTTGATAATATTTTTAATTTGTAGATCAATATTTTTTTTGGGTTTAAATTTAAATTCTTTTTTAATTCGATTAATATTGATTTTTGGCTCTGTTATTAGTGTAAATTGATTTTTGAATTTAAGTTTACACTTAGTTTCATTTTGAATTAATTTTGCAATTTTAAGTAAAGTGATATTTTTTCCAGAAGCTAAATTATATACTTTTTTTTTCCCTACTTTAATTATTTTGAAAATTAAGTTAATTACATCATCTATATGAATATAATCTTTTGTAGAATTCTTGTTAATTAAAAGTGTGATCTCATTTTTTTTGATAGCATCTCTTATCAGCGAAGGAAATACTAAAGGTGAATTAAAATTATTTCCTAATACATTAGAAAGTCTAATTATTTTGATATTCTTTTTTTTTAAATTTAAACAAATAGACTCTGATGTAAGTTTTAATAAATTATAGTAATCATTTAATACTTGGCTATTTACAATAATATCAGAATTCTCATTAGTTTTTTTATTAGAATTATTTATATAAACTCTTGTAGATGAGAGAAATAAAAAAGATTTGAATTTTGAATTAAATAAAATTTCTTTTAAATGTCCTAAATTAGACTCGAAGCCTTCTTTGGGTAATTTTTTCCAATTATCTGAACCCACACAGTAAATTACATGTCCTAAATTTTTTTTAAAATAAGTCTGATCTCTTTTAATATGATTAACTTTAATTTTTTTCTTTTTTAAATGATTTATAATTTCTGAACCAATAAAACCATTAAGACCAAATATTGTATACATTAATTAAATTAATCCCATTTAAATTTATTTTTTAAGTTTTATCAATGTATATTTTATATCATCTGATATTTTAGAATTTAACTTCAAACCATACTTTTGAATTTTTAATTTAGAAGTATCAAAAGAAAATACATTCGGAATTTTTGAGTTAATATGTTTAGTTTTAATTTTAAAATTATTTTTTTTAATTAGATTTAGTATCTGTTTAACAGTTTTGTTTTCCGATAAAATATTGAAGACATCGCAAGGATAAAAATTTTTTAAAATAATGTAATTCATTACCTTGTAAGCATCTTTTAAGCTTAAATAGGGTCTATATAAATTTAATGCTTTCCCCCAAATTGGAATTTCTATGTTCATTGCAGCATTAAAACAAAATTTATTTACTGCAGTGTGAAAATTCATTCCATTAGAAAAACCACTTATTGTTCCAAAACGTAAAGTGATGTACTCAATTTTTTTTTGTCTTTTCAAAATTAATTCTTCCTCAACCTTTATTTTTGCATATGGGCTTTGAGGATTATAACTTGAATTTTCATCAACATAACCTTTTTTTGATCCATAAATACTAGATGATGAAATATGTATAAGTTTTGACTTATTTCTAGAACAGTAATCAACAATGTTTTTGAAGCAACCAATATTGTTTTTATAGATCATGTTTTTATTTTCAAAACTTTTTTCCGCATTAGTAA
>MDTC01153162.1_pt1 | contig 18256 bp, 25 predicted proteins | sample 811181 | NCBI WGS metagenome assembly MDTC01 (sample SAMN05326644, study PRJNA326480) | marine metagenome | isolation source: seawater | place: Pacific Ocean: North | collected 2011
GTACTTGTTCAGCCATTTGGCGTCTGGTTTGAACCATCCGCGTTCACCTGACGCTCTGCTGAGAGAAGCAAAGTCTGGGATGATTTCTTTGATCGTGTCAGAGTAGAAGTCATACTTGCCCAGACCCGTGAGGCAACACGCAACAAATAGTTTATCAAGCTCCAGATCTGGGAGATCAACGCAGTACTTGAGCGGTGTAGTGCCGTCAGCATCGAAAGCGTCTCTAGCAGCGTCAATGTGAGACTGTATACACGCCTCATGAAGCGGATGTACATAATCATCTGGGTACTCCTCACTGGGGAACAGCGTCTGGTGATCTGCATAGACATGACCGACGCGGTTGGTGTGGTTGTAAGTATATCCGAGGGATCGATGACAAAGCAGAGCCTTCATGATCTTGACGTAGCCAAGCTCATTTTCGAAGATGCTGTTCTTCATGAAGTGTGCGTAGTAACCAGCAAGCAACGCTTCTTGAGGCTTTGACATTGTAAGAGGCGTTACTTCACCTTCTTCCTCTGCCTCGACCTCTTGTGCTTCTTGCTGCTCTTTGGTCTCACGCATCACAAGCTCTTGGATGGTGACAGCAAAACGAGAGCTGTTGTATTGGATGCACAGGATCTTGTCGGCAATGCCATATGTCTCATGGTTTTCATCATAGACAGCGGTAAAGCCACGGCACTCAGGATCATCCCAATAGAATGAGTCACGCAGAAGGATGGCGTCTGCATATCCCTTTGCACGATACTCCTCCACCATTGCAAGCAAAGCGAGGTTTTGGCGTACTTCAAACTCATCGATGTTAGTGATGTACTCTTCATCGCTGAAAAGATCTGACTCGATTTGCAACTCGTCACGACGCCTGTTTACGTCAAACAAAGCATGCTTGACCTCAATCTTTTTGAGAGTCATGAAATGCTTGATAGAGGCGATGTGATAGTTGACGTTCTCTTCCAGATACTTGTCCTGCGCTGCATGATCGCCAAGCGTCAGAGCCTCTGCCACGCCGATGTTGAATTCATAAGCACGGAACATCTGCTTGGCTTTGTCAGACAGCTCAGCGAGGCCCACACGCTGTTTAACCCACTTGTCAGTTTGACCAAAGCGAGCAGCAACTGACACAAAGTCTTCACTGCCATCTGCCACAAGGGCCATAATGACATCACACTCGTCAAGCGGATGCATGTTCTCACGCATCATGTTGGCATGGAGGCCAACCTCACGATCATCAGAGTCAAGAACCACGCAGTTTACGAGTGTGTCCTTGTCCTTGTGTATCTGGCGCAATGCTTCAAGGCGGCGGCCGCCATCTATGACGTTGTAGCCCTTGCCGTTCTTAACGACGACAAGATTGTGAAGCAAGCCTTTGGATCTGATTGAGGCGACAAGTTGGTGGTGGCCTTCTTTACTGGCTTTTACTTGCCTCACATTGTAAGGGCTTTGTTTCAGTTCCCTTAATGGAATCTGCTGCTGCATCGGTCTTTTCCTCCGTTTGCATGATTACAAAATAGTTCTCCCAATCTCCGCCCCTTGGCTTAAAGCGGCACATAGGGAATGAGTATCGATCATTCTTGGGTTTGAAGGTGATTACTTGGTGGACGATAGTTTCCCAATCTCCATCGTAAGCCCAGAACTGAAGCGAGACCATATCGTCCTCCACCTTCCATGTGATACGGTGGCAGTCGATTGTAGTTGTTGAGCTGTGCAACTCAGTCCTCCATGATTTTGTCTGTCAAATACTTGCTGGCGAAGGCGACACCAATCCATAACGGTGCGCCCAGAACGCTTACCAGAAGCGTCGGATTGATCCCCATACCTACGAGCAAGGTCAGGACAAGAAACGACAAGGCTAGGTGAACAGTGACGAACCAGCCAATCCAGCGGGTCTTGTCGTTCAGGAAATTGAGTCGTCGTATTGAATTGAGCATGTGTTTCTCCCGATGTAAAATTCTCTTTGGTCATCATCCATCTCCGATTCCACAAGAAGATCGGGGCTACCGCATGTCGTGCAGAAGCCCCCGCTAGTTGAGTCGTAATGTTTGAGTTCCTCGTATGAGGCGTGCCATGTCTCACAATCACGGCAGATGTATAGTTCATTCATGGGTCTAGTATCCCTTCTCGAATCATGTCTGAGATCCTGTCTTCTAGCCAAGGTTCTTTGAGGCGTTGGTACAGGCCCGTATCGTGGATGTACTGCCAAGCATCAACAAACTCCTGATCGGATCGAGGCGTCTCTATACCCTTGGCAATCATAACCGCTACATTGGGGGTCATATCACTTATGAATGGCTTCATTGGCTTCTCCTCTGAGGCGTGAAGCAGCGGATTGCAGCACAGCCACTCGTCCACTGCTTCACTATTCTGATGCTTTCGCCACTTCCCAGCGGTGATACTCACATCAGAGTGGGTGAGAGAGGCGGGGAGGAAATCCGCCCCTCTCCATTTCAGATTAGAATGGGATGTCGGTGTCGTCTACCTTCCCGCCAGCCGGGGCGTTGCCACCCTCTGACTGGCTCCCACGGGAACCAAGACGGAATGTCGAACCAGCACCAGCCAGCTTGACCTTGAAAGAACGCTGAGTCTGGCCTTCCTTCTCGTACTCCTCGATGATGGGCTGACCCTGAACAAACACGGTGCTGCCCTTCTTGAGGTACGGCTCGATGACGTTGGTGACGAGGCCTTTGCCATTGCCACCATCCCACGCTTCGCAGCGATACCAGTGGGTCTTCTCGACCTTCTCACCGGCCTTGTTGGTGTAGTTCTCGTTGACTGCGACAGAGAAGTTGGCAACCTTCGTGCCGTTCACGTCACGGACTTCAGGGTCTGCACCAATGTTACCGGATACAGTGATCTGAGCGAAATTCATGTCGATTCTCCTTACGTTGGACATGATTGAAATGAGGCAGTTTTACATCATGCCCAGGATGTAGGCGTTAGTGGTGCATATGCACCAGTTTGGCTTGCTTCCTTCGGATCCCCGGTACGCAGGCCTTCTCCCGGGTTAACGTCCACATTCGCCGTGGATAGGCCCAACAGGCAAGGGACTGTTGACTCCCTCGGTGAAGTGAGAGCGGCTTTTCAATTAGCCCCAGTCAAATCACCTATGTAACGCTTTTGTCCTTCTTCAGGCCTACTAACGCTACAATTATAAATTTTATCTTGGCTTAACTTCTTGCCACCGGAAGCGGAGTCCAGAACGGACAGGCCTCTTGTAACCCACTGCTTTCTTTGACAAAAGCAATGTCAGAGAAATTAGGCACCCCCCTATCACTGCTGCCATCATGCCAGCGAAAGTGCCAGCAAACATAACGACAAGCAGCAATGTTGAAATGATGTCGATAGGAACGTCAAGCCAAAGAACTTTTTTGAAGTCAAACTTGGCTAGAAGAAACAGGATAGCGAGACCGGCAAACACACCGGCAATAATAAAGAACAACATGTGATCCTCCTTTGAGGCGAACTGAGGCGAAAGCCCTTTTTGCCCCGGCACGCACCCTGTTAGGGAGTTCGCACCAGGTCGTCGAGGGTTGTTAGGGAGCGACTAGCGTCCCTGACGGAAGGGGGTTTGGGGGAGGGAACATCCCCCAATGGGTGACAACCCACGCACAAAAAAATGGAGAGGAGCCGAAGCCCCTCACCACGCAGCTACTCAAGCCGCATTGTGTCTGCACCATGATCCTGATCGACTGGTGCCTCGACCAAGCCTGTCTCCCGAGCAAATGTCCAGAAGTCATCCTTGTTGGCTTGGTACGTCTCCATAGTGAGCTGACCCTTTCTGGCTCGCATACGCTGAACCTTGGGAAGATCCTTGAGCCGAGTATAAGCACCAAAGCTGATGCCGCTGACGTCAATGGCGTGCTGCCTGACAGGTCCGCGAGCTACCTTGAACGCCTCGTTCAGTGTCCACCACTGTACACGAAAGCGCTCCAGCTTCTCGTCGTACTGCTCGATGGTGTTCTGCGTGATCTCGATGCCGACATCGTTGCGGATAGCCTTGGCACGCTCACGCTTGGTCTGGACCGCACTGGCTGTCACGTTGTCCATCATCTTCTCGAACATGCGGGGCAGCTGGTCGCCCAGCTTGGCCTGTATGATGACGTCGTTGCCATCCTCGAAGTGATCGACAAGTCGCTTGAGTATGACGCCAAGCTCACGACACCACTGCGTGTGGTAGTCGTCGTCGGGCAGCAGATCCTTCTGCAGTGCCTTGGCGATGCGGTCAAGGTTCTCAGGTGTCAGGTCGTCCATTGTCATCTCGGTCATGTGATTCTCCTCTCAGTCAAACAGAAAGTTACGATAGCCTTTAACCCAGAATAAACTGGCACTGGCTTCTATCAGAACCTCGCAACCATCTTGGGTTAGCTTGTCTGCCCAGCGATGCTCTTTGAACATCTTCTGCGAGTCAGCAGGACAACCAAGGTTGTGCATGACGTTCAGTGCAGCCGTGATGCGTCGGATGTGTTTACGCAGCTCAGACTCCCAATCGCTCCACTCCCCACGGTGACAGGTCATCTCCTCACCAAGGTTGATGAGCAACTGCTCGTGGATACGAATAAGATCGGCAGGGCTGATCTCCCAGATGGTGTTCGGTATCTTCGTAATCATGATTCACCTCTACGTTTGCGGGGTGGGCAATCCTACCCACCCCATGTTGGCTTTGTGTCAGTCAAAGATGTTGATATCAGAATCGCTCATCTGCTCTGCCAGATCAGCAGCACGTTGCAGATCGCCTGACTCCAGTGCCTGACGAACCTCATCGGCTGCCCAGATGGCACCGTAGTCATTCCAGTCGTGATCGAACAACGGCTGGTGATGAGCAACAACTGCATCAGCAATGACTTCGGACTCATCGACCGGACGGAACTTGTATGGTTGCATGGTCTTTCTCCTTTACGTTTGACCAGTTCGCTACACACTCACAATGATTGGTAGCCTTGACCCCGCCGGACCACAGCAGGCTCGCAGCAGTCAAGCCCCTTGCCCGCAAGGGTGAATATTGTTTGGCTGGTATAGAATCAGATGATTGAGAAACATGAGCCGCGCTACTGCACGGCGACACCGTACGGATCATACGAGATATGAGCCAAAGAATATTCAGGGCTTTACTGACCGAGACTGAATGGGGTCATCATTTCATGATAGGCTAACAAATCGTTGTGTGTGTGTTTCAAGACAGAGAGTCGCCCTGTGGAGTTCGCTGATGTCCCCATCAGGACATCAGTGAAACACAGCGACGAACGGTAGCGTGATGACTTGCATGTGAGTGTGTTAGCGGAACCCAGAATCTCAGCGGAAGGGCGGTGCGAGCCGACCTTTCACCTGAGATTATGCTGGTGTCCGATTACTACGAATCATGCGTTGCCCGGCCTAGGGCAAACAGGCTCCGCAGATGAGCTTTAGCTCAACCTGTGGAGGAACAATAACAATGGGTTACAACAAGTGACTTGACAGGGTTTTGAGAGGACTGTGTATACTCGCTCGTAGCGCAACAGGACACGAACATGACCAAGGCAGACGAAAGCCAACAAGAGCGATACAAAGGTGGTGTGGTTCCGATGGAAGACATCGAGAAACATGCTCCCGAAGTGCGGACGGCACAGCCGCAAGTTACTGATGCACAAGCGGAGTTGGTGCATGTAATCTTGCATGATGGTTGCAACCCAACAGAAGCAGCAGAGAGGTTGGGTAGGAACAAGGCTTGGGCGTACAATACGCTACGAAAACAGCATGTTATCGATTACCGACAACAGTTGGCTATGCTAACTTTGGGATGGGACGCCACACAAGCGATGGCGACAATGAGAGAACTGCTGACAAGTAAGTCACAATACGTCAGGCTGGAAGCTGCAAAGGATCTGATGGATCGCGCTGGATTCAGACAGGACGTGGTGAGAACACCTAGCACTGCGGTGCAGATTAACTTTAATGTTGACTAGGGGTCCCAACGCTAATGTAGGTCTATGTGTAAACCGACTTGGAAAACTGCGACGGACTACATAGACGGTGAATTGCATACGCAACGGATTCATATAACCTGATCCTGAGAAATATATTTTATCCCGAGGAGGCGATTTTGGGTAAGGAAGAATCAACCAGCGAAAGCAGCGGCGAAGCTAAGAAGAAGAAGAAGAAGAAAGAAATAATCGAAACCACGCCTGCGCCTGCACCAAAGGCAACAGGTCGTCCAGATGATCCAAAGCCAGCTGCGCCAACACCGAAACGTGATCCCTATGCTGTTCGAGGCAAGGTTGGACAAGGAAGAAAACCTGTAAGCACGGCTCCAGCAAGAAGTTTTAGAGTGGAGTCATCAGAAGGAGACGCTAAAACAGGAGCAAGTCGAGGAGCGCCCACTAATCTTCGTGCAGAGCAGGATGCAATAAGAGCGCCGGGTCAGCGTAATAGAAATAAAGTTGCAGAAGAGCGCCGTGGAAGGCCAAAAGAGCCGGGTGGTAATGCCGATCGATCTCCTGAAAAAACCGCTCCTCAAGCAGCATTTGATTCTATTCAAGAGCTAAGGGGAAGGCTTGATAACACTGTGCCTGGCCTTCTCGGTGGAATGAGCCGTTTGAACCTGAACAATCAAATTAAACAGCTGCAAGAAGGCGGCACTCCTGTCATGTCGGGAACCATGACAGTCGGTGTTGTATCTAAGGGTGGGACATATAGTGGACGCTCTGAGTATTCTGACTTTGCAATGTCCAGTTTTCGCAAGAACAGAAAGACTGGTATGCCGCCCATTCTAAGAACACCTTTGCCAGGAACAAGAGGAACTGGATCTGGTGGGGGAGGTGACGGTGATAGAAGGGATACAAGCCCAGAGCCTGATGTTACTCCAAAAAAGCCAAGGCAGGATTTACGAGATACAGGTTTGATGGGTTCTGATGATGTAGCCGCAAGAGCAAGAAGGGCGCAAATATCTGGTGGTGCTGGCTCTGCTGCTCGTCGCCAGTTTCTCAAGGGCCTTCGTCGGTGAATCTGGATTACAAGCCGCCGGGGCCAATTGCTAAGTCCTTTATGAGAGACAATGCCTTTGTAAGGGGCATTCGCGGTCCCGTCGGATCTGGAAAGTCAGTTACCTGTTGTATGGAAATCATGCGTAGGGCTGTTAATCAGCAGCCCAATGGTTCTGGTATAAGAAGAAGCAGATGGGCTGTTATCAGGAATACCAATCCCCAGCTTAAAACCACCACGATTAAGACATGGCGTGACTGGTTCTCAGACGAGATTGGCAAGTTTGTGTGGTCGCCTCCGTATACACATCTTGTCAACTTCGCTCTGGGAGATAAGACTACTGTTGAGCTTGAGGTTATCTTCTTGGCTTTGGACAAGCAGGAAGATGTGAAAAAGCTGCTATCATTGGAGCTTACAGGGGTGTGGATCAATGAAGCGCGAGAGATCCCTAAATCGATTGTGGACGCCTGCACTATGCGTGTGGGCCGCTTTCCCTCTATGCGTGATGGTGGGCCTTCTTGGTTCGGTGTCATCATGGACACAAATGCACCAGATGAGACGCACTGGTGGGGAATCATGTCAGGAGAGGTTCCGGCACCTGAATACATGGCAGAAGAAGAGAAGATTCTTCTAGTCAAGCCAGATGACTGGATGTTCTTTTCTCAACCAAGCGCAATGAAAGAGATCAAGAACATAGCTGGTAATATTGAGGGCTATGAGAAGAACAACAAAAGAGAGAATGATGAGAATCTTCAGCCTGATTATTATGACAAGATTATTCTTGGAAAGGCTGCATCTTGGGTTAAGGTTTATGTACTGAATCAGTACCAAGCCCTGATGGATGGCAAGGCTGTCTATCAATCATTTAGAAAGGAAGCTCATGTTGCCCAATCACCCATTGAGCCGAGTGATGGCAGGGAGATTATCGTTGGCATTGACTTTGGCCGCACGCCGTCAGCAGTCTTCACACAGCAACTCCACTCGGGAAGATGGACGGTCTTCCACGAAATCATCGGGCAAGACATGGGGGCGGGACGCTTCGCAGATATACTCAAAAGAGAAATAACCAGAAACGGATGGGACAAGCACGACTTTAAGTTCATAGGAGATCCTGCGGGCAATCAGATGGCCCAGACATCAGAGCAGACGCCGTTCATGATTCTAAGGGCGGCCGGCATTCAGGCCTATCCTGCGCCAAGCAACGACACACAGATACGCATCGAAGCTGTCGATGGTGTCCTAAACAGGATGGTGGATGGCTACCCGTCGTTTGCAATCAGTCCGAATTGCACTGTGCTAATCTCTGGTTTTGAGGGTGGTTACCAATATAAGCGCCAGTATCACATGGGTAACGAGCGATTTGAGGAACGTCCTTCTAAGAACAGGTTCTCTCATATTCATGATGCTCTCCAATATGCATTTTTAGGGGGTGGTGAAGGTCGAAAGGTAGTGTTCGGTGGGAGTAAGCGGCCTTCCCATACAACCGTTGCGAGGGTTGGTAACCCCTTGGAGAGACAAAGACAGCGTAATGGCTTCAAATCTAGGCGTCTCAGAGCATGAATTGGATAATTTGCTTTAGACATACCAACAACATTGGCCCTTGGAGACTGTTTACCTTTCACAGAAAGCAATTTGGCCATGTTTTTGCTGTTAGATACGATAGTAACCTTGGTTTATGGGTTAGATTTGAGTGTGCAAGCCAAAGGTTTAGGTTCGAGATTTTAGGTGAGGAAGAGTCTGATTTTTTAGCTTATGACATGCTAGAAAATTGTATATGTGTTGAAACAGAGGTTCAGGAAAGTTGTATCTATGCCCCTCGCTGGCTTTATTGCGTTAGTTTTGTTAAGCACATACTCGGTATGAACAAGCCTTGGATTCTAACCCCATACCAGCTGTATTGTGAATTGATTAAAAAAGACCACCGTATCATCTTTGTGAAAGATGAAGGAGATGAAGATGGGATTCATGTCTGCCCCCAGCCCACCGGGACCTGATCCAGAACTGGTCAAGCAGCGAAAGGCTGAAGAAGAGCGACTTGCAAAGCAAAAAGAAGAAGAAAGGCGTCGCACTGCTGATATGGAGCGTAAGAAGAGGGCTAACCTTCTTGGACAACGCTCACTGCAAGATGAGGAGTTGGAGGGCTTTACCGGCTACCGTCGTCGTAATCTTGGTAAATCAATTAGGAGCTAGATGTGGCACCTCAGGTAGATGATGGTAATCCTCTTCCCCCCACAGGTGGAGTAGGCGACAAGCAAGAACTAAAGCGTGTAATGGATCGCTTTAAGAAAGCAAAGAGTCGCTGGAACTCTTGGACAGATCTCTGGGAAGAAATTTATGACTATGTTCTTCCTCATCGTGAGAGCTTTTTTCAAGAAAGTGCAGCAGCTAGACGTACCGAAAATATATATGACGAGACTGCTGTGGTTGGTCTGCCTAAGTTTGCTTCTCGCTTACAACTTGGCTTCTTTCCACCGAATGGTCGTGCATTCAGACTTCTTCCCGGCCCTGAGTTTCCCAATGAACTTCGCAGCAAATCCCTAGAAGAAGAACTTGATCGTATTACTGACCTTATTCATGAGGGTCTTCGTAACTCTAACTTTAATGCAGAGATGCATGAAGGCCTTCAGGATCTTGGTCTTGGGACTATGAACCTACTCGCAGAAGAGGGTAGGTTTATGGGAGATCTTCACTTTACCTCGGTTCCTCCTACCAATCTTGCTCTATTGCCCGGCAAGATGGATACAGTGACTGACTGGTTCCGTTGGAACTTTCAGACTGATCTTACCGAAGTCAAACATCGGTATCCCAAGGCCAAGTTCTCTGAAAAGATGCTCAAAGAGCAGAAAAAGAACCCGAATAGAAAAACACGCATCATCGAAGCTACTATGTATGATGCTACAAATAGATTTAAGGATGAGTACACATACTATCTGATATCTGAAACAGATCAGACAATTTTAATGAAAGAAAGGCTCAGTGGGAGGGGCGCTACACCTTGGATAACTACACGCTGGTCTAAGTCTGGTTTTGAAGTTTGGGGTCGCGGTCCTGTTCTACAGGCAATGCCAGCTATCAAGACACTTAACCTGACGGTGCAGCTTATCCTTGAGAATGCTGAAATGGCTATCTCGGGCAGCTATGTGTATGATGATGATGGTGTTTTTAATCCTGATAATATCACCATACAGCCGGGAACATTTATTCCAAGAAGTCCCGGTAGTGTAATTGATAGTCTTCAAAGTCCAGGACGGTTTGACGTAGCGCAATTAGTATTAGATGATATGCGCCGCAACGTCCGTAAGGCTCTTTTCATTGACGAACTGGATACTCGTCCTAACGCTAGGACTCCTTTATCTGCTACAGAAGTCAGTGAACGTCTTGCAGACGTTGCACGAGATATGGGCGCAGTTGCTGGCAGGATGCAGAAAGAATTTTTGCAACCGCTAGTAGAGCGAATCGTCTACATCTATAAGAAGCAAGGCCTCTTAGACATACCAAAGGTGGACGGACGCGAACTGCGTATCGTTCCAGTTTCTCCCCTGCTGCGAGCGCAGGATCAGCAAGACGTTTCTGATTTTGTAAGATTTCAGCAAACAGTTGCCTCCACCTTTGGACCCGAGATTACCCCTGTCCTATACAATCAGGAAAAGGTGGTTCAATATCTTGCTCAGAAGTTTGGGATCATGGAGGAGCTTCTTGCAGATCCCCAACAGGTGCAGGGCAATGTCGAGGTTCTGCAACAGTTGATGCAAACACAACAGGGGCAATAGTGAGTAAGCAACGTGGAACGATTTCGATTGATGGTCGCGGATATACTAGTGACGTTGAAGCTGACCTTAATTCTAAGGCCTACGGTCTCTTTGGCTCTGGGATTGGCAGGGATTTTCTCCAGTATCTCGAAAGCATTACGACACAGAGCATACATCCTGCTGGAACAAATATCGAAGTATTAGCCCATGCTGAAGGTGCTAGATGGGTTGTTGCAATTATGAAGGCTCGTTGCGAAAAGGGAAGGAAACAGACCGATGGCTAAACCAGCAAATCCCAGCTTATACGCAAGAGCAAGGGCTATTGTTAAGGCAAGGGTGAAGAAGTGGCCCAGCGCATATGCAAGCGGCCAGTTGGTTCAACAGTACAAGCGCATGGGCGGTAAGTACAGATGAGCCTTAAAAAATGGTTTGGTGAAAACTGGGTAGATATATCTACAACAAAAGATGGCAAGCACCCTAAGTGTGGTCGCAAGATGGGTGATGGTAGAAAGTATCCTAAGTGCGTCCCTGCATCCAAAGCTGCTAGAATGACAGCATCTGAGAAGCGAAGCGCATCAAGACGCAAGAGAGCAACCAATCCTGCCGGTGGTGGTAAGAAACCAACATATGCGAGGACATGATGTCAAAGCTAACAAAGCGTCAAAAAGAAACTATGAAGAAGCATTCCAAGCATCATACAAAGGCTCATATGGACTTTATGACCAAAAAGATGATGGGTGGTGCCACCTTTACTCAAGCTCATAAGATGGCTATGAAGAAAGTAGGCAACTAATGAGTACACCTGCATGGCAGCGCAAGGAAGGACAAAACCCCGAGGGAGGCCTCAACGAAGCTGGAAGGCGTTCGTTGCGAAGGCAGGGGAGAAATATCAAACGCCCAGTTTCGGCAAAGGAAGCAAAGAAAAGTCCAAAGAAGGCAGCAAGACGTAGATCTTTTTGCGCTCGTATGAAAGGCATGAAGAAGAAGCTAACTTCTGAAAAGACACGAAACGATCCAAATAGCCGTATTAACAAAGCACTAAGGAAATGGGATTGCTAAATGAGTGAGGAACTACAAGAGACTGCAGAGGTTGAAGAGCAGCCACAGGTTCAGGCAGATATGCAGGAGCAACCTGAGGAATCATTTACTGACAGGCCTGGTTGGCTTCCTGATAAATTCAAAACCCCAGAAGATCTTGTAAATAGCTATACAGAGCTAGAGCGTGGTTTCTATCAGCGCAAAGATGATATGCGTGAGCAGATTATTGATGAGATCAATCAGGAGGCTATGAAAGATGCTCCTGCCAGTCCTGCTGATTATGAAGTTAATCTTCAAGCTCCAGATGGGCTTGAGTACACAGTTGATGAATCAGACCCGCTTCTCACTTGGTTTCAAGCTAAGGCTCATGAATATGGTTTATCTCAGGAAGAGTTTGATGGGCTGGTGAATGAGTATGCCGAAGCGGATACTCTCCGTGGCCCTGACTGGAATGTTGAGTCCGAGCAGCTTGGTGAATATGCCGAGGATAGGCTTAGTCGTGTAGAGGGCTGGGCAAACGCAAGCCTTACACAGGAAGCCTATGAAGTGTTCGCAAACATTCCTGCATCTGCCGGTATGGTTCAGCTTTTTGAGGAACTGATGGAACTTAATGGACAGCCACAGTTCAATATGATTTCTGAAACAGAGTTTCAGGAAGTTCTTTCCATTGACGAGCTTAGATCAATGCAAAATGATCCTAAGTATTGGAAAGAAAAGGATCCTGCATTTATCGCTAAGGTTCGTGCAGGGTTCGACCAATATGCTCGGCGTAACAGTTAATGTGAATTAACAAGCTGAGAATATTGTGACATCTTGTTTTTGCAAGAAGGCCCTGATGCAATGGATAATCTACGGACCCTGCGCTGATGGATAACCAGACCGCAAGCAAACTTGTATCAACTCGATCAACCCTTGGGAGGGTATAATGGCAACACCATCCATTAGCACTTCCTTTATCGAAGAGTTTGAGTCTGGCGTTCACATGGCGTATCAGCGCATGGGGTCCAAACTCAGGAATACCATTCGTACTGCGAATGGGGTCAAGAATAAGACCACATTCCAAAAGATCGGTAAGGGCTTTGCTACTACCAAGGCGCGGCATGGCAATGTCGCACCTATGAATCTTGCTCACACAAACGTCAGCGTAACCGTTGAGGATTACTTTGCTGGCGAGTGGGTAGATGATCTAGACCAACTCCGTATCAACCATGATGAGATGCTTGTCGCTCAACAGTCTGGTGCATATGCGCTAGGCCGTAAGACTGATGATCTTATCTTGGAGGCTATGGATACTACCACTTCAACCCATAATGAAACCAGCAATGGTATTACCCTTGCCTGGGCATTCGGTCTTATGGAGCTTTTTGGCAACAACAGTGTTCCTGACGATGGTCAGCGTTATGTTGTAGTTGGCTGGGAGCAGTGGTCTCAGCTTCTTGATTTGGATGAGTTTTCTCGCACTAACTATGTTGGCGAGGCAGATCTTCCTTTCCAGAATGCTATGACCGCTAAAGAGTGGCTTGGCTTTATGTGGTTCCCTTTCTCTGGCCTGAGTGAAACTAACGGTTCTGATGCTGCTGGCACCACACACCGAAAGTGTTTTGCTTGGCATCAGGGTTCTGTGGGTCATGCAATTGGCGCTGATGTTTCGTCCAACATGCAGTATCATAACGATAAGGATGCATATTTCATTCTGAACAAGATGCAGATGAATGCGACCCTAATCGATGCTGAAGGTTGTTTCGAACTTGAGCTAAAGAAATAAGGAGGAGTTAAGATGGCTTATACAGACGCAAACTTCTCTTTGGTCAACTATTCAGGCAATGGCTTCCACATCTGGCACTACAAGTCCACTGGGGATGCTCTGAATACCATTGATGCTGCTGGCTACTTCAATAGTAAGTCAGACGAAATCAATGTTGGCGATGTAATCTTTATCAATGCCTCTAATGGCTTTGGTATTGCAACTGTTGTCTCTAACTCAGGTGGCACCGTGGATACTGGTGACATTGTGAGTATGACAACTGATAGTCGCTAATGGCTAAAGCACCAGCAAAAAAGAAGGCGGCAGCGAAAGCTGCCCCTTCCTCGTCTGCCAAGACTATCAAGCGCCGTAACGGCACAGTCACATTTGGCAAAAATGCAACTATTGGCAAGGGAGCTAAGTAATGAAAAAGAAACCAATCAGAAAGCCTAAGCCACGAAAAGGTGGAGGTTACTGATGTACCACTCTGGCAAAAAGCCCAATAAAAAACAGACCAAGAAAATGGGCAAAGCAACCCTTACTGCAAAGCAAAAGACTCTGCCTAAAGAACTGCAGGAAAAGATCTTGGCAGCCAAAGAAAAGGCATAGCCGTGCACGCAGGATTCAAAAATTGCCCGACATGTCCGACGAAGGCTAAGTGTCGTGCAGCAGGAAAATGCCTCAATAAAAAGAAGTCTCCTAGAAACATGGGACGTTAGTAAATGCCAACAACTCCATCTACCGATATTGAAGTAGCGCAAAAGGCAATGGTTCTGATCGGTTTGGAGCCATTGACTTCATTTACAGACTCGACTGATGAAGCCCTAGTTGCAAATACCATTTATGAAGACGTTGTCTCTGATTGTTTGGGTCAGCATAACTGGAACTTTGCTACAGGACAGAAGACTCTTTCTAGACTTACTGATGTTCCTGTTGATCGATGGGACGCAGCGTATGCTCTTCCCACAAACCCAGATACCTTACAGGTTATAACAGTTACCATTGATGATGTTCCTCAAAGATATGACATCTATGAGCGTTATGTTTATATCAATGCTGAAGCAGAAGATCCTGTAGTTCTAAATTATGTGTTTCGTCCTGAAACGCAGTACTGGCCCCCAACATTTACTATGTGGGTTATCTTCCGTCTTGCATCTGTATTAGCTTTGTCTGTAACACGCAAAGCTGATATTGCCAGTTCCTATACTACTCTTGCCGATGCTCAGTTTCGTCGTGCAAAGGCAAGGGACAGCCAGCAAGTTACAACTCAAGGTCTACGTTTAAGCAGATATCATCGTGCTAGACTTGGAAGTGGCATCTATCAGGAAATTGAAGGAACTACAACATGAGTATTGAAGGCACATAATGAATGGCACTACTTCGACAGCTATATACAAATTTTACTTCAGGAGAGCTGACACCACTCTTTACGGCAAGGGTTGATTCCAATGCCTATAAGAATGGCGTAAAGGATCTTGAGAACTACCGCATTCTTTCACAAGGAGGTATTAGGCGTAGGGGTGGCCTTAGATATCTTCAAACATTAACCAATACCACTTATCAGGCTGAAGCATATGTCTTCGATGAAGATGAAGCCTATATTCTTCTATTTTCTAACACCAAAATCGAGATAGTTGACGCTTCTAGCCCAACTACTATTGTTCAGACAATTACTTCGTGTCCCTGGACAACATCAATGATTGGTCAGCTAAAGGTGGCCCAGTCTGGTGATACGATGATTGTCGTTCATCCTGACATGGCTGTTCAGAAGTTAACAAGAACTTCAGCAAATACATTTAGCAGAGCTGCTTTTGAATTTGATTCCGCTGATGGAAAAACATTCCAGCCATATTTTAGATTCTCTGCGCCATCGATTACGATTACGCCTCAGAATACGAATACAAACTCTCAGACATTTACTGCAAGTTCTTCTGTCTTTACTGCTCAGGATGTTGGTGACAAGATTGAGTTCATAGACTCGGCTGGTACCGTAGTCCACATTACTATTTCTGGGTTTACATCTGGAACACAGATTACTGGTACATTCAGTGGTGCGGTGGCTAATACAAATGCCAGAGACACATGGAAAGAACAGGTTTTTTCTAGTCAAAAGGGCTTTGCAAGAAGTGTTGCTTTTCACGATCAAAGACTAATTTTTGGAGGTACAAGAGACCTTCCAAACCATCTATTTGCTTCAAAGGTAGGAGAGTTTTTCAATTTCGATGTGGGGACAGGTCTTGATGACGAATCAATCCAAGTCCAGATTGCGGAGAACCAAGTCTCCGAAATCAAGTCGATTGAGTCGTTTCGTCATCTATCGATTTTTACGTCGGAAGCTGAGCTATTTGTTCCGACAACTGAAAACAGGCCGTTAACACCAAGCACTATATCTATCAAGCGCCAAACATCTTATGGCAGCGGATCTGTATCTCCCGTGGAGTTTGACGGCGCTCTTGTTTTCCTTACAAAATCCAAAGGTGCTGTGAGGGAATTTGTCTATTCTGATTTAAGCCAAGCATACAATTCTGACGCTCTGACTCTTTTATCTCAGCATTTGATTGGCTCTCCAACAGATATGGTTTCTCAGAGAGAGGCACCAGATCAGGTGGAGGCTTACCTCTATACTGTAAACTCTGCTGGCAAAATGCCTGTTATGGTTAGTATTCGTAAAGAGCAGCTGCAAGGCTGGGCTGAATATACAACAGCTGGTAGCTTCAAAAATGTCGTAAATGTGAATAGAAAGATTTACGTTGTTGTAGAGAGGACAATCAATAGTCTTACAAAGACACATCTTGAGTTATTGGATAATGATTTTCATGCTGATGCTGCGGTAAAGTTGACCAATGGGAGTCCAACAAAAAATTGGACAGTAAGTCATTTGCCCAACACTGAAGTTGTAGTTAAGTCTGGTAACTTTTCTCTTGGTGCATTTACAACCAATGGATCTGGGGCTTTGACTGTAACTGATGCTGTTTCGAATGTAGAGATTGGTATTAATTATACCCCAACGATGACTACCCTACCTCCTGAGTTTACATTACAAGATGGAATATCTGTCGGTCAGAAGCGTAGAATTGTTCGTGCTGTTCTTGATCTTAATGAAACACTAGATGTTAAAACAAAGGGAACTAGCGTTCTTGTCAGAAGAGTGACTGATGATTTTTCTCTTGATCCCCAGCCAATTAGTACGAGAAAAGAAATCTATCTTCTCGGCTGGTCTTCTGAAGGAACGGTTACGATAACTCAAGATCAGCCCTTACCCCTAACTCTAAATGGCTTGTTATTGGAGGTGGAACTGTAATGGGTATGGGACTGCAAGTAGCTGGCCTTGTACTTAGCTTTCAAGCTGCTCAAATGCAAAAGCAAGCATATGAAGCAGAAGCACAGGCGCAAGAAGAACAAGCTGAAATGGCAAAAATTCAGGCTGCTCAGCAAGAAGTTGAGCGTAATAGGCGTTTACGTTTGCAGCTTGCATCTCTTGGCACAAATATGTCGGCTCAAGGCGTTGCAATTGGAACTAGCCCAAGTGTATTGGCATTGGCTGATGATGAGAAGAAAATAGCAAAAGAAGACATTGCCTCTATCAGACTGATGGGACTTTCCAACAGGCGCAGATATGAGGTGGGTGCTGCTGGCAGTCGTGCTGCTGGGCGTGCTGCACAGCTTGGCGGCTTTGCTAAAACCATTGGTGGTGCTTACAGCATCGGTCAGGGTGTAGGAACTGCATAATGGCTTTTAAGAAAACAGGTGGAAGATCAAATCTTGTTCAGCCTACTGGCTTGCCTAACTTCAGTGGGTTTAAGCAAGCTGCCGCATCCTATAACCAGATTGGTGAATTGGCTTATGGTATTGGTCTCGATGACCGTAAGCGTGAGTTTAACCAGCTAATCCGTCAGGCAGAAATTGATGGCAAGACTGCTGGGGTTGTCTACGATGAAAAGGGTGATCTTGTCCCCCTTACAAACTTTGACTATGAAAAGGCTAGTCAAACATTTGCAGAGTCTGATCAAAAGCAGATACTTGCCACATATCGTAAAGCCGCTGTTCAGACTTATGTAAATGCTGCTGCAAATGATATTAACAATGCAGCAGCACAAGCTCTTATCGATAACCCCAATGATCCTGCCGCTATCAGATCTAGCGCACAAGGATATCTTTCTGGCATCAATAACCTCGATAATGAGATTTATACAGCACTTGCGCCAAAGGTTGCTTCTGCATTTACAAGAGTAGAAAACCAAGCTCTTGCTCAGCAACGATCTGATGAGATTGCTTATGCAGTAGATCAGGGAACAAAAGCCTACAATCAGAACGCCATAGAGTTAGGCGTCCTTTATGCAAAGAGCGAAGGGACAAACAATCCAGCTCAAGCAAAAGCCCTACAGGATAGGATTAATGAGATCCTGGGTGAGCAAGCTGACATTATCATGGGCCTTGAAGCCAATGAGGTTTCGTCAGTAACCATTGATGAGATGCAGGATGCACAGGCGACTGTGATTGCTGCAAAGGTTTCTCAGTCAGGCGTAGAGCGTGCTTATTACTCTGGCGGTGCAGCAGAAGCCTACAGGCTTATTAAGGACACCGTAGCAGAAGCTGAGTTAAATCCTGATGTGGACTCTGCAACTCTCAGAGCAGTTATGACCCAAAGCGTTCAGACACTTTCTGCGATTGAGACAGCAGAGACTCAGGCGCAAAAAGAAGTCATGTCAGGCATCTATAATGATCTTTATAAAAAGATTGTTATTGATGGTCTGGATATTACTGCTGAGCTTGCTGA
>MDTC01011333.1_pt1 | contig 18255 bp, 29 predicted proteins | sample 811181 | NCBI WGS metagenome assembly MDTC01 (sample SAMN05326644, study PRJNA326480) | marine metagenome | isolation source: seawater | place: Pacific Ocean: North | collected 2011
AATACAATCAGATGTGACTGGAATGATAAAAATAGGTAGATCTAAAAATCCTCAAAAAAGATTAAAACAGCTTCAAACTGGTAATCCAAATAAATTAAAATTAATAGCCGAGTTTAAAGGTGAAGGCTGGAGAGAAAAAATATTGCACGAAAGATTAGAAAGATACAGATTAGAAGGAGAATGGTTTAGCTATAATTGTGTTGGAAGTATACCTGATTTCTTATATGAGAAAATAAAGTGGGGATCTTTTGATGACTGGTGGAATAAATAATTTATTTTAAAAATCTAGTATTAAACTTTTATTTTTGATATTTAATTTATAAAACATTATGTTAGTAAACATTATTTTATAATGTAAAAGAGGATTTAAAAAATGACATACATTGCTGAAATTGATAATGGGACAGCAATATTCACAGAATTTACAGCAACTTCACATGTTGCTAATAATTCTAAAATAATTTGGAATACAACACCTCGAAGTACAGGAACGCCCGGCATTACAATTGATAATTCAGGTAATATTACACTCAGCGGAGGCCGAGCATTTTGGCTAATAGCTTCACTTGACGTTACTAGAGCTAACACATCTTCAAATGTTTATATTGAATGGCAGGACAATAATAATAACACGCTAAGTCAAAGTGATGGAGCTAGCTCTATTATGTATAAGGTTGCAGGTACTCCAACTGCTAATGCAGCTGGAATGTTTGCAACAAATATTACTATTGGAGGATCTCAAACGTTATCACTTAAATATACAGGAACATCTAATCTGACAGTCAATACAAGTATGACATTATTAGCAATAGAAATTGGGAGAACATAATGAGTTATAATCCAGCTAGTGCAATCTTTGCCCGTACAAATTCATCAACTGATGTTACACCAGCTCTTACAGAGAAAATAATAAATATTGATAAATCAATTATTGATGGGTCACAATTTGATGGTACTAATTTAAGTGCTAATTCTAACAATATGATTGTGCAATGTGATGTAAGATTTAATTATTCAAATACTTTTGCTCCATATTCTCAAACAAAATGGAAAGGTGGTGCTGTTGAGGACGTAGCACGGCAATTGCCTCCTGGTCAAGCCGGGGGATTACATTCTAGGGATGAATTCTGGGGTTACGGTTCTTCAATAAGACCTGTTGCACAAGGTAACGAGTATGGTTCTTTAACAATATATGCTAATAATTGTCTTGTGATTGGAGTAGTAATATGACGTTTATTGGATCTAATGTAACAAAAGCAGGTAATTTATCTACTACTTATCATACATGTGATCATGATGGTGTGGCTGTAGGAACTGATGTGAATATTAATGGCACCAGCTCTATTTCAGGAGTTACAATAACTAATAACAATGCTGTTTTAAGCTCAGGTGCGTCATATTACTTAGAATTTTCTGGTGCTATTTCCAATAGTGGAGATGCTGGAACTGTACAGTGGTATAATCAAACGACATCTAGTTACGTTGGACAACAAACAATTTTAAGAAATCCAGCTGCAAGTGGTACTAGAGTAAATCGAATGGTTGCGCGTTGTTTAATATTATCAAGTGATTTTGGTTCTAATAGTACTATGACATTAAGCCCACGAACCACAGCAAAAACAGGTTCAGCTGTATATGGCTGGAATGGCAATTTTACGCCGCCTCATGTGAGAATAATAAGAATTACGTAATGATATAATTAATTAAAAAAGGAAAATTATGAAAAATTTTTTTTTGGAAGAAATTCGTAAAAGAGGAGGATATTCTTGTTATCATGCTCATTTTGATAAAGCTTATTTAATGACTCCTGATATATTTGAAAATTGTCAAGTATCTTTGCAAGAAAAATGGAAATTATATAGAGAATTTAAACAAAACTATACACAGAAAGATCTTTTAAATAGAATGTCAAAATGTGTAGTTAATATGATTAATCAGAATGTTAAGTACGTTAGAACTTTTGTTGATGCTGATAGTATTGTTGGTCAAAAATGTATTGATGCTGCAGTACATTTAAAAACGATGTATCAAGATGTAATTAAAATAGATATTGCAATTCAACCTTTAGAAGGTTTAGAAGATACGTCAAGTAAAAAAAATTTTTTAGAAGCATGTAGAAAAGCTGATTTTGTTGGAGGTTTACCTGATCGGGACTCTTCACCAGAAAATCATTTGAATTTACTGTTCGAATTAGCAAAAAAATTAAATAAACCTATTGATATTCATGTAGGTCAAAATAATATTCCGTCTGAAAAAGAAACAGAATTGGTATTAGATAAAATTGAACAACATAAACTTAAACAAAAAGTAAGTTTAGTACACTGTATTTCTTTAGCATGTCAAAAAGAAGGCTATATAAGACATCAGGCAAAGCGTATGAAGAAATTAAATGTTGATGTAATAGTTTGCCCAAGTGCAGCAATAAGTATGAAACAAAATCATTCTATATATTCTCCCATACATAATTCAATCGCACCGGTGAGTATTTTATTAGAAGAGGGTGTCAGCATTAAACTAGGTATAGATAATATTGAAGATTTGTTTATGCCTTTGGTTGATGGTGATATGTGGTTTGAAACTAGGTTATTAATGGAATCGACTAGAATTTATAATTACAAGAAAATTATAGATATCGTGACTGCTTAATAATGTTATAAGTTTTAAAAGGATTAATTAAAGAAGTACTTAAGCTAAAAAAGTCAGCTCCTGCATTACGATATCTTATTAAGTCGTTATAGGAATAAATACCACCTCCTGCTATTACTTTTTTATCATTACCAAATTTTTCTTTGATGTAAATAATATCAGATATATTTTGCTCAATCAAACTTTTACCTGATAGTGCTCCAAGATTAGTTTTTTTAGAATTACTAATATGAATAATATCAGTATTTAAATTGCAAAATTCATCTAGTAAATATTCAGGAGATTTGTGGGGTATTTTAATAATAACATATTTTAACTCTGTTTTTGCTTCTTTAACAATTTTGCTAGTTATATTAGTTATATTATGATTAGGACAGCTGACATTAAATTCAATACCTTGAATGTTGTATTTTTGTGTTTTTTGTTTAATAATTTTTAAAAAATAAGGCCATTCTGAAATGTCTTGCATTGCTATTGAAACGATTGCATTTTTTTTATTATATTTTTCTATTCCAGGATTTCTAAGACCCACAGAATTTAACCAGCCATTTTCAGTTTTCTTTAAAGTTGTTAAAACTCTATGCATTCCTTTACGTCTATTTAACGTATAAGTACCAACTATTCTTGTGCATCCTTTTATATTTGGATATACGTTACTAAAAGGTGGAGATAGTATAATTTTTTCCATTAAAGAATTTTTTCTACTGATTGAATATTTAGTTTTGAAAGTCCTCTATCAATAATACAAACAAGATTATATTCATAATTTTTTGGTAGAAAGCTTTGCGCCTTTAAAATACTTTTTCCAGTCGTACATACGTCATCAATAATATAAACAGGTTTAGAAAAATCTATAAAACCTTCTATAGATTTATTCATGCCATATTTTTTTTTATTTTCTCTAATATAAGCAAAATTAGTTTTATACTCATAAGCTAATGCTGCAGCATAAGGTATTCCACCTGTCGATACTCCAATAATAGAAGAATTTTTTGGAATTATTACTTTTAGTTGATTAATAATAAAACTAAATACTTCAGGAATACCTGCAGCTTTTTTTATATCGTAATAAATTTTTGATTCTAAACCAGAAGCCAGCTTAATATTTTTTTTATGAATACAATTATTTTTCTCTAAAAGATTAACTATTGACATATTTTTCTAATTCTTTTTTTGGATCATTACTATTTATTATAGATCTAGAAATGCTATAGATAATTTTTTCTTTAGAAATATTTTTTATTTTTCCTCCTTGATAACCAATACCTGGGGATAAAATAAAAGATTCAGGACAGTTTTGAACTGCTTCTTCAAGATATCCTTCCTTGTTGCTTGGAATGATAAGATGTACTTTATTTTGATTTGCTATATTATATATTTTTTTGTAAATTTTATCTTGAATTTTTTCTGCACCTTCGTTTGTTGTTCTGCATAGTATGAAGTTTAATTTATTTTTATAATTAAAGAAAGGCTGTAGTGAATCACTACCTAAATAAGGATTAAGAGTAGTACCATCAGCCTTTAAATATTTGTAAAGATATTCAGAATACATTACATTTGTATGAGGTACATCGCCTATTTTTCCATCATATATCCAATTACATTTACAAAATTTTATGTAATTAGCTATTTTTTTAATTTTTTCTCTATCATTTAAAAAAAAAGCCGGATTAATTTTATAAAAATATACTAAGTTTTTAGTTTCATCAATAATATTATAATACTTTTCTAAAGAATTATTAAAATTTAAATCAAGACCTACACTTATTTTATTTTTCATATATAAATTTTTTACCTAAAAAGTATTGCTATTTAATCTTTGTCTAATTTAGGAATCCAATCGTCAACTTCTTGAGGAAGTATAATCTGGGATTGGTCTTTTGTTTTTATAGGCTTTTCACCGCCACTAAATACTGAAAGTTTGTTAATAACTGCATTTTGTAATTCAAATATTTGCTCTCTTAGCAATTGCATTTGAATTTGAGAGTCACGTAAACGTGCTATAAGTGCAGCACGATCTGCGTTTGCGCTAGCAAGTTTATCTTTTAGTTCTTCAACTTCAGATGGATCGCGACCGCTAGCAATTGCAAGCATACTAGAAATTGATCCTGTGAGCATTCCGATAATTCCTATCAATATATCCCTGTTTTCTTCTACAATTTTTGTTGTTGATAAAAAATAAATAAGTTCACAGATAAGAGCCATAAATACGACACTTGCCCACCAACCACGTTTAGCTTTATCGCTTTTTGTAAACTGTTTATTTGACTTTTCTTTTTCTTTGCTCATTACAACCTCTAAGTTTTAAATTAATATTTTAAATATTTAAAAAGTTTCAATTACTCTTTTAATAAAGTCAACTGTTGCAAAAATAAAAGGAACTATCCAACCGAGATAATAATTTAAATCAATTCCAGTAATTGTATAAAAAATATTATTGGCATGAAATTTACTTGATGTTTGAAGTAATACCCATAATAAAAAACAAAAATATAAAAACATTAACCTAAGAGACACCCAATAAGATATTTCTTTTATTCTCTTATCTCTTAATCGAGTTTTTATTTTTTTAGACCCACCGAGTCTTTTAGCTTTTTCGCTATCAGGAGGAGGCTGAAGCTGTTCTTGTATTAAACCTATTGCATAAATTGCTTCGGGTTCAACTACACCTTTAAATTTGTACAAGCCTACCAAAGCAGAAAGTGCTTTTTTTGGAATATATCTATTTCTATGTCCAGTTTTTTTAAATTGCATAAATGCTGATTTTGAAAGAAGTATTTGTTCTTCACTACAAAGTGACATAGTCCTTGCTGCAATATTTTTGCCAATGCCTTCTAGATTTATTCTTTTACCTCCGGCACGAACCATATGAGCTTCTGATTTTACTATTAGCATTTTATCCCAATGAATTCCTACTCGACTTCTAAAAGGAAACTTTTTTTGTCTTAAATATTTTTTGTATTCAAAAGCAAAAGCAATAGAATCTGATACTGAACCAAACATTATTAAGTGACCGTCTGAAGCATCGATTAACTGACCATTATGTCTTGCAATATAGTTCATAACTGCTTTATCATGAGCACCAAACCATTTTGATGCAATTCTTGCTCCATTTCTTTGTACGAATTTTGTACTGCCAATAATATCTGTTAATACTATTGCAATATAAGATTCAACAGTATTTTCATCCAATTTGACAGACATGTTATTTCTCCTTTTTTGATTTAATTATACATTTGCAATCTCTGTTTAATTCTAAACATTTTTGACAGGGGCAAGAATTACTTGACCATTTGCAATTAGTTGCATCAATATTACAAGGACATTTTTGTATTACACAAATACAGTCAATTTTTCTACATAATACACATATAGTAGAATCATCCCAATTAATCATTTCAGGATTAAAATCAATTTTTTCATTATTTTTAAAAAATAAATTAGGGATTTTAATAATTTTTCTCATCTTATACTTTAAATAAATGCTTATAACATAAGTATTTCTACTTAGAGCAAACTTAATATTATTCTATTCTCATTACCAACAATCTTGATTCACCTGTAGGAAAATTTGTAGATGTAGAAAAATCTGAGCTTCCATTAACATTTATTTGAGGAGTCCCTCCTGGACCCCAACCAGACCAATCTCGCCTTGTATAACACCTAATAAAATCTGTAGAATTATTAGATTCGTAATATGTTCTTATATTTCTTGAGTCATTCCAAGCAGTTTGTTCTTCATAATAACTAATTATAGCCTCTCCTAACCATTCTTCTGAATTGTTTGCGCTTACCCATCCAGAAATTCCTGATACGAAATAATAGTAATAATTATTTATATTGTTACCGTTGTAAATAGAAAGTCTAAGATCTAAAAAATATTTACCTACAGGCAGTAATAATTTAGTATCGTCACTAGAATCTATTGATATATTTTGATTAAAAGGATCTTGGAGAGTTTCTATAGAAGAAAAACTTGCTCTTGCATTAGAAGGAAAATTATTATTATAATTAGAAACTGTATTATAATTTATATTTGAATTGTTAAATTTTACAATCCACGAAGAAAATTTAGCTCTATTTTCTTTTATATAAGACATATTACAGACTCCTTATGAAAAATATAAAACATCCATCACCATAATCTATTTGTTGTGTTTGATCATCTGTATAATGTGATCTAATATTTAAACCGTTTTCTGGTGTTATAAAGTCTATAGCTTCATTTGAAGATTGATATTTGTATTGATTACTTGTTGATCCTCCACTATCTCCTATTACTCTAGAAATTCTAGTTTCATCATTGGAGTCACCTACCAAAATAGATATTGTTCCAGAATCTTGTTCGTCATCTCTACTAAAAGTTGCAAAAACTAAAGACTTTGTATTGTTTAATCCGTCACTATCTGTTGAAGATGAATTATCGTTAAAAGTTATATTTGAGATATTTTGATTTTGTAAAGTTTGTGTTGATAAATTATTTTTATTTAAAAATCCTAAAACAGGAAGTTTATTTTTAATATAAGTCATTTTATTCTGCTTTCCATATAATCATATTTTGAACGTATCTACTATATGAATTAGTTTTTATATTTGATTGACTAAAGTTTGTTGAAGATATTCTTAACTGTATATAAATATCACTTTCAGACTCTACTATTCCTGAAGCTTGAGCGTGATTTCCTTCCTGATCTCCTGAATCATTTGGCCTAATACCTGGATTGTTTCTTCCTCTTATACCAAATTGTGTATAACTTCCGGATGCTGAAGATGCACTATATAATTTCCATTCAATATATTCTAGCGTGTCATTTCTTCCAAAAGGAGCCATACTTTGAATAAAATATCTTCCTGCAGGAAGATATATTGTATCATTAGTATTTACATCAGTTGTTAAACTAGTTCCACTTAAGTTACCAGTGTAATATGATGTACTAGGATTTGAGTTAAAAATATATTTGTGTCCATTTACATATTCACTCATTTGAGGAAAGTTTAAACCATATATTTTTATTTTTAGTTTTTTACTTCCTTGAAATGTCATAAGTCTCCTTATAAATATAGATATAACTATAAATATAATTATAAATATATAATAAAAAATCTTAAGGAATAAGAATGATAGATAAAAATCCGATTAAAAGTAAAAAGTTTTTAGCCTACATTATTGCTGATCTTGGTTGGAAAATAATTATTTTATATATGCTTATGCATCTTGAATCAAAATTGCAGCCAAGTGAGTTAACTTTATTATTAACAATTGTAATAACAAGCGGAATAATACAAATTGGATATATTTTAGGTCAAGCGGCTTTAGATAAGTATATTAGCGCAGCTGTTGAAGTATTTGATAGAGATAAAGAGGATAAAGAGGATAAAGAAAATGAAAAGTAAAAATCTTTTAATAAAAAATATTTTTTTAGAAGGAATAGAAATTTTTCTAGATGAAGCTGAATCTTTATATTTAACTGAAGAATTTTTAAATTTAAAGGAGAATAATTCTTTAGATGTAAAGAGTATTAATAGTGTATTAGCTGTATTTAAGGAAAATAGTAAGATAAATTATTTTTCTATAAAAGATATTAATAAAATTTCTTCAAATTTATTAGAAAATTTTAAAAAAAAAACTTTAGATGAAGAGTTAGGAAGAAATTTATCTACAAATAATGCTGGTCTTTATTCATCGATTAATAAAGAAGGACCAATAAGTCCAGAAAAAATAATTTTTATGATAGATGAAGAATTACCACAATCTTCAGGTGATGAAGAACAAGACTATATTTATTTTAGAAATTTATTGACAAAGAAGATTGTAAAAAATAAAAATTAATATTACAATTTGCTTATCTTTTCACTTTTCTTTTAATTATGTATGGTTCTCTGTATAGTAATTTGTGAAAAGCTTGCATTACTTCTTTTGTAATGTCTTCTACCTTTTTATCAAAATTATTGTCAAAATCTTCAATTTTACTATAATCTTTTTTGATAATTTTTTTAATTTCTTTTTCAAGATTTTTGTCGACTTCTTTTTTTAATTGAGAGTCAACTTCTTTTCTAATTAATGACTTAATTTTTTTTAAATCTGATTTTGTCAAATTTTCGTTTATCATAAAAAACCTCACGTTAAATATATATAGGACTTTAAATTGAATAATAACATCTGGTATAATTATTTTCCATATCAAAAGCCAAGAGAACAACAAAAAAGAGTAATAGAAAAAGTTTTAGAAGAATTTAAAAATGGTAAGAAATATGCTATAGTTGATTGTGGAACAGGCGTAGGTAAATCTGCAATAGGTTTAACCATAGCAAGAACAATAATAAACAGTTCAGAGTTTGATGGAAATTATCAAAATGGATCTTATTTTTTAACAACACAAAAAATTCTTCAAAATCAATATGAAAAAGACTTTTCAAAAACTTCTGGTTTGATTTCTCTTTATTCATCTTCAAATTATACATGCAAAAATGATAAAAATACTTGTTGCAAAGAAATACAAGCAGGTTTAAGAGCAAACAGTCTTCCTAAAAAATTTAATAGCTGCAGCTATGACTGTGTTTATAAAAAGAAGAAGAAAGACTTTATAGAGAAAGATTTAGGAATTACAAATTTTAGTTATTTTTTAACAGAAAAAAATTATAGTCAAAAGGTACCAAATAAAAGAGTTTTAGTAATAGATGAAGCACACAATTTAGAAAATGAGCTTACAAGGTTTGTTGAAATCAGTATATCTTCTTATTTTGCAAATAAAATTCTTAAGCTTAAAATACCTAGTAATTTAAATACACAATTTAAAGTTTATAAATGGATAAAAGAAATATATTATCCTGCAGTTCAAAAAAAATGCGAGTTTATTAAAACCCAGTTGAAAAAGTTTGGAATTACATCAAATAAATTAGATGAATTTCAAAAAATAACCAAAAATTTTGACATGCTTTCAGGACATGAAAAGAAAATATTACAATTTATAACACTTTATGACAAAGATAACTGGGTTTTTGACATTGAACAGAAGCAAAAAGATAATAAAAGATTCATATTTAAACCTATTGATGTTTCAAATTATGCAGCCCAGTATTTATTAGATTATGCTGACTATATTATTTTTATGTCTGCAACAATAATTTCTCATGAAGGTTTTAGTTTAACTTTAGGTTTACCTTTTGATAAAACTATTTCAATAAAAGAAGATTCACCTTTTCCAGAAGAGAATAGACCAATAATTTTTTCTTCTTGCGGAAGTATGTCGTTTAAAAATATAGAAAAAACCTTACCCGTCATAGTTCAAGCTGTTGATTCTATTTTAGAAAATCATAAAAACGAAAAAGGTATTATTCATACACATAGTATAAAAATAGCTGAAAGTATTTTAAATAAATTGTCTAAGAAATATAAAAATAGACTTTTAATAGCATATGGAAAAGACAGAGATGAAATTTTAAAAAAGCATATTAATTCAAAAAATCCTACTGTATTATTATCACCATCTATGGCAGAAGGTGTCGATTTAAAAGGCAATCTTTCAAGTTTTCAAATTATATGTAAAATACCTTTTCCTTATTTAGGTGATAAAGTAATTAAAAAGAAAATGTCTAAGTGGAACTGGTGGTACGATACACAAACAGTTAGAACAATAATTCAAAGTGTAGGAAGAAGCATAAGATCAGAAAAAGACACAGCTGTAACCTATATATTAGATGATGACTGGAAAAGACTTAAAAGCAAAGCTAGAAATTATTTTCCAGAAAGTTTTTTTAAGAATTATCATGAATATTGAGGTTTAAAATGGATTATAGAAAAAGACCGGGTGCAGGCATTATTTGTTATTTTGATAATAGAGAAAATAAAATACCTGAAATGCAGCAAGATATACTTTTTTTAATTTTGGAAGACAATAGCGGAAAGTATGATTTACCAAAAGGATGTCTAGACAATAATGAAAAAAATATTCAATGTGCCATTAGAGAGACTGAAGAAGAAATAAATTTACAACCTTCAGATTTTGAAAAATTCTTAATAGATGATGAAAGGCTAGCCCATAAATGCGGTAACAATCTTACTTTATTTTTAGCAGAAATAAAAAAAGAATCTATTTTAAATAAAAAGCCAAAAATTAATATTAATCCTGTCTCTTTTGTTAAAGAACATAAAAGTTTTTATTTTTTAACAAAAGAAGATGCAAATAATAATCTACATATATTTTTAAACAAAAGCTTAGACTGGGCATATAATATAATCATATATTCAAATTTGTAAAAGAGTAATATGAATAGCAAGTTATTAGAAGTTTTTTATAAACTAAAAGTATTTAATCAAAAGATAAAAAACAATAAATTAAGATTTGTTAAATACAATAAAGTTTATAAAAATAATTTTTTTTATATGTATCAACTACAAAAAAGTAAAGTTTTAGAAAATAATCCTTACAAGGACATTATTTATAATTATTTAATAAAAGCAGAGGCAAATTATCCAGGGTGTTCTTATTTTGTGATAGAAAAGCTTTTGTCAAAACTTAATGTTAACAATTTAAATAATAATAAAGTTAAAACAGAAAGCAATCTAGAAAACCTTAGAGCATATATAACATCTGTTTCTAGTAACAAAGAATACGCAGACTTATTTTTAAATATTCTTAACTTTAGTGGTCCTGATGCAACAATTATTTGTAAACCTACAGAAAATAGTGAAACATCAATTATTAAAAAGAACAATACTTATTTTAAAATTGACTTACATGAAAGCTTTCGAGGCGTTTATTTTTCTAATCAAGTTGAAACTACAAAAAACTTTATTATATCTGTAATGGATGCATACGTTGAAAAAGAGTCTGAAATAATGTCTTTGGTAAATTATTCTGCTGAACAAAAAACTCCTGTTGTTTTAGTTTGTAGAGGAATTTCTGATTCTGCAATCTTATCGTTAAAAAATATAATATTAAGAAATAAAATTTATATCTATCCGTATATAGCTAAATTTAATAACGAAGATCCTTTTTTGTTAAAAGACTTATCAGAAGCCTTAGGTTCCCAGCTTTTTTCTCTAGAAACAGGTGATAATTTATATACAGGTCTTGTTGAAAAAACTACATCTAAAAAATTAAAACTAAAATCTAACTTAATAGAAATTTTTGACATAGAAAAATCTTTAGTAAAAAGTATAAATGAACAATTAAAAAATGCTGACTTTGAATTAAAAAAGTATTTGTTAAAAAGAAAAAATAGACTATTACCTAACATTGTTGAAATTCATGTGCCTAAAGATAAAATTGATTTTATTTCTGAAATAAATAATTTAATAAGATGTTATAACCATTGTATTAGATACGGTTTTTTAAAAGATGAAAAAGAAAAAGTTTATTCCATTAAAGAAAATACAGTTTCTGATAAGCTTTCTGAAAAGCTTTTTAATACACTTTCAAATATTGGTTGTGTAATAATGGAGAAAAAAAATGAGTAATTATATTAAACATTTAATTGAATGTCAATGTACACTTCATATTTTTAAAAATAAAACCAAACCAATTTATCATAAATTTAAAGTATTCTCTGAAATATTAGATGACGATCAAATAAAAGAAAAATATGTTATTTGTAATAATTGTGATATTGTGCATAGGGTCTTTGAAGTTTGTAAAAGTGAAATAAAGTGGGGATCTGAAGGTTTAAAAAGTTTGGTTTTAACAAAAGAAGATATAAAATTTAATCTTCACTCAAAAGGTTTTGATAATATAGTTCTTGAATTAGAAAAAAACAATATTGATTTGTGTGAGTGGGAATATATTGATTATCTTTTGGAAAATAATATTAAAGGACAAGTAGTATTAAACAAAAACGAAATTGATAATAATATAGTATATAATATTCTTTATATTAAAGACAATAATTTTTCTATTAAAAAAGAAATAATACAGAGGTTTTTATAAATGTTAAATCCTAATGAGCCTAATGATTTAAAGTCAATTGAAAAGTGTCGTCAAATAAACAAAACAATTATTGAATATGGCGTCAGCAATAACGAAATTAAAAAAATTATTGAACTTTTATCTTTAGAATTAGAAGATACTAATTTAATGAAAGAAATTAACAATTTGTTAAAAAGTGATATAGCTATAAACAAAGAAGAAAAAATAGTAATTTGAAAGGAAATATAATGTCAGAGCATATCGAAGAAAATAGTGAATTTAGCCCAGAAAGTATTCAAGAATATTATGATAAATTAAGACTTCTTGTTGAATCAATGGAAGAAGATGCTTTAAAGGCAGATAAGGGAAATAAGGCAGCGGGAGTTAGACTTAGAAAAAGCTTGAGATATCTTAAGTCTGTATCAGGAGAATTTGTTAAGTTTACTTTAGGAAAGTAATTTATTAAGTTTTTTTAATGTGTTTTTTTCTATTTGACAAACTCTCATTCTAGTAATACCAAATAAGTCACCAATATCTTGAAGTGTTAAGTCTTTATTTTCATTAACTTTGTTAATGATGCAATTATTTGATTCTTCAAGATCATGCCAATATCTACAAGAATAATTTATACAATTTTTTTTGCAAGATTTGTGTGCAGAAAAGCACGTATTGTTTTTAGTGTTATTAAGTGTCATTATAAAACCTTTCTATTTATTTTTAGTATATAATTAGTATTATAGAAGTGTTTGAAAGGTTTTATAATGACACTTAACAATGCCAAAAAGCTTTTTGTTATTGATACAAGCGTTCTTTTATATGATAAAAATTGTATTGAAAACTTAAGGGATAATGACATAGTTATTCCTTTGATTGTTTTAGAAGAATTGGATAGATTTAAAACTAGAGAAGGAATATTAGGGGAAAATTCAAGATATTTTAATAGACTTTTAGATGATTTAAGAGAAAAAGGAAGTCTATACGATGGTGTATTGTTAGAAGAATTAAATTCTGTAGTAAGAATTGAATCAAATAATTCTTGGGATGGTTTAGAAAACTTAGATGTAAAATCTAATGATAATTTAATTATTGCAACAACTAATTTTTTAACAAAAAACAATAAAAACTATGAAAAAGTAATATTAATTACTAAAGACATAAATCTTAGAGTTAAATGTGACGCAATAAAGTTAAGAGCAAATGATTATTACGCTGATTATGAATTCATAATGAATAAAAATGTCTTCACGGGAGTTAATCAGATTGAAGCAGAAAGTAGTTTGGTAAGTAATTTATATAGTAATAAGTATTTACGTTTAGAAAAACTAACAGATACAAAAGAGTTATTCGAAAATGAGTGTGTTGTTGTTAAATCAATAGAAGATTCTTCGTCTGCACTTGCAATACAGAAAAACAAAACTCTTTGTCTTGTTTCGAGTCGTCAAGAAATATTAAAAAAGACAGGAATTGATGCAAAAAATAAAGAGCAAATATTTGCTTTAAGCTTGCTTTTAGATGAAAAAATATCGTTAATTACAATGACAGGAGTTCCAGGAAGCGGAAAAACTTATTTGGCTTTAATGACATCATTAAAGGAAATTGAAAAAGAAACTAAAAAAAGAATCATATTTACAAGACCTATTCAGACAGTTGGTAAGGACATTGGTTTTTTGCCTGGAACTTTAAATGAAAAAATGGCACCTTGGCTTTCTCCTATTGTAGATAATTTTAGAAATCAATTTGGTGACATGACTTATTTTAATCTAATGATGGAGAAAGGTATTATTGATATAGCACCTTTGTCTTATATTAGAGGAAGAAGCTTTAACGATGCAATAATTATAGTAGATGAAGCTCAAAATGCAACCGTGCACGAGCTTAAAACTGTAATTACTAGAACAGGTAAGAATTCAAAAATATTACTTTTAGGTGATATTGAACAAGTCGACTTGCCTTATATAAATAAATATTCAAATGGATTAACATTAGTAATTGAAAAACTAAAAGATGTGTCTCTTACTGGACATATTAATTTTACAAAAGGCTACAGGTCAGAATTAGCTAATGTAGCAGCAGAAAAATTATAATAAGGAATTTATTATGCCAAAACTATACGATGCAAATAGGCTTAGAAAATCTTATCCTTTATTAAGAGTCAAACCTGTTTATAAAAAATTTCTTGAATTAGATGCCGCCGGCGGAGATGTAAATGTTGAAGTTGCAATTGTTAATTTTAACAACTCCTTTCAAGAAACTTATACTTTTGTTGAATCTTACACAGAAATACCGGTAATTGCTCTAACACCTGAAGATGACAATGTCAATATTTTTATTACAGGACTAACTACAACAGCTGTTATAATTGAAAGTTCAAACAGTTTTACAGGAAAAGTTCACGTTCAAGTTTTTGATGCGAGTTAAAAATGTCTATAAATTATGAAGTAGGAAAAAAAAATTCAAGTTCACAAGAATCAGAAGTAACAATTAATTTTTCGAATCAATATTCTGAATCTCCTGTTATTAAAGTAAGTTGTGATAAGAATATAAATTTATTTATTAAAGAAGTTACGAATACTTATTTTAAAGTTTCTAAAAGTTTAAACGAAGAAGTTTTTATTCATTATATAGTGATTGAGAGATAAAATGGCAAAAGATTTTAAAAGTAGTCAAATACGTGTTGGAAAAGTAATAGGCAGTAATTCAAATCAAAACGAGCCTAAACTTATTGTCTATCCTGATTCTAGTATTTTAAACAATTCTGACTCTGGTGGTATTGATCCAAATATGTTATCGAATGTAGGATCTGATACATTTTTATTTGTAAGTGGATCAATTTGTGGCAAAAAAAATAACATACCAGACTCTGTCACAGTTTTTGGAGGTGACGTTGTAATAAGTGGATCTTTATATACTGAAAGAGTAGATGACTCATTATGGGAAATAGATCCAACTGATAGTGATAATCTTATACCTACAAATATTTTAGATGGCGATACTGGTTTATTTGGTTTAGACTTTAATTTATTTGTTGAAGAAGATGGAACAATTATTACTTCACAATATACAATGACAAATAGAGATAATGCTAGTGATAGATACTTTGAGTTTGATAGTGAAGGTAATGTAATTCCTATTGATGAAGAAAACTATAATAGTTTATGTGCAACAAGTTAATTAAGGAAATAAAATGGCTGATATAGAAAAATTTATATATTATAGTAATGGATTAAAAAAAGTTTTACAACCAAACGATAGAATATTGATTGGTACCGGTGGGCTTGCTTTTGAAGGTGATATAAATAATGACTTTAAACTTGAATTAGCTGTTATAGATCCCACTGCTGATAGAACTATAACTTTTCCAAATGCAACAGGAAATGTTCTAATAGATAGTCAAGACTTAGTTTTAAACGATAATATTAAAATAAAATTAGGTACTGGTAATGATCTTGAAATATTTCATGATGGCACAAATAGTATTATAAAAGATACTGCTAATTCTGGTGGAAGTACTATAAAATATCTAGCAGATACTCAGACTTTTCAAAATAAAGATGCCAATAAAACAATGGCTGTTTTTAACGCAGAAGGTTCTGTTGATTTACATCATAATGGAAATAAAAAGTTTGAAACAACATCAACAGGTGTTCAAACTACAGGTAATATTAATATTAATGGAGCATATACATTTCCAACTTCTGATGGAACTCCTAATCAAGTCTTACAAACTGATGGAAGTGGTACATTAAGTTTTGCATCTGTATCTAGTAATTTATCTAATGTTACTTCAACTTCTAGTGAATTAAATATTTTAGACACATCTGTTCAAAACCCTTCTACAAATGATTTTTTAATGTATAATGGAACATCTTTAGTCTGGGATAAGCCTGAAGAAGTAATTGTTGCAGAATTAAGTATCCCAGGCTTAGACCTTCAAATAGATACAAATGCTTTCAGATTTAATTGTCCTTTTGATCTCAAGATAAATAAATTAGAATTATATTTGGATCAACATACAACTTCTGGCGACATTACAGTAACTCTAACAAACACGACTGACAGTTTGTCTATGATTTCATTAACTTTGGGAACAACAACAATAACAGGATCAACAACAACAGTTTCTAATTCTTCTTGTGATGCTGGCGACATATTAACTTTAGCAATAACAGCTACACCTGCTAATGCTCAAGGTTTAAGAGCAAATTTATTCTTTGAGAGAAGCTAATGTTGTTATTTAGAAAAAAAATTAAATCTGGATTATATATAAGGAAATTTGATCGTTATATTAATGCAGATACTGGTGGTAACCATTCTTCAACAAATGATGATCCTAGTCGTTTAAATGGTTATCTTGATTCTTCTTGGTCAGGGGAAGGCCCGTTAAATCAAGTTAATAGAATTGGTGTTATAGCAAATTTAGATACCCACGTTATTTGTGGTATTGTAAAACCTGACGTTACTGGCACATGGAATTTTAGACTAAGGTGTGATGATGCTGGTTATCTTTGGGTTGGTTCAAATGCTGAATCTTTAGAATGGGATCTTAGTAAGAGCAATGCTCTTTGTGATAACGGAGGAGGACATCCTGCTGCAAGTGTTGATGGTTCAGTTAATTTAATTGCAGGCCAGTATTATGCTTTAAAAGCAATAGTAGGAGACAGAGGAGGTTCAGATGCATTTATTATTGATTTTAGTGGTCCTTCTGGATCAATTTGGTCATCATCTTTAACTGATATAGGTAGAAATGGTTCTGGATTTTATTTTCATAATCCTTATGCACCAAACGGGTATAATTTAAATAGTTAATTTATTTATTTGATATTCTCTTAGATTAAACAAATAGTAATATATAATTAGTATTGAATAAAAATTTCTAGGAGAATATAAAATATGGCAACTAAGAATTTAGTACCTAGACTAGATGCAGAAGGAAAGCTTGGTTTAAGCACTAGAAGGTGGCTTGAAGTTAATGCAGTTAGTGGATCATTTCCAACAGTATTTACAAACGAACTTAAAAATAGTGGAAATCAAAATTTAATAGCAGCAGGCGATGGAATAAGTATTAGTTATGAAGATGATTTAATAACAATTACTTCGAGCGCATCCGGAGATTCTGAAGTAGATAGAATTTTTGAAGGACCTGAGGGCACTCAAACAAGTGTAGAAACTATTAATACAACTAATCCTGATGAAAACAAGATATCTTTTTCAATAAGCGGTAGCGAAAAATGGTTCATAAATTCAGATGGACATATGTTACCAAAGCTATCAGGAAATTATGATTTAGGCGGTTCAGAGAATTCTGTAAGAAAAATTTGGGTTAATAATGATGGACTATCATTTAAAACTGATGGTTTCCTTTCTTCAAGGATAAATATTACCAATAAACAAAGGCTTCAATTTGGTGCTTTAAGTTCACAGGACGGTACTACTTATGACTATGTTTCAATTTCAAAAGAAAATGTAAGAGTAGCTACAACTTCTCCTTTAACATTAAATCTTGCTCAAGATCAAAATGATACAAATAGTCTTAAATATTATGAAAGTGATTTAACAACATTAAGAGATTCTATAGAGATAGATGGAATAACTCTTGACAACAATGATAAAGTACTTATTAAAGATTTTACGCAAAGTCAAGAACAATATAACGGAATTTATACAGTAAATGGTGTAGGAACAGGAATTACATTAGATAGAATTG
>MDTC01082125.1_pt1 | contig 18253 bp, 16 predicted proteins | sample 811181 | NCBI WGS metagenome assembly MDTC01 (sample SAMN05326644, study PRJNA326480) | marine metagenome | isolation source: seawater | place: Pacific Ocean: North | collected 2011
TCTAATTATTAACTAAATAAATTTCTCATTTATTTTAGGTTTCTTCAACAAAATAAAAACTTTTCATCATTGCAAATAAATATTAAATTTGTAATATAATTTTGATATCACTTTTATATATGAAATTTTATGCCAGTTTCTGATACAGAACTTACAAATCCAAAGCATAAAACACGTGAAAAAGCAGCAGCTTGGGCGGTACATAGCTTTACAACATCAGGTATTGTTTTAGGTTTTTTAGGTTTAGTCGCAGTATTTGAAGGTAAACAAGAATTAGCTTTTATATTTATGGGCCTAGCTTTATTTGTAGACGGTGTTGATGGAACATTAGCAAGGTTGGCCAAAGTAACTCAGGTTACTCCACAAGTAGATGGTGCATCGCTAGATAACGTCGTGGATATGTTTAACTACTCAGTTTTGCCTGCATTGATGATATATTGGTTTGAAATGGTTCCAGAAAAATTTTCTATACCTGCAGCAGCTTCAATAATGGCAGTTAGTTGCTATACTTTTGCAGATACTTCAATGAAAACTAGTGATTATTATTTCAAAGGTTTTGCCGCTTTTTGGAATCTGTTGGTATTATACTTTTTTCTTCTTGAGACAAGTCAAATTACCAATTTAGTAATTATAGGGATATGTTGCGTTCTAACTTTTGCTCCAATAAAGTTAATCCACCCAATGAGGGTTAAAGCTTGGAGATCTGTAACAATACCTATGACTGTATTATGGGGAGCAACAGCCTTTAGATTGATACATGAAAGATTTGAAACAAATGAAGTTGGTACAATTTCTAGTCTTATATTTTGGCTATGGATAGCTTCTTCAGTATATTTCTTTTCTATCTCTATTTTAAGAACAATATCAAAAAAACATTAATAAATGTTCGCCTCTAAACCAATTGCTAAGCCAAGACTTAATTCTGTACATTGATCAATATATTTTTCATTCCAATCACCTTTACATACTAAAATTTCCTGAATTAACTTCCATTTTAATCCCTGTATTATTGAATTAAACTGTCTCAAAGTGCCTGTTCCATCATGGCCTGCTCTTATCCAAATAGCTGTAGGAAGGCCTTCTTTTTTGTCAAGAAGACCATAATAAGTTCTATCAAAAAAATCTTTTGTGGCACCAGCCATACTGGACAAATTTTCTGTGGTTCCAATAAGCACACCATCAGAATTCAAAATATCTTCAGCATTAGTATCAAAAGGACTTTTAACAGAGATTATTAAATTAGAGGTTTCTTTTGATAGTTTTTTAGTGATTACTTTTTGGATTAATGATGTATTTGGAGAAGGACTATGAATAACACACTGGAGCTTTTTCATTTTAGTACATATTCTTTCCATATTGGAAATAATTATTTGCTTTATTCGTTCTAGTTTTAACATAATAAAATATATATATATATTATGTTTCCTCCCAGAAATAAAACCTCACCCCAACCTGGTGAGGTTTTTTATTTTATTACCACTTTGTCCCCAATTGATAAAGTTCCACCACTAACAACAGAACAGCACACTCCACCTCTCCATCCAGGTTCTAATGCCTTTTTAAGCCCTTTATGAGCTTTTTCCATAACATCACAAGGATCAGTTTCAAAACTAACTTTTAATTTAATATCACCAATTTCAATAATTGATCCTTCCTTTTGCGGGCCACTAAGCCCATTAACAAATAAGTTTGCTCTTCTATTTGTCCAGTGAAGATCCTCTTGAACGTCATTACACGCTTCTTTCCAATCATCTTCAAAAAGAATTGTGATTTGACGATTTCTTTTTTTTCCTCTTGCATCACCAGCTATACCAGTTTCAATTGAAACTTCTGCTGAATTAAGCTCCTCCAGAGCGCCCATCAATTTTCTAGCAATTGCAATACCTATCACCTCTGGCACTATTCCCTCCATAAACAATGAGATACTTAACTAAAAGATTTAATTAAACAATTTTTCAGTAATAATTTTAAAATTAAAATGAATTGGATATAAAAGCAATAAAACTTATTATTAAACAAGTCAAAAACCAAGCATGCTTGTTGGTTTTTCTTCTAAAACGAGAATTTAAAATAGATGAGGCAAGAAAATATTGGCCGACAGTGTAATTACTATTAACTAGCATAATTTTCCTTTCAAAAATTTGACAAATTAACTAATAAAAAATAAAAGCAAATCATATGCCATTTATTATTCTTAATCGCCTTATTATAACTAGATAAAAATCACAATGGGTACAGTAGATCAAATATTTTGGAAATGTGTTCAAATTATTGAATATTTGGGAGACTTAACAGGTCTAGGTTATGAACTGACTAATATACTATTATTTGTAGTAATACAGCCCCTCTTAATATTAGTGTTTTTGTACCTCTGGATTAGAGAAAAACGAAAAAATAAATATCTTACTAATACTAATCAAGCTTTTCCAAAATCAAAATTTATTTATTTTTTTTGGAGAGTATCAAGACTTTTATCTTTAATGGTTTTAGGTATTGAAATGCTTGTTGTTTACTCAATATTCTTTAACGTTTTTAAATTTCCTGTTCAAAGTTTTATTGAAACAGATTTACTCCAATATCTAATAATTATAATACCAATCTGTGTTTTGTTAACATATAATTTTTTAATTTTTGGTAAAGTGTCATTATGGCTTAAAAAGCCATAAATAAAATATTTACCCTAAAACTGACATGCTGCTTTCAGAATTTATTATTCTATTTCGTGAATAAAAACCTATATCAATTTTCCTATTAATATACTTTAAGTCAAGTTGAACGGGATCATCATCGTGATTTTGACCATTTTCACATGACTCAATCAACTTTGTCATCATTACACCAGCTATCGGAGCATTTTTATATTGGTTGCCACTAGAACCAACTGCCATATAGAAACCAGGTAAATTTGATTTGTCATAAATTGGAATCCAATCATCTGATACATCGTATAATGATACAACACCTTTTACTTTTGACGAAAGCGGAAGTTCAGGATATCTCTGGGCTTGCCTAAATAGCTGCGTATTCCACTGATCAGTAAAATTATCATCCCAGTTATCAGGATCAACAAATATTCTTTCATCACATTCAGGATCTTCACTACCAATTAAAATATGATTTCCTGTCTCTGGCCTGCTGTAACATCCAATATCACTGTCAGACACAACAAAAGCTTTGTTCTCATAATCAAAATCCACTGGGGGGCTTACATGTGAAACTTCAACTTTCAATGCCTTTGTTTTAATATTCATACTCTTTTCAACACCTGCCATTTGATTAATCTTCATTGAGTGTGGTCCTGCAACGTTTACAACTATTCTAGAATGAATTTTTGAACCATCAGATAACTCAACCCCAGAAACTCTTCCTTTATCTTGAAGAATTTTTACAACGGAACTATTAAATTTAAATTTACCGCCTCTATTTTCTGCAGCCCTTTGTAAATTATGAGCAGAGAGTTGAGGGTCATTAATGTAACCTGCTGTTGGAAAAAAAACAGACCCCCTTAAACTATTATCATTATGTTTTCCAAATTGAGGATCTGAAGTAGTTTTAACTGGTCCAAATTTATGAGTATCAACTATTGGTAAATTTTCTTTAATCTCATTTGGATCCCATTCTTTATAAGGAATATTTAATTCATTCGCTCTTTGAATAACCTTATCTAGGTATTGATTAGCCTCAGTTTTATAAATCATACAGCCACATTCAATAAATTTAGCTAATCCTTTTTCATCCATAAACCCTAAATATTTCTCCCAATCTTTCCAATAATGGTAACCCTCATAAGCTAAAGCACATCCATCGAACGTGGAATAATGAACTCTAATAATTGCGCATGAAGCCGCTGTAGATCCATATCCTGAGGTAGCATTTCTATCTACATTTATGGTTTTATAACCTTTTTTTGATAACTCAAAACCAATGGCAGATCCTATTACACCTGCACCTATAATTATTGCATCAAATGTTGTTTCCATTTTTATTCTTTCTGATTTTCTTTTTAATTAATTCTACAATATATTTTCCTATAGGCAATGATGATGTTGCAGCTGGAGATGGAGCATTGCAAACATGTAATGATCTTAATGTTTCTTCAACTAAAAAATCATGTATTAATTTCCCATCTTTTGAAACAGCCTGAGCTCTTACTCCTGACCTATATGGTTCTAAATCAGAAATTGTTAATGAAGGACAATATTTTTGACATATCTTTAAATAACTATTTTTATTTAAAGAACTGTAGAATTCACTGATAGCAGGTTGCCAATTGTTAAAAATGAGTTTCCAAAAACCACTGAAAAAAAACATTTGGTTTAAATCTTTCAGATTAAAATTAAATTTATTATATCCTTCTCTTGAAAGGTTTAAGACTGCATTTGGCCCCACAGTTACAGAACCATCTATCATTTTTGTCAAGTGAACACCTAAAAAGGGATAGGCAGGATCTGGTATTGGATAAATTAAATGTTTTACTACTTTATTAAACCTTTTATTCAGTTTGAAATAATCCCCACGGAAAGGTATGATTTGAAAATCAATCTTAAGTCCCATCAATTTTGCAATTCGGTCGGACTGCAGTCCTGCACAGGAAATTAAGTATTGTGATTTAAACATTTCTCCACTTTTAATCTTTACTGATGTCTGATCTTTATTTTCATTTAAATAAGTCACCTCTGCATTTAACTTAATTTTTCCACCCATATCCACAAATTCTTTTGCCATTGTGTTTGTCATTGAAATATAATCAATAATACCAGTTTCTTTGACCTTAATCGCCCCTAAACCAGTTATATTAGGTTCAATTTTTTTTAACTGATTTTTATCCAGCAATTCGGGATTTAATCCATTTTTTTTACATCTTTCGTACAGACTTTGCATGCGTTTCAATTCTAGATTATTTGTAGCAACTATAAGTTTACCACATTGCTCGAATGGCAGTTGATGTTTAGTGCAAAAATCTATTGTTTGCTGAACTCCCATTTTACAAAATTTAGCCTTAAAACTCCCTGGTTCATAATATACACCTGCATGAATGACACCACTATTGTGCCCTGTCTGATGAGAAGCAATTTTATTTTCTTTTTCAAGAAGTAAAGTATTTTTATTAGGATACTCTTGTTGAAGTTGCATAGCTGTTGACAACCCTACAATTCCACCCCCAATAATAATAAAATGATAATTTTCTGACATTGATATTTAATAAAAAAAATACTTTTATAAATAACTAATTTATACAAAAAAAGTCAAAACATTATGGCATATTATTCAATGTTTCAGCGAATTGATTTATTATTGAAGCTGAACTGTTACTATTATGATTATATTTAACTTGATAATACTGTGGCTTTTCAGAAAGATAAAAAAGGTCTAGCATGGGACTAATATCATTATAAAAGCCTTCATCAATTTGAATTTTATTAACATTAGCTTTGTGAGTACCAGTTTTTAAAAATGAGTTTCTATTATACCCAAGACTCTCAATTTTAGAATTTATGCGAAACTCATTATAATTAGCAATAAAGTTTTTATCATCAGTGCTAAGTTTTTCATGCTTAGACTTGTCCATAATTTGATTATAATAATGTTCAAAAATAATATTATTCTCTGTTAAATTTAAAAGTTTATTTCTTAGATTTAAAACCTCAGAATGTAATTCTTTTAAATACTTATCTTCTGATTTTTTTGAAATATTTTTTAATTTACTATCAGTATTTTTGTCAAAACTATAAATTTTTGGGAATAACCTCACTAAATTATAGTGATTTTCTTCTTTGATGATTTTTTTTAAATTGTTAGCAGTTTTCAAAAGTTGTTCTTTATTTAATTTGTTGCAGTCATCAAAAGAATCTCTTGCTTCATAAATATTCCAATAACTTTCTGCATTTTTTAATGATTGTAAATTGATTCCTTTAATATGACTATTGCTTTCAAAAGTTTTTGACAATTTTAATAATGGTTTTGTTCTAAGGTTAGTACACTGCTGTTCATGTTTTCTAGACAAGATATCACTTCTATCATTTTGAACAGATAATGTTTTATTTGAAATCGAGTTTATTGTGGATTTTTTAAAAGTGTTTTCAATTTGAACAGTGCTTTTATTTTCTTTATTGCTTATGACATTTTCAATAACGTAAACATCGTCATTAAACTCCGAAGTTTCAACAAAAAATGTATAGGAGAATGCATTCTGAATATTTATTAAAACTATTAAATAAACTAGAAATATAGTTAATTTTGGTGATGAATACATAAGTTATAATTCTCCTCAATATAGATACGACAATTTTGGAAAAGTTATATTGTTTTACCTTGTTTTTTTTAGTCTAATTATTAAGGCTATGAGATTTATTAAGTAGTGGTTAATAAATGCAAATGCAATTACTCCTAAAGCAAAATAAAACATTCGGCTGTTAACATTAAGAGAGCCTCCAATTAAAACAATCGATAAAATGCTAAAAAAAATCCAGTTTCCAACAATTAAAAACCTTCTGCAAAGTTCTATAAAAGTATCCATTTAAAATCTCTCTATTCTTCTGATGAATATTCTTTCTCAAACTTCTCTTGAATATTTTTTAGTTCTTCAATTGCAGCACGAATATCTGAGCTATCAGTTACATTAATCTCTACTCTTTCTCCAGAATGAGAGAGCATTTTTCTCTTATTTTTATGAATTTCGGATTTAAAATCTTCAAGTATGAAAGTATCAATTGGCCGAACAAAACCTTTAGGTGTAATAGTGTCATTTTTTTTAGTATGCACAGATTCATTGATTAAATTATTAGTATTTTCATCAATCAATATACCATTTCTTGCTGCCGCAGACTGGAGTCTAGCAGCAAGGTTCACTGGACTACCTAACACTGTATAATCTAATCTTAAATCAGAACCAAAGTTTCCCACAGTACAAAACCCTGTGGAAATACCCATTCTAATTCCTAAACCATTTGTAACACCCATTTTTTTCCAATATTTCTGAAGCTCTTCAACTCTGTTACGCATCATTATTGCCATTTCAGCACATTTAAGAGCGTCTTGTACTTCACCCTCTGTCTCAGGATCACCAAAAAAAACCATTATTGCATCACCAATAAACTTATCAATTGTACCGCCACTTTTTACAGCTATGGTTGTCATTTCAGATAAATAAGAATTTATCACTTTTGCAAGTTTTTCAGGTTCCATTGTATCTGTGAGATCAGTAAATTGAATTATATCAGAGAAAAATATGGTCAAGTTTTTTCTGGCATGAGTGCTTTTAACTTCCTGTTTATCTTCAAATATACTTTTATAAATTTGAGGTGATAAATATTTAGCAAGCCTGGTAGCTAGATTCTCAAGTTGGCTACTTTTTTCTTCAATAATCTGGTTGTCAATTTTACTTTGTTCATATAATTGTTCACGCTCTTTTCTAAGTTCCCACTCAGCTGTCCTATCAACAAACTGGCCTTGGACGCCATTTAAATAATCAAAGTTCTCACTTTTTGTTTTTGCAGATAACAGAGAAAAAATTCTTTCTTCACCATCAATATTGATCAGTATCTGAGGAATTAATACTTTACCATTTTTATCAAGCTCAGATTTAAATTCAGAAATTTGATCTTCAGGAACCCCTAGCTGATCTAGAACATCGGGGAAAAAAACATTCGTAATATTTCCCAAAACTGGAAAAAATTTTACAAAATTTTTATTAACTTTTTGAACTTCTAGTTTGTCGTTAGCATAATAAGCTGCTGTAATAGCATTTTCAAAATTAAAAAAACTTAAATCAACAACTTTTTCCTGATTAAAGAAATCTTGTACATTCATAATTATTTCTCAAAAAAATATTTATTTTAAATTATTCACTATTTATAATATAGTATTTAAATTCAAACACCAAAATTTGTGATGAAAATAATGAGAAATAGGTATAATTTATTGTTTAATTCTATAACCAGATTTAAATATTTGATAAATTATAAATAGGCAAATTGAAGCAAAAATCATAATAGCTAAAATGCTAATCTCAATTGAAACATCTGAACTTCCAAAAAAAGACCATCTAAAGCCTGAGATTAAATAAACAACAGGATTAAAAAAAGAAACTTTCTGCCAGAATTCTGGAAGCATAGAAATAGAGTAAAAACTACCTCCCAAAAAAACTAACGGTGTCACTATTAGCAATGGAACAAGATTAAGTTGCTCAAAGTTTTTTGCCCAGATGCCAATTATAAAACCAAATAAACTAAATGAAATACATGTTAAAACTAAAAAAATAATCATCCATAATGGATGCTTGACTGATATATCCACAAAAAAATGTGAAGTGATAAAAATTATGATGCCTATCATCATTGATTTTGTAGCAGCTGCCCCTACATATCCAATTACAATTTCTATAGCTGACAAAGGAGCTGATAAAATTTCGTTGATTGTTCCCATGAACTTTGGAAAGTATATGCCAAATGAAGCGTTTGAAATACTTTGGGTTAAAACCGTAAGCATTATTAAACCAGGTACTATAAAAGCCCCATAGGGGACTTCAGAAATATCTTCCATTCTTGAACCTATGGCTGTTCCAAAAACTATGAAATATAATGATGTTGAAATTACAGGAGAGACTAAGCTCTGAAGCAATGTTCTAAAAGTTCTTGTCATTTCAAAAATATAAATTGCCTTTATTGCTTCAAAGTTCATTTATTTTTCACCATATCTACGAAAATTTCTTCAAGTGAAGTTTGTTTTGTATTTAAATCTGCAAGCTTTAAACCAGCTTTTTTTAAATCCAATAAAAGACTAGTTATGCCAGTTTTTTCTTCTTTTCTTTTATAATTATAAATTATTGAAGATCCATTATCAGATAACTGCAAATTAAATGATGATAATGATTTAGGTATGGTTTTAATTTTGGAAGATAGTTCTATTGTCAAAGTTTTAGAACCCATTTTGCTCAATAAATCTTTTTTTTCCTCAACAAGTAATAATTCACCGTTGTTAATTATCCCAACCCTGTCAGCAATTTCCTCCGCTTCCTCTATATAATGAGTAGTAAGAATTATTGTAACACCTTCTTTTTTTAATCTCTTTATTATGCCCCACATTTCTTTTCTTAATTCTACATCAACTCCAGCAGATGGTTCATCAAGAAAAAGAATTTCTGGTTCATGACTTAATGCTTTTGCAATCAAAACACGTCTCTTCATCCCTCCAGATAATTCCATAATCTTGGTGTCTCTTTTATCCCAAAGAGTTAATTGTCTTAAAATGCTCTCTATAAGATCGTCATCTCTCTTTTTTCCAAAAAGCCCTCTGCTAAATTTTACTGAATTAAAAACAGTTTCAAATGATTCTAAAAGTAATTCTTGAGGGACTAAACCAATAATTTTTCTAGTTTTTCTATAATCTTTTACAACATCATATCCATTAACTATTACATTTCCTGATGAAGGACTTACTATCCCACATACCATAGATATTAAAGTTGTCTTCCCAGCACCATTTGGTCCCAGAAGAGCAATTATTTCACCACTATTTATTTCTAAAGAAAGATTTTTAACAGCTTGCTCACCTGTAGGAAAAGTTTTATTAACTTTTTTTATTGATATAATTGTGCTCATTTAATTCTTTAACTTATTTTCTCTATATTAACTAAAGTTGTGTGAGCACTTGGACCCTGCCCTAATCTTGAAGTGCCTTTATCAAAAGTAAGAGCATTCGGATTTCCTTGCTGTTCTAAGCCTTTATCATCAGTCTCAAACCATGCTCCTGTGGGCAAAGATATAACTCCTTGCATAATATCAATACTAAGAATTGAACGAGCTAAGCAAGAACCTCTATTATTAAAAATTTTTATAATTTCACCATTGTTTACATTTAAAACCTTAGCATCTTTAGGATTAATAATTACAGGCGTTGGTCTTGCATTAGGAACATCTGAAATAGCACATTCGAGTTGACTATGAAGCTTATCATTTGGTTGAGGAGACACCAAGTGGTAAGGAAAATTTTTGGTTAATTTTGATCCTAACCATTCATCAGGTTCTATCCAAATAGGATGTCCTGGACATTCAGAATAACCAAAACTATGAATTTTTTCAGAAAAAATTTCAATTTTGCCAGAAGGTGTTTTTAAAGGGTTTTCATCAGGATTATTTCTGAACGCTTTAAAAGGTTGGGATGCAAACTCTTTGCCTACAACCGCTAATGTAGCCCAGCTTTTATCTTTGAGCTCATCTAAAGATGGGCAGTCTATGCCAGACTTTATAATAAACTCCTGAAAGTCCTTATAAAGTTTTTGGGTCCATTCTTTATCTTCTTTTCCTTCTGTAAATTCATTGTAGGAACCAAGTTTTTTTGAGAGTTCAGAAAAAATATTATAATCATTCTTTGATTCACCTAATGGTTCAATGAGTTTAGGCATATGAAAAATATAATTATCACCGCCATTTGCTTTTCCTATATCCTCTCTTTCATATGAAGTAGTTGCAGGAAAAACTATGTCTGCCCTTTTTGCTGTTGCAGTCCACCAAGGCTCATTAACTATAATTGTATCTGGTTTTTGCCAAGCCTTATTCAATGTGTTCAAATCCTGATGATGATGAAAAGGATTCCCACCACACCAATAAATTAATTTAATATCTGGATAAACTCTTTGCTCACCATTGAATTCATATTTTGATCCCGGTGAGTTTAACATTTCTGCTATTCTTGCTACAGGAATGAAATCTTCAATAGAATTTTTCCCTTTTGGAAATGATAGTCCACCAAAATTTTTTATAGCATTCCCAACACCACCAATTGCGCCATAACCAAAACCTATGCCCCCTCCAGGCAAACCAATCTGACCAAGCATTGCAGCTAAAGTTGTAGCCATCCAGTATGGTTGCTCTCCATTCTGTGCCCTTTGAAGAGACCAAGCAACAGTTATAAGCGTTCTTTCTTTTGCAATTTTATTTGCAATTAATTTAATTTCATCTGCACTAATTCCACATATTTTTTCTGCCCATTCTGCATTTTTTTGGAGACCATCATTCTCTCCAAGTAAATACGCTTTAAACTTTTCGTAACCAACCGTATATTTATTTAAAAAAGTTTTATCAACCAAACCTTTTGTCTCTAACTCAAAAGCTATTCCAAGCATAAACGCAGTGTCCGTTCCTGGAATAATTGGCAACCAATTAGATCCAACTGGCGCATCACCTTTTTGTGGACTAATATTAATTAAATTAATTTTTTTATTTACAAATTTTCTAAACCATTCATCGTTTTCGTGTCTGGTAGAACCCCCCATGCTAACTTTTGAATTATTCGGATTAATTCCACCAAACATAATTATATTTTTTGTGCTTTCTTGAATAGTTGGCCACGTATTCTGAAAATTAAAAATTAATTGGAGAAAATTCATTCCTAAAATATGAGGGATTATTACTTGTGCAGCGGCTGTACTATAGCTTCCAAAAGCCCCTACAAAACCACCAATTGAATTCAGAAAACGGTGAAGTTGAGTTTGAGCATGATGAAACTTACCCGCACTTGACCAACCATATGAACCACCATAAATGGAACCATTTCCAAATTTTTCTTTTACTCGCTTTATTTCATTTGCAGCAATTTCAATGGCTTCATCCCATGGAACCTCTTGAAACTCATCATTGCCTCTTAAATTTTTAGATCTATCTTGAACATTATTTAACCAACCCTTTCTAATTGAAGGTCTTTTTATCCTAGATTTGTGATAAATTGCTTTTGGAATAAGTTTTGAAATATTATTCGGATTCAAATCATCTTGGAATGGATTAGTTGAAATTAAAGTTCCGTTCTCAATAATGGCTTCAAAAGCCCCCCAATGACTTGAAGTGATTTTTTTATAGCGTTTGCTTTTCATTGAAAATGATTTCCTTACAATATACTTTTTAAACAATAACTAACTATTTTGGAAGTGAAAATTTGCTTTTACAGGTTTAAGAGGGGTATTATTAAGAATGATATCAGAAGCCTTTTCTGCTATCATTTGGGTTGGTGCATTTAAGTTTCCACTAACTACTTCTGGCATAACTGAAGCATCTACAACATATAGATTATCAAACCCATGAACTTTTAATTTTTCATCCACAACTGCATCAGGACCTTTGCCCATTTTACATGTTCCTGATGGGTGATAATCTGTAGTAGCTGTTTCTCTTATCCAGTGATCAATGTCAGGATTGTTTTTAAGATCAGGTGAAGGCTTTATTCTTTTCCCTCTAAATTCATCAAATGCTGGTTGAGAAATTAATTCATTCATTTTTTTAAATGCCTCCCTTAATTCAGTTATATCATGGGGGTGAGACAGGTAATTAAAAAATGAATTTGGACTTTCATTTGGATCATCTGATTTAAGTGTTATAGAGCCTTTGCTTTTTGGTCGGAGCTGATCACATTGAAGAAGAAAACCTTGGGATAATATAATATTTCTTCCTTCGTATTTATTAAAAACAGGCGCAAAATGGTACTGAAGGTTTGGATATTTTACTTTGTGATTCCCAAAAACTTGGCCTCCCATTTCCCAAATATTTGATGCCACAATACCTTTCCTTGTTAAAAGCCATTTTAATCCTGCATAAAGCTTATGATGGGGCTGAGTAATTTTATGTATGGTAACATTTTTTTTGCATTCAAATCCTGTAGCAACCAATAAATGATCTTGAAGATTTTGCCCCACACCTTTTAAATTTAAGCTTGCATTAATTCCTTTTGAACGAAGATGATCTGCAGGACCAATTCCAGATAACATTAGCAATTGTGGGGATTTAATTGCTCCACAACTAACAATTGTAGCATTATTTGAATAGGCTTTTTTGATTGTCCCTTCATGCTCATATTCAACACCGATAGCTTTACCTTTGTTGTGTATTATTTTTCTAGTAAAAGCTCTTGTTACAAGCGTAGTATTTTGTCTCTTTAAAGCTGGTCTTAAATGAGCTGTAGCAGCACTGCACCTCATTCCATTTTTAGTTGTGCTGTCAAGTCTCGCTATACCCTCTGGCTTATATCCATTTAAATCATCTGACACCCCTTGACCTGATTGATCGCCAGCCTCAATCAAAGCGTCAAACAAAGGGTTTTTTAATTTTCCTTTTGTCACTCCCAATGGACCCTTACTTCCACGCCAATCATCCTCACCTCTGTCAGAGTTTTCACATTTTTTAAAATAGGGAAGACATTTGTCAAATGACCATTCCTTGAGGTCGTAGCTAGATGACCAATTATCATAATCAAGTGGATGGCCTCTCATGTAGACCATTGAATTAATTGATGAAGACCCACCAATTACTTTTCCTCTAGGAAGATCAACTTCTCGATTAGCACAATTAGATTCTTTAACTGTTTTATAATTCCAATTAATTGCTGGATTTTTGTAGGCATGATAAACACCTGCTGGCATATGAATTAGAAGAGACTCTATAGGTCGCATAAAACTAAAGTCCATTGGTCCTGCTTCTAATATTAGAACTGAATGTTTACCTGTTTCAGATAATCTATTAGCTAAAACACAACCAGCTGATCCAGCACCTAAAATTATAAAATCATATTCTTTTGTATTTATGTGCCTCAAGTAGCAACCCCTAAATCTAACTTAATTTATTAATAAGACTTCTTAAATGATTATTGGAGACACCACAACAACCTCCAACTATTTTAACTCTGTCATCAATTAATTTAGAACAATTATCGGCAAATTCATCTTCTGAGTGAGTAATTTTTGCTCCGCCTGTAGAGGTATCAAACAAATGTATCTCTGGATAAAACATAATAGGACCACTCCAATTATCTTTTAAGAGCTCTAAACCCTTTTGAGCGTCATCGAACCAACTGTGCATAATTCCATACACGTCTCCACCTATTGAAGTTAAGGCATGAATAATATCAATCAATGGAATGATTTTATCTTCAGGTAAAAATTTTGGCTTTTCTAAAACTATATTTTTATCATAAATTAAGGAATCAAATCTTTCGACATTATAATTTCGACCAACTAACTCCTGATTGTATTTATTAACACAACAACTTAGGCCTACCCAAACTGGCAATCCAGTTTCTAAGGCAGCATTGAGTAAAATTTTAGCATGATCAACATCTAATATCATTTCTAGAATTAAAAAATCTACTCCCTCATTAGCAAGTATTTTTGCAATTTCTTTATAATTTTTTTCTTCCTGAACAAAAGAAGGAATAAAATTTGGATCTGGCCTATATTCGTTTGGACTTAAAGCAAAAAAATTAGACAGGCATCCAGCTATGAATATATTTTTTTTCCTACCAACATTTTTTATAGCTTGTTTTGCAAGAGAAACCGCTGCTTTGTTTATTTCTATAGTTTTTGGAGAATAACCTTGGCTATTTAAAGTATGTCGGCATGTTGAGAAAGTATTTGTTGTGATAATATCGCATCCTGCATTTATAAAACTTTCATGAACTTTGGTAACAATTTCGGGTGTATCTATGTTAGCAATCGCACCCCATGCAGAGTCCATTTTTCCACCAAGTCTTTCAATTTCTGATCCAGTTCCTCCATCAATAAAAATTTTATTTTTGGAATGAAGTAAATTATCAAGAAGCATTGAGTTTATTTTACCAATGAAATGGAGTCTATAATTTTTGACTTTTTTTGAAGGACTTTAATTTTCAATATAGTTTTTTTCAAGATTTTTCCGCCATGCTTGCGTCACCCTATCAAACAATATTGCAATGATTGCGATGCTAACCCCAGATATCATGCCAAGACCAAAATTTGCTTTTGAAAGCCCAATATAAATTAATTGGCCTAAGCCAGTTGTTCCAACCAGAGCAGCTATGACAAGCATAGCTAATCCAAACATTATTGTTTGATTGAGACCAAGCATAATGACTGGAAGAGCAAGTGGTATTTTTACTTTCCAAAGTAATTGTCTATTTGAACAGCCAATCATTTTAGCAGCTTCTATTACTGTTTCAGGAAGATTTCTTAAACCATGCTCTGTATATCTCATGGCAGGAACGAAGGCATATGCAACAATAGCAAGTAAGGCCGTAAACTCACCAATTTTAAAAATCATAACAAAGGGTATCAAAATCACAAAAGAAGGCATAGTTTGCATAGTATCATTTATAGGTCTCATAAATGCAGATACTCTGTCATTATGGGCTGCCCAAATTCCTAAGCTTGATCCAAGCAAAAATGAAATAATTACTGCAATGCCACAAAGATAAATTGACAAAAGAGCTTGCGGTAATACACCCGTAAAAGTGATGAAAGATAAACCCAGAATAATACTTATTGCTAATGAAAAACCTCCAAGTTTGAAGCCTATCAGTCCATAAATTAAAATTAAAGGAAGCCAGGGCATGTTCGTAAGACCAAAGTAAAAAAACAATGAAAATAAAATTATTCCAAAAGATAAATTTTTATTACCTTTAAAAAAAGACCAAATTGCAAATATAGCCATAGATAAAAAATATCCGGTAATTAGTGTAGGCGTAAGTTCAAAGCCCCATGTGTAAGGACTTACAGAAAATTGAAGTCCGATTTTAACGGGTAACATTATAAAGAAAAAAGCGACTTGTTTTAAATAATCAACCTGGGTTCCAAAGTTAAAAATAAATGAATCTAAACCATCTGAAATGAAGTTAGCAGGAGAAACAAAGTAATTTTCTGGCCACTGATTAAAAATTGGAAATAAATAAGATAAAAGGTATAGAATAATTACTCCAATAATACCAATGAACCAAAACTTGTGTCTTAAAAAGAATAACTTTTCTCTAGGCTTATAGGTAACAGAGTTTTTAGCAAGCCCAGAAGTAATTCTATCAAGTATCATCGCGATCAATGCAATCACAATACCAGCAACTAGACTTCCACCAAATTCAGCTTTTCTCAAATATACCAAAACTTCCCAACCTATATCAGCTGTCCCTCCAATAATAGAAGCTATTATCACCATACTTAGAGAAGCCATAGTAGTTTGATTAACTCCTAATAAAATCTGTTTCCATGCAGTAGGAACACGAACTAGCCAAAATAATTGTTGGCTTGAAGCTCCAGACATAATGCCTGACTCTATTATTTCAGATGGAACCTGACGCAATCCTAAAATGGTATTTCTTACCATAGGTGGAAATGAATATATTAGGCTTGCCAGAAGACCTACCGTTGTTCCAAAGCCAAATAATAGTAAGATTGGTAAAAGATATGCAAAAGCAGGAACTGTTTGTAAAAAATCTAATGAAGGTCTAATTATTCTCTCAGCTTTTTCAGAAAAAAATCCCCAGGTCCCTACTGCAAAGCCTATCAAAACCGCCATAGGAACACTTATTGCTACGAGAGAAAAAGAATTCATGCTCTCAATCCAATATCCAATAATTACCATGTATAGTGTTGATAATAGCGTGAACAAAACTAATAACCAGCCAGAAGCTATGTAAGAAACCAAACAAAATAAAAATACTGTAACCGTCCATGGTAACAAGTGTAGAAGTATCCTAACCCATTTTATTGGCCATTCTAAAAACCAAGAAATTCCTTTAAAAAACCAACCAAAATATTCTACAACCCAATTCATACCAAAATTAAGTATTGCAGATAACGGAATAACATAATCTTTAGGATATTCTTTTATCCATGAAAATTGATTTTGCATTAGCAAAAAAGTGATGGTAATTATGATTACAAAAGACCATTGAAAAACATCTTGTTTAATCAATGATTTCATAATTGATTTTTCTTTTTATTCAAAGCAGCAGAGGCCATAACTTTGATAACACCTTGTGGTGTGATAACTCCGATAATTTTATTTTTGTTGTCGGTAACAGCTAGCCCATTTTTACTTTCTGAAAGTTGTGGTAGAATTTCTTTAAGGGGCATCTCACTTGATATACATTCTAATTTTTCAGAATTACTTTTTGGTTTTTCAATTAAGTCAGATGCTTTTAGAAATCTTTCAAAAGGAACATCACTTGTAAAATCTCTAACGTAATCATCTACAGGGTTCATTACAATATCAATAGGTTTTCCAAATTGAACTATAAATCCATCTCTCATTATAGCCATTCGATCTGCTATTCTTAATGCTTCAACAAAATCATGGGTTATAAAAACTATTGATTTATGCAAGACAGACTGAATTTTTATAAATTCATCCTGCATTTGCTTTCTAATAAGTGGGTCTAAAGCTGAAAAAGGTTCATCAAGAAACCAAACATCAGGCTCTACAATCAATGAGCGAGCAATACCAACCCTTTGTTGTTGACCTCCAGAAAGTTGTGAAGGATAGTTTTCTTCTCTTCCATTCAAACCTACGAGTTCAATAAGCTTCATTGCTTTTTCATAACATTTTTCTTTGCTAAAATTTTGTATTTTTAAAGGAAAAGAAATATTTTCTATAACATTTAAATGCGGTATTAGTCCAAAATTTTGAAACACCATACCCATCTTATGTCTTCTAATTTCTATTAACTCATTTGATGTTTTTCTTAAAAGGTCTTCACCGTCAAGTACCACTTCCCCTGCCGTAGGCTCAACTAATCTTGATAAACAACGGATGATTGTAGACTTTCCAGAACCTGAAAGCCCCATAATAACAAATATCTCTCCAACATGTACATCAAAACTTACATTTGCATTTGCAACAATATGCTGTTTCTCATGCATTTCTTGAGACAGTTTTCGAGGATCAGAAATGTTTCCAGAACGATTATTAAAAAAACCGTCAGGATTTTTGCCATAAACCTTCCATACATTTCTGCATGATAATTTAACTTTTTTTGAAGTCATAATTTTTTTTAAGATAAAGGAGCGACATTTTTTGCCACTCCTTTATCAATTCAGTAATTTAGCTTTTAGCTGCATCAATCCAAGATTGCCATACACTTTCGTTGCCTGCAATCCATTCATCAACCCAAGCTTCTAATTTTTTTCCATTAACATCAATTTCTAACATACCTAAATTTTCTATGTCATTATTTAATGTATAAGCATCAAGAAACTTGTAAGCTGCAGGATATTTTTCTTTAAATTGCTTTGAAGAGATTTTTACAACTTTTGCTTGTTCAAAACCACATGCAGAATCTTTCTTTTGAGTTTCCTCTTCACATGGACCGTCAACAGGGTTCCACTTAACCCAATTAAATTCCTGAGTAGCAAAAATCCAATGCGGTTGCCAGAACATTGAAATCACAGGCTCTTTTTTCTTTATTGCACTTTGCAACTCTGCAACCATTGCTCCTTCACTTCCACCTGCAATTGGAATAAATGGCA
>MDTC01156990.1_pt1 | contig 18244 bp, 15 predicted proteins | sample 811181 | NCBI WGS metagenome assembly MDTC01 (sample SAMN05326644, study PRJNA326480) | marine metagenome | isolation source: seawater | place: Pacific Ocean: North | collected 2011
ATACTTGGGGTCCAGTGCTTCTCGCTCGCGGCGCACCATTCGAACCATGCAGATCCCTGTCGCTCCCAGCACTGGAATGACCGTCGCGAGCAGGAAAAATATGGACCAGCCCGCGGCGTCGCCCCCGGCTTCCTGAAAGGATTTGGCGCAGGTGGTGCAAGCGATATTAAGAGATTCAAAAAGCATGACTTGGATGGTGTGAACTTAGAGAATTAACTTTCGTGCCTTACGGTAAAAGTAGACCCCATAGACGGGAAATCCAATTGTTCCTGCTATTCCGGCCACCATGAGAATGGGCCGAATGACTCCTACCGTAACCGGAGCAAGGAACAGGGCCCAACCCGTCAGGAAGAGGCTGAGAAGAGTCGTCACGATGACGAAAACGATATGAAATCCGCGAAGTGACATTGTTGGTTTAGTCTGAGGTAATTGGTTTCTCGGGGTTATAAAATCGATCCCCCTCGACGGTATTGCCATACTCAATCGGATCAACGAAGGCCCAACCCGTCAGAAAAAACAAAACGATGCCCATTACCGCACTAATCAAAAGAACAAGGTAGATCGTCTTTCTCTCATGGTTGAGGTGCATGAAGATCGAGGCCACGAGACTGGCTTTGAATGTAGCAATCAGAAGTCCAATGACTGCATCCTTTGAGTCAAAGCCATGATCGCCGAAATCCAGCCAGGGCACAGTTGCCACCGCAACCGTCACCACTGTGAAAACGAACAGGATGAGGCCTATCAGTATATACTGCTTCTTTGCCTTCTGGATTGCTTCAGGTGTGTCAGCCATGGGCGATACAGGGGTTACATGAGGTAAAGGATTGGGAACAGGAAGATCCAGACCAGATCAACGAAGTGCCAGAAAAGGCCGCCGACTTCTACCCTGTTGGCAAGCCATTCAGGATTACGACGGTACAACCCCTTACTGAAAAAGAGGTAATACCCTAGAACAATAGCACCACCAATCACGTGAAGGCCATGTAAGCCGGTAATCGTGAAATATACGGCATAGTAGGTGTTCCACTTCGGAGTAAACATCGACTGCAATGACACTTTCTGGTGGGGGATCTCCAACTCAGGAAACGCATGCAGTTCATGAATTTCCTCATCTTTATGATTCGGTCCGGCGAAACCGTCCCAGAACTTCGGGCGAAGATCGGCATACTCTTTATCGCTCGGCTTAGGAGGGCGCCCTTCGTGCTGATCGACCCTCGCGTAATGCACAAGATCCTGCCAAGTGATACGATAGCGATCCGTCTCCGTTGGAACGCGCTTCGCGTTTCCTTCCTTGTCCCTGCCATACCCCTCGAGAAGCTCTTTCTCCAGTTCGGCAATTCGAGCTTTATGGTTTTTCCAGATCCTTTTGTAGTATTTCGCATGCTTGTTTTCCTCCGAGAAAATCCAACTTTTCTCGATCACTTCCAAAGGCTCCTTACCCGCCTCCTCAGCTTTCTGAGCCATCCAGCTAAAGTCGATCGCATCGACCGCTAGGATGAGGGGACTATCGAGAAGTCCCGGGGCTGCTGAGTCTTCTCCGTTCCCTGCGTTGAAGGAGGTGTCATCCCTGAGTTCTGCTTTTCCGTCCTGCGCCTTGACCGGGCGCTTGATCCAGCCTCTGTCAATGACGATGGGCTGAGGAGGGTCCATCCGGAATGACAGGGTCGAGACAACGGAAACCACTTTGCTACCAGCAATGCAGTTACCTGCTGAGTCGAACTGCTCCTCCAACTGGGTTGCCGGATCAATCCGCGCGTCAGGAGCCTGCTCCCAGTATTTGTCATCAGGGCGATCAGCTTTTACCGCCCTCCAGTTGGCTTTCAGGATGGCGGTTCGTACGATTGCGTTATGAGAACGCCCGGACACATAAATTTCCCGAGCCCTCTTCACGAGATCGTAGCTGAGCCCAGTACCCGCTGGAATAAAGAGAGACCGTTCTCCGAAGCTATGCCCTACCTTCTCCTCCGCATTCGCATACTTTGCGACCAGCTCCGCCTCTAAACCGCTCCGATCTTCGCTGGAAATCGGTTCCTCCTCAGTTCCCGCGTAGTCTCTAATGCTCCCGTAGAGGAAAAGATTTTCCGCAGTAACAAGTTTGGACTTTCTCTTTCCTGCCTGCTCCAGAACTGTGTCAACCCAGGGCTGATGGGCTCTCGCTATAGAGAAATCGATAGTTTCCGGTTTGAAGAGAATGGCATTGGCCTTGAAAGGTTTTGCACCCGAATCGCTCAGTTTCTTTGCCTTAACCTTGGTATCAGCATGAGCGACTTTCCCATCGTCCCCCACGACTGCGTAGTGGGCGTGGCCTTCGATGATGACAAAGTCATCCATGCGGACCGCCTGGTGCTCGAGTTTAGCCTTATACTCGATCCCCTTCAGAACCATGAAAATTCCCGCGCATGCGATCGTAATCCCCATGTAAATCTGAAACTTTCTCCATTCCCTCATCTTCAAAGCAGCCCACGCAAAGACCACGGTTACAGAGGAACCGATCAGCACGAAGGTATTGATAAGGCCTGGCACAATGGGCAGCGCCCGCTCCGGCCAGGGATAGTCTGCATAAATTCGCAGAAAGACATAGCCAGAGAACAACCCACCAAACAGCATCACCTCTGAGGCAAGAAAGAGCCAGATTCCAATCTTGGAGTTGAAAAGGCCCGTATCCTTACGTGCGGTAACTGTGTATGGAATGTCCATGTTGACGGGGATCGGAAGGCTTCAGGAAACAGGCGAGGTCTTGGGTTCTTTGGCTGGCTTGTTCCTTTTCGGCTCCTCCCACTGAGGGAAGAAATCACCCTCATGATCATCTCGGCTGTATTCGTAAGGGCCTCGGTAGGCTGCGACATCAAAAGTGAAGTTCCCGTGCGGCGGAGGCGTAGGCGTGGCCCATTCCAAGGTTGTTGCATCATACGGGTTGTCATTTTTGATTTTTTTCCCTGCGAAAATGCTCAGGAAGAAGTTGATGCAGAACGGGATTTGGGCAATCGCCAGCATGAATGCCCCGAAACTCATGACGGGGTTTAGATGAATCCATTCTGCCACGGTGTTCCCGAAGACATTCTCACTGTCAGCTGCCTTGGAGAGATAAGCGTCCCCCCCGTTATACCACCGCCGGTGGAATCCAGCCATCCCTTGGATGAGCATTGGGAAAAAGAGCACATTCATAAAGACCAGAGAGGGCCAGAAATGAAGGTGTCCGAGGAAGGTATTCATGTGCCTCCCGGTAACCTTCGGGAACCAGTGATAGAGACCTGCGAAGAGTCCGAAGAGAATTCCTGGTGCAACCACGTAGTGGAAGTGCCCAATCACATAGTAGGTGTCGTGCAAATGGAGATCAACCAGGTTGAATGCTAAGGGCAGGCCAGTCAGCCCCCCTACCCCAAACATCGGGAGAAAGGCCGCCGCCCAGAGCATGGGCATGTTAAACCGGATCGAGCCACCCCACAGCGAAACAATTAACGAAGTCAGGAGGATGACTGAGGGCACAGAAATCAACACGGTCGTGGTTTGGAACCACGTGGATATTACCGGTCCCATCCCCGTTAGATACATGTGGTGAGCCCAGACGATGAAGCTGAGAAAACCCAGAATGACTATCGACCACACCATGGGCTTGTAACCCCAGAGGGGCTTTCTGGTGTTCACTGGAATGATTTCAGCCACACAAGCAATGGCGGGCAGCAGAAGGACATACACTTCTGGATGTCCGAGGAACCAGAACAGGTGCTGATAGAGAAGAGGACTACCCCCTCCAGAGGCTTCGATAACGCCCGCAGTGGAAGTGTAAAGACCACTAGGGGTGAAGAAACTGGAACCCACCGTTCGATCCATCAACTGCATGATTGCCGCCACTTCGAGAGGCGGGAAGGCGAGCAGAAGGAGAAAGCCGGTAACGAGCATCGCCCAGCAGAAAAATGGCATCCTCATCCATGTCATTCCCTTCGCTCGGAGATTAATCAAAGTTGTGAGAAAGTTCACCGCACCAAGCAGTGACGATGTGATCAGGAATACCATTCCGAGGAGCCACTGGGTCTGACCCGCAAGAAACTGATTTACAATTTGACCGTCGGCAAAGTTCGCTAGAGGGGCATAGTTCGTCCACCCGGACTTTGCGGCGCCTGATTCCATGAAGAAACTGCCACACATGATAAGACCCCCGACAAGGTAGAGCCAGTAGCTCATCATGTTGAGCTTAGGAAATGCCATGTCGATAGTACCAATCTGCAGCGGTGTAATATAATTGCCAAAAGCGGCAAATCCGAGAGGTACGATTCCAAGGAACACCATGATCGTGCCATGCATGGCACCAAACATGTTGTAGGTCTCGCCAGTGACTCGACCATCCTGAAGCCAGCGAGCCTTCCATTCGTCACTGAAGATCCAACTGAGGTAGCCCGGAAGAGGCTCCTCAGGATAGGCGATGCTCCAGCGCATAACCATCATCAGAAAAAATCCAAAGGCCAGGAAAAGCAGGGCCGTGATGGCATATTGGATTCCGATTATCTTGTGATCTGTGGACCAGATATATTTTTGGTAGAAGGGAAGATCGTGATGATGATCATCATGATCGTGTTCATGACCTGCTACTGCCGCTTCTGCACTCATTGTCCTTTGGGTTAGGGGGTAATTTTATTCAGCCGCTGCGGGTTGAAGCGTTTCAAAATTTACATTGGTGGAGGGATCGACGACCTCGCCTTCGAGCATCGTATCGTGATCCGCGTTTAACTCGGGCACAGTGATCGCACCCTGTGGCCGACTTTCATAATCCTTGATGGCATTGGCGGCCTGCTCGACACTGACAACGTCGCCCACATCGTTGAACTCATTACGGATGTAGGTCATCACGGCGGCAAGTTCTGCAGAGGTCAGAGGAGCCTGAGCTGGCATATTCCCATTGTAAGTCTTCCCTGCGACGTCAATAGGACCACTGAGCCCGTTGAGGATTATCTGAGCTAGACGCCCAGTGCTGCCAGTAACCCACTCCGATCCTGCAAGCGGTGGGTATTGGTTTCCATCCCCGTTTCCGGTCGATCCATGGCAACCGCTGCACTTTGCGTAGATATTCTTCCCGCGCTTGCTTAACGCTTCCAGTATCGGTCCGATGGTGGGGCCGGTATCGGCGTCACTCGCAAACTCAGGACGAGTATAGCCCTCAGGATGGGGACTGTAGCTGAACAGTTTGCCCCCTGCCCCGAGAACTCCACCGCCGATGAGGAGGACAATGGCGCTCGCAAGAAAAACCCAGAGCGAAACCGGCTCCATACCAGTTTCGGATATCTGATTCTCCCGTGCCTGAGAGGCACTGAGTTCCAGCACTTTCTCGTGTTTCTCCACCACGTTGGTGGAGTCCTCGAGGTCAGGCTGGCTGGTTTTGCTTGTGTCTTTCGAATCTGCCATCAGATCGCCAAGGCGGTCGTTAGTCCGCCTTCTTCTTGTCACGACTATAATTCAGGGAATAGGGAACCGCATCGTCTTTTCTCAAAGATAATAAATAACTGACGAGGGCCTTGGCCTTGGGATTTGGGAGCACCTCCCGGCCCTCTTTGCGGAGTCCAGGCACAGCGTACGGGCTTCCCTGCCCATGGACGTCCCGCTCCGTGAAGAGATGCGGCTGGGGAGGACATCCGAACGAGTTGTTCAAGGTCTTGGTTTTCAACGAGGAATCAAAAAGATGGAGGTAGAGCCAGCTCTCTGGGGACTCGGCTTTGGTCAACGGCTCCTTCAAATACTTTTGGACTCTTCCTGCTATGTTTGTGAGGTCTGGCCCGATGCGCATGAGCCCAATATGCGCAAATGGCTCGTCCACATAGTCAAAAGGAGTCGTCTCCCGAGCGGTGTTTATGCTTACCCCGTTCTCATCCTTGATCTGAAAGCCGGCCCAGTCAGCTCGGCCGAGCTCCGATCCAGCGAACCCCGCCCTGATCAGCTGGGTATGGCACACGTAACAGCCATTGGCTCCATATACTGCGGACCCCGTCGTGATGAGTCCCGAGCGGCGCGGGACATAAACCTCGTCTTTACCGTCGTTCTCCAATTCAAAATACACTGGATCGAGATCCCTCATCTTCCCGAAAGGAACCAGGATGATCAACAGCCAAGGGATGCCGAAACTCAGCGCCAGTGCCGTGATAAAGGATTTGAAGGTCATCCGTTCAGACTTCCACAGTTTGAAGTTCCTCTACCTCATGGTCAGGCCCATGAGGAGACTGTTCGTTGTGGCCCGCATCGAGGAGGGTCGGATGCTGACTCCGTCTACCGAGACGTGCCCACATGAGAAGCAGGTGCAGCAGGAAAAACGCACTTCCGAGGGCAATGAAGCCCCAGGCAACTGTTGTCCCCACATTGTATGCATAGCTCCGGGAAGCAGCATCGCTCCATGAATTGCCATAAGCTTCCTGAGCAGCACCTTGAAACAATCCTCCCATGATGGAACAAACCACCACAGTCAGGATTCCATACGTCGTAAGCCAGAAATGCCAACCAATGAAGCGGCGGGAAAGCCACTCCCGTCGGGTGATCCGTGGAACAATGAAATAGATACCCCCGAAGGCGCACATGCTGAAAAAGCCGCAAAGTGACAGAATCTCGAAGCCATAGCCCGTCAGGGCGAACTGAGTCATCTTCAAGGTGGCAGGAGTGTTGAGAGCCATTCCTGTAAACCCGAGGAGGAGAAATCCTACAATCCCCGCAATGGTGAACCGAAGCGATGGACTAGCCACGATCTGAGATTGGTGCCCTCGCAGAGTCATGAGAAGATTAACCCCAACTGCGATCCCGGGAATCAGAATAAGGCTGGTTGCGGTCGCGCCGATGTAGGGCATGAACTGGGGCAGTGGTCCACCTGCAAGTTTCTGCATTCCAGCCCATGGACCGATCACCGCCAGAGCCCAGAACCCATACAGTGCCAGAGAGTAACTGTAGACCGGACGTCCGGTGACTTTCGGCACAAGGTAGTAGGCTGTTCCAAGGGCAACCGGGGTAAAAAAGAGAAGAATAAGCGCATACTTGTACCATGCGTTGATTCCAGCGGCCATGACTGGGTGGCCCTCAAATACAAAAATAAAGAGATGCCCGGTTAAAAACACCCAGGGAAACCAGAAGACGGCAGCGAGTAGATACCATTGCCCTACATAGGCCTTCCCTCCGTAGCTACAGCGAACCTGAATGAAAGACCAAACCGTGATGAACACATAAGACAGGAGAAGGACTGGCCAGATCGCTGCCGGAAATTCCATCAGTGGCTTGCCGGAGCCAAATCCACCCAGAATAGCAAAAGTACCAGCCATGACCCCGAAGTTCCAGAGGTGGCCAGCGGTGAGGATCATTCCCGTGGAACGGCACTCGCTGCGGGACAGCCGGGCCAGAAGCCAGATGATCAAACCGAAAGCCGCCTGACAGCCCCACCCATAAAAAATGAGGTTAATATGTGCGGGATATACCCGTCCGTAGTTTAGAAACTCGATTCCAGCGAGAAAATCGGAGTCGTGGACCTTGTAGGAGGCGATGAACCCAAGGATGATTGCAACAGCAAGCCACGCCGCACCGCTCACAAAAAAGAACATGACGGGATGGCGCAGGGAGCGGTCGATGCTCGCCCGCAGCTTCAGATCATTCTGATCTGGTTTCCCTGTGCTGATCTCGGAACTCATGAGAAAAACGCGATCTTAATTTGAACTGGTCGCCACCGTTGGAGGAATGAGGTCGGCGGGACTCAGCATCGGCTTGCCGAGTTCCCCTCTCATCGCTTCCACCTGCTCCGGCGTCACCGGCGATGCCTTATTGCCAAAACTGTTCCTTATGTAAGTCAGGACTGCGGCGATAGAATCATTGTCCAGAGGAAGGGGCGCCATTGGTGCTACCGGAGTATACTTTTCGCCGTTCACTTCTATCGGCCCACTTAGCCCACGAAACTGAATGGCGATCAAATTCGCAACCGGCCCAGTGACCCACTCCGAATCAGCTAAGGGAGGCCCTGTCTTGTTGATATGATACATTCCCTCTCCTTCGAGGCCGTGGCAGGCTGAGCATATGGCGAATGTCGCCTTTCCTCTCTCCATGACCGCTATATCCACCGGGGCGTCCGGATCAACCTCGGGGAAATCGGCAGGAATCACAATTCCAGATCCCCCTGACGCTTTTCTCTTCTGCGTCGCAGACCCAGGAAGGACGAATTCAGGCTTCTCATCGGGTGCCGGTGCGGTCTCTAGAAAATGGGAGCCGACTCGCTCGAAGCTCAGGAGCGCTTTTTCGCGCGCCCCCGCGTGTGCCTTGTCCACGTTCCTCTTGATCATGACTCGCCGTTTCGAAGTGACCTTGTCGATGCTGCTGGCGGCGGGTTTGTTGAACCCGATTCCGAGCACGAGACTGGCCAATCCGAACGCCACGAAGAGAATACATCCGATCCAGAAAGTCGAGAACCGCTTGAGGCGATTGTTCACATCCACCCTCTGGGAGGGTTCAGGGGAGCTGGGATGGGTTGGAGGCTGAGGTTCCATCAGTTATGAACATTGGCTGATTCGAGAATACGCGGGTCGCGGTGCGGGTAGAGTGCAACAGACCCCAGATTGCGGAGGAGGACGTAGGAGAAAAAACAGCCTATCGTGACGAAGGCCACGATGTCGCCCACACTCGACATATTGAGCCAGAGAGACCAGCTGTCAGGGCTGTCAGGGTAGAGAACCTTTGTCACCGACGGTCCACGCTCCGGCATGATCATATGGTAGAGGTCAATCATGTGCATAAACAGCAGGTAGCAGGCCATCACGATCATGTAGCCATTCCGCCGTTTGAGATCCTGTCTGATGAGCAGGAGGAAAGGCGCAACAAAGTGTCCGAACACCAGCACGATACTGACGTAATTCCATCCCGCAGTATTCCGGAGGATGAAGTAGCGAGTCTCCTCCGTGATGTTGGCATACCAATAGAGAAAATACTGGTCGAAGGAGATGTAGGCCCAGAATACCGTGAAGGCGAATACCAGCTTGCCCATGAGGTGGTCATGCTCTGGACCAACAACGTTTTTGAGATATCCCATCCGCCGCAGAGCGATAGTGATCAGGATGATAACCGCCATCGCGTTCAAGGCGCTTCCAGCAAAGACGTAGACCCCCCACATGGTGGAAAACCATTTGTAATCGAGAGTCTTGACGACGTCGATTGCAAGGAAGGTCAGGACCACCGCGAACACGGGCACCCCCCAGCAAGAATGCCACCTGGCTCTCTTAAGACGACTTGTCCCCGGATTCGGATCACTGTCCTGATCAACTGAGAGCTTCCGGAGGAAATAGATCGTGAAGCCTAGGAGCGGGAAATAGGCGATCATCCGCACATACCAGAAATCGAGATTCAGATACCAATACTTAACGTAGAGAAGGTGATCCGTTTTCGGACCATGGTGGAGTCCATACTTGGCGGACTCACCGTATTGAGATGCATACTCTGCGGCCTCCCGGTGCTTGGGCATCCATTCGAAGAGAAACTTCTGAATCTCCGGGAAGAGCAAGGGAAGCATCGGAATAACCATCCAGGGAAACACGAAACCCACATTCTCCATCACTCTCCGAACAGAAACACCCCACCCCGAGTTGGAAACATTGTGAAGCAATGTCCAGAAGCAACCACCCATGGCCAGAGTTGCAAAAAAGAAGAATCCGTAGAGCCATGAGAAACTGAACGAACCCTGAACGCCCTGTCCGAAGGCTCCAAAGAGAGCCGGGGCACTTAGAGCTCCACCCCCTATTGCCACAGCCAGACAGATCGCTCTGATTTTCTGTAGTTTCCCAGTTTCTAGCTTTTCACCGTCAACCGGGATGTCTGCGGATGTAACAAGATGATGTGCCATGACGAGTTTAGTTGCTTGGCCCTCCTGCCTCTTCCTTATTTTCTGATGAAACCGAGGCCGTCGCCGGCGAGGCCGGCGCTTTCTTAGCATCCTGCAAAGCCCTGACGTAGGCCACGATGGCCCACCTGTCACGCACCGGAATGCTTGCCCCATACCCACTCATCAAACCCTGACCGTATGTGATCACGTGATACAGCTTTCCATCAGGATACTCCCCGCTCGCAAATCGAGGTTCATGGAGATTGGCGATCTTTGCCGCCATGTAATTACTGATCGTCCCGTTCCCGTCACCAGGAGCCCCATGACAGATCGCGCAGAAGACCGCATATCGTTCCTGACCGCGCCTCAGCAAGGCCTGCATGTCTTCTGACGCCTTATCGCCTACCAGTCCAAGCTTCTCCAAGGGTAGACCACTCGCAAAGTAATCATTGATGGCCCCCGTGTAGTAATGGCCTGTTCTTCCCTCCCCAAACTCAACGGGAAATACCCCGTCATCACTGGAGTGGGGGACTGTCCCCGGCACTGGCAGCCGCGCTCCCTGTCCATCGTGAAAAAAGTCGCTCGGCTTCTGACTTTTCACATAATCCATGCGATCCATATCCGGAAAAATCTCAATGGGAGTTTTGACGGTCTTCTGACCACGCAGCCCGAACACACCCACCGTGAGGGTGATCAACCCAGCAAGAGCAAGAAAGAAATACTTCATGGTTACAGCCTAGGTTCCGTCGTCCTCCACCAGTTCAATATTTCCTCCCCCAATTTCATCAAGAAACCCCCGTGTCCCCTCCGCGGAGAACTTTGGATCCCGGGCCTCTATCTCAATAAAGTATCCGTCATCAGTTGCGCGATGAATCTGACGACTCGCGAATATAGGATGATTCCAGCGGGGTAGCTGAGTCAGTCCCAGAAAACCAAAGAGCGTGGTGAATCCCGAAAAAAGCACCGTAAGCTCAAACATGATCGGGAAAAATGCGGGAACCGTGAAAATATTGGCCGGCTTTCCTTGTACTACAGTGGGATAAATCCCCACCTGAGTCACATAGGAAAGGATAAAGGCTGTTGTAAGACCGGTGAGCCCTCCGAAAAAGACAAAATAGGGCAGGATCGATCTCTTAATGCCCATCGCGTCGTCCAGACCATGGACTGGATACGGTGTATAGCAGTCCCATTTACGGAACCCGGCATCACGCACTTTTTCCGCTGCCTTATAAAGGGCGGAGGCACTTTCGAACTCAGCGAGATAGCCGTAGACGCGTTTGACAGAACTACTCATCAGATTTCAGCGGTTCCTTTCTCAACTTCCTGCTGGTAGGCAGCTTCCACTACCGTTCCTTCATCCGGATGTGCCTGTTTGTCGTCATAAAGCACATCACTCTCCTTTTTGGCCCACTTCACCTCAGCAATATTGATGCAGGGTAAAAACCTGAGGAAGAGGAGGAAGAGCGAAGTAAATAGTCCGATTGTTCCGAGGAAAAGAATGATGTCTACCCAGCTAGGATTATAATACTTCCAGTTTGCTGGCATGAAGTCACGAGCCAGAGTTGTCACGATGATGACGAAGCGCTCGAACCACATCCCTGCATTTACCGCCATACACACTCCCATCACGACCCAGAGGTTTTCCCGGCACCACCGGAACCAGAAAAGTTGAGGAGACAATACGTTGCAGCTCATCATTGCTACATACGCCCACCAGTAAGGACCGGTGATTCGATAGGTAAAGGCTGCCATTTCATACGAGGCCCCGGAGTAGAAGGCTACGAAGAGCTCCATCAGGTAGGCGTAGCCCACGATCGTCCCGGTCAGCAGAATGATCTTCGCCATGTTGTCGATGTGCTTCATCGTGATCATGTCCCCCAGCCCATAGATGAACCTGGCGGGAATCATGATCGTCAACACCATCGCAAAACCTCCAAAAATAGCTCCTGCCACGAAATAAGGAGGAAAAATCGTTGTGTGCCATCCTGGCACCACCGAAGTGGCAAAGTCAAAACTCACCACCGAGTGCACCGAAAGGACAAGGGGCGTGGAAAGAGCTGCCAGCAGGAGATAAGTCATCTCGTAGTGACTCCAGTGGCGGTTACTTCCTCTCCACCCGAGGGAGAAAAACCCGTAGAGGAACTTCTTCAGGCCCTTCTTACAGCGATCTCTGATAGTGGCCAGGTCCGGAACCATCCCCAGAAACCAAAAGATCAAAGAAACCGTGAAATATGTCGAAACCGCAAACACGTCCCAAAGCAGCGGGGACTTAAAATTCTGCCAGATCGCGTTCGCATTCGGAATCGGCGCGAGATACCACGCCATCCACACTCTTCCGACGTGGAACGCTGGGAAAATACCTGCACAGACAACCGCGAAAATCGTCATTGCCTCTGCGGCCCGGTTGATTGAAGTCCTCCAATTCTGTCGGGTGAGAAAAAGAATTGCGGAGATCAGGGTGCCCGCATGTCCGATCCCGATCCAGAAGACGAAATTCACAATAGGCCATCCCCACATCACGCGGTTGGTGTTGCCCCATACCCCTACTCCGGTACTGACGAGATAAATGAGTCCACCACCGACCCCAATGGCCGCCATGATGACACAAGGAATGAACAACTGCCACCAGAAGGCCGGCTGCTTATTTTCGATCACCCCACAAACCCGCTCGGTGATCCAGTGGTAGGACCGCTTGTTGAGCACGAGCGTCTCGCGGGCCATCACCGGAAGTTTTACTTCCCGGCGAGCCGACGTATCACTCGTAGTCTTTGTAGCGGTGTCTGCCATATCGTGGATTCAGATTTTGAGTTTAGCCGGTACTGATGCTTGCCAGTCCCCGATAAACCGCATCGGGCATGGCTGGATTTGGGTTCTTGACCCGGGCCAGATAACTTGTCCTTGGCGCTGTTCCGATATACTGGAGAACATCATAGTTCCGGGGATTGTAAACAAGCTCGAGGGCTCCGCTCTTGGTCTTCCTCTCTCCCTTGTACTTGGCCCTCCAAACCTGGGCGTCTTCCTTGTCGAGGAGGTTTCCAAAACTTACAGAATTCGCCTCGCAAGCATCTTGGCAAGCCATCTTGATCGAGTCCGCCTTGACCCTCAGGTCCTCCGGTTTGATTTTCACGTTGGTTGAATTCTGCCCTGCCCGCAGGGTTTTCATCCGGCCAATCTGCTTCTGCTTGATTTTAGCGCTTTCTAGCCGCTGCACGCAGTAAGTGCACTTTTCCATTACACCCCGCATTCGCACAGAAACATTCGGATTGCGTTGCAGGTGGGGAGCCTCTCCTACCTGTTTTTTGCCGAACGGCCCCTTGTAGAGGTTGTGAGCCACAACGGGGTTTCGCTTGTTGTAGTCGAAGTAATTGAAACGCCGTGCCTTGTAGGGGCAGTTGTTTGCGCAGTAGCGTGTCCCGATACAACGATTGTAGGCCATGGTGTTTAACCCTTCCTCGCTGTGAACTGTTGCATTCACCGGACAAACGGTCTCACAGGGAGCGTTTTCGCACTGCATGCAGGACACCGGTTGAGGGATCATTTCGGGATTTTGCTGAACCCACTCCGGAGTCGGCACCTTCTTGTGGGTTGCCTCATCCATCTCCGTCATAGGGGCCGCATAGTAGCGATCCATCCGCACCCAGTGCATTTCCCGACCCATGGCCACCTGCTCCTTCCCGACGATTGGGATATTGTTTTCAGCCTGACAGGCAATCAGGCACGCGTTGCATCCCACGCAGGTGTTGAGATCAATGGTCATGCCCCACTGGTGAATCTTGTCACTGATGAGATCGTCCTGCTTTTCCTTCTCGCTTTCCCAGGTCGTAGATCCCCGACGCTTGTATAGCGAAATATTCTCAGGCGCGTGGGAGTCGACCGGACCCTGCTCCCGAACCTTGGCGACCTGTTCCTCGAAGGACACCTTGTGGCCATGATGCTCCACATCGTTAGTGGAAATCTCCCGGGCAAGGGCTCGCCCGTTCATCGCATTATGCTCCTGAACGAGCGCGACAGGATATCGTTCCTGAAGCTTGGTGACCGAAGCCGCCTCGATATTAAACGACGCGTCTCCCCTCAACTGGTTTGCATTAAATCCTGTGTTTAGTCCTACCGCACTCACTGGGGCCAGAGGGTCATCATCGCGGGCAACCCGAACCCCATCCCGACCATCTGAAGCACCCTGACCATAGCCCAAAGCAACAGAGATACAGTCATCTGCATGACCGAAGGCAACCAAAACGGGAACCTCCATTCGTCCAGACTGAGTCTTGATGAGAACCATCGGCGCCCTCGCCCCCTTGCCCTCTCCGATAGAAGGCTGAGGAGCGTTTTTCACCTTACCGAGGACGGGAATATCGGTTTCTGGCTCAAGCTGCTCAACCGATTCGTAGACGCCAAGCTCCTTGGCAGTTTTCGGAGACACCAAAGCAGCGTTGTCCCACGAGAGCTTCGAAATGGGATCCGGAGCCTCTTGAAGCCAGCCGTTGTCGATATAGCGACCATCCCAGACCGAGGCATCTGGGAGAAAGTTGATTTCGATACCCTTGGAGGCAGGCCTGCTTACGCTAGGTGCAGGATCCTTGGCGTTGTCTGCATCAACGGTCTGGTAAGAGCTACTCTGGAGATATCCGTTCTTAAGAGCTTCTTTCCATGCAACGTCCCCATCATCGTTGGCATTTTCTGGAAGGGAAAAGGTCTTCCTCACCTCAGCGAGGGCTGGCGATGGTTCCCCGCCCATTCCCTCCCCAGCAATCAGAGTGGGAGGCACGGCCGGATCCTCTGAATCTCCGGCTTCCAGACTGTCCCAGTCAAATTTTCTCCAACTCAGTAGCTGCGAGAGAACCTCAAGTTCTGAAAACCCTCCATAGAGAGGCAGGATCATGGGCTGGATCAAGGAGTATGTTCCACTGGCCGTTCTGGTATCACCCCAGCTCTCAAGGTAGTGGGCTGCAGGAATATGCCAGTCACATCCCAATGCGGTAGCGTCGGTTCTCACGCCCAGATGAATGCTCACCTTGGCCTTTTTCAGCACCCTCGCGAAACGCTCACCAGGACGATCAAAGAGCGGATTAGCCGGTCCCAAAAGAACTACGGATGTCTCCTCATCAACGTCCGTCTCAAAATCATCAATGGTCCCATAATCGGCACGTCCTGTTTCGTAGACGACCATCGGCCCCTCGTAGGACCCAATTTCCTTATTGATGGCAATGACGATCCTCTGAAGGTCTTCACCATGCCGGCTTCCGGCAAGGACGACCGCTTTGCCCTCATGCGCCTTCAGGTCTGCAACGCATTCCCGGATCCATGAGTCGAAATTTTCCGCGCTTCCCAGTAACTCCGACTTCTCCTCGTCTGAAAGTTTTCCAGATTCGTAGCCGGTCACCTGAATCCCAAGCTCGCTCGCAACTTGCGCCGCCACTGCTGCCATCTGGCTGGGCTTCGCACGCATCCGATGATCCGCCATGCCTCCCGTCAGGCTGAAGGCGGACTCAATCATGTAGAGTCGGTTCATGGCGTCCGCCGCGACATCTTCCCTGTAATCTTCCCCACCTCCCTGTCTTTTACGGGAGAAATCAGAGGCGCTTCCAATCGCATCGAGCCCGAGAAAATCGCAGTCGAAGGAAAGAATGCGATCCGCCCTCGAGAAATCTACTGACGTGCGGGTTCCCTTTCCAAAAACTTCATTCTGAACCTTCCTCCTCGCCTCTCCACACAAGGCCTCATAACTGTAAAACCTGGATTCCGGATACTCTTTTTCAATCTCCTGTTTCAGGCGATTTCGAGTGGGGCTGTCATCCTCGCCGACAAGGAAGGCCAACTTCGCACCCTCACGCGCTAAAGCACCCAAGACTTTTTCGAACTCCCTTTGTGAAGACTTTTTTCCTTTCCGAAGAAAGTTCCTTGATCGCTTCGGATCATACAGATTGAGAACCGAGGCATGAGTCAGCGCATCAGCACCGCACCCATCATTGTGGTCCCCGTTTGGAGCAAGGGTGGTTGGACGCCCCTCATACGTGGTGACTACCAGCGGGACGGAACCTTCAGCCCGGGGCCTGGTCGAAGCATAATACAAGGGTTTGCCCGGGATAACCCACTCCGGCGCCTTTTTATAAGGAACAATATAGGACTCCGGTCGACGGCAGGATACCAAGGTCAGGCCACTCAAAGCTGAGGATGCGCCCATCAGCTTCATAAAACTTCTTCGGGTGGCCTTCTGATCCTCTTCGCTCAGATGGCCGGATCCCTGAGGGAATTCACGCTCAACATGCGCCCTGAAAGAGGGTGTCCTCTCCAGCTCTCCCACACTACGCCAAGATGCAACTCCCGAATCATCGGAAGGCGCCTCTGGATGATGGAAAACGCGCTTACTCATGCTTCAACGGTGACAGGTCCAACAGCTCTCCTTGGCCTTGATGTTCCAATGTTCCTTGAGGTAAAGCCCAAGATCTTTCTGGCTCTTCAGTTGCTTGCCTGTTTCCGGGTGAACCATCTTGTTCTCCGCCAGCCAATCCTCTGCGTCGTAATCGAGGTTATATATCTCCTCGAGAGGTCGGAGGTGCTTTTCCGGATTTCTGTGACAATCAAGACACCAGCCCATGGAGTGAGCCTCAGCCTGGTAGACAACTTTCATCTCGTTCACTTTGCCGTGACAGGACTCGCAGGATACTCCCCGATTCACGTGAGCCGAATGATTGAAGAACACGTAGTCCGGACTTTGGTGAATCCGAACCCACTTGATGGGTTCTCCGTCGTAATGCTCGTAATCCTGGTCGAATGCCCGACGCAAGGGCTGCAGCTTGTCGCTATCTTTCCGAACGTGCTGGTGACAATTCCAGCAGGTGCTCGCCGATGGAACGTTCGCATGCCCTGAGTGCTCGACAAAGCTGTGGCAGTAGCGGCAATCCATGCCCAGCTGATTCACATGCAGCGCGTGATCGTAAGGAATAGGCTGCGACGGCATATAACCTACCCGCTGCGCTTTGGGCGTGGCATAATAGGTGAAACCTACCACCACGCTCGCACCGGCAACTCCTAGGCATACCGCTATCTTCAGCGGCAAAATGTTCGTCCAACGCGGGAAGAAATTGGCCATGGGCTTGACTGCTCGAAAACTAAGGCCTTGTGAAAAATTTCACAAGGCCTTTGTGAAATTTTTCACAAGCCTTTCCCTAGAAAGTCTCTGGGTCTGCCAGGGTAGCGAAAAAGCCGTCCCGCAAGAGCTCAACTTCCTCCCAAAAATCAGGCCCCGCAAGTGATTTTCACAACTTACTCCGAATTACCGTTCAGGAGAGCCAGCAGAGCCTGAAATCTAGACGGAGCCATAGAGCTACCGCCTCTTCGGTCCCAGGTTTCAGAATTAAAGATGACAGAAACGCCTACTTCGAAGGGACATCGAAGTCGCCGAGGGCGTATTGCAGCCCTCCGAGGTAAACCTTGAGAACCTCAGGATGCCAGTACATTGCGTCATTATGACCCAGAGAGCAGTAAAATACGCGCCCTTCGCCCCACTTCCGGACCCACGCCACCCCGTAATCACGGTCTGCACGCTTCAAATTTTTCTTATCGCTCCTCTCCAGATCAAGACGAAGTAACATCTGCACCTTGCTGGAATCGTAGGGGTCCCGAAGCTGGTAGATTTCTTCCTTAAAGCTCATGCTCTTACCGTCGAGGTGAGCAACGATTGGATGCTTCTCCTGGCCCTTTTCCACCGCAATCGTGACATTGCTCCCCCCTCCCCAGGGGTGGCCGTCAAATGCACCGTTGATCATCTTGGAGTATTCCGGGGTCTTCCCCCCACCCGGTTTCAGGGTGTCCGTCGCAGAATGAAAACCTGCGAAGCCTTTCCCACTTTTTACAAAGTCCTGCAGGTTTTTCTGCAAGCGCTCAGAGCGAGCCTTGGCGTCTGGCTTCCCTTTTTCCATGAAAGGATCCCCTGTGGTGTTGAGGAAGAGAATAGCGTCAAACTGGTTGATCTTGTCGCTTTCGAAATTATTCAAGTCGTCACTAAGAATAGCCTCAAATGCGCCAGTCTTCTCGCCCATCATCTTCATCGCGGTAAGCCCGGTTGCAATTGATCCATGGCGGAATCCCGTAGTCCGTGAGAATACAAGGAGCTTGCGCTTTTTCTTCGGCTCGGCCAAGGCCTTACCCGGTAGACTTGGGGCAATCTTATCAGCATTCTTGCCCTTGGGCTTACCGTCTTTCTGGCCAATCGCAAGGGGGACCATGGCCACCGCTAGGGCGATTGGTAAGATGATTGAAAGTCGCTGCTTCATTTTGATTTTTAATGATTTACCCCTAAACGTTAAAGATTAAATCGCAGGACCGCAATATCACAATTGCAGGACCACCTTGTGAGAAACACGAGCCCTCTTTTCCAGCGGCTAAAGCTCCAACTTAGTCCAGGCCGCGTTGCTCCGGGAAGAG
>MDTC01160162.1_pt1 | contig 18230 bp, 16 predicted proteins | sample 811181 | NCBI WGS metagenome assembly MDTC01 (sample SAMN05326644, study PRJNA326480) | marine metagenome | isolation source: seawater | place: Pacific Ocean: North | collected 2011
ATAATGCCAAAATTATTGTCAGGTGCAGAAATAGTTTTTAAAGCCTTAGAGGACCAAAAAGTTGAATATATTTTTGGATATCCTGGAGGCGCAGTACTACCTATCTATGATGAACTAAAAAATCACAAAACAATTAAACATATTTTAGCCAGGCATGAACAAGGAGCAGGTCACGCTGCCGAAGGATACGCAAGATCTTCTGGCAAACCGGGTGTCGTTTTAGTTACCTCTGGTCCTGGGGCCACCAACGTTGTTACTGCTTTAGCTGATGCATACATGGACTCAATTCCTTTAGTTTGTATTAGCGGGCAAGTTCCAACACATTTAATTGGAACTGATGCTTTTCAAGAATGTGATACAACAGGTATCACTAGACCGTGTACGAAATATAATTGGTTGATTAAAGACGTAAATGATTTAGCTAAAGTTCTACATACCGCTTTCGAAGTGGCAACTTCAGGAAGGCCAGGCCCAGTATTAGTTGATATACCTAAAGATATTCAATTTAAAAAAGGAAGCTATAATTTTCAAAAAAATAAAAATTTAAAATTAAATAATTCTAAAAGAAAAAAAATATCTGAAAAAGAAATAGACCAATTTATAGAGATGATGAAAAAATCATCTAAACCTATTTTCTACACAGGTGGTGGAGTAATTAACTCAGGACCTGAGGCTAGTAAATTATTAAGAGAGTTAGTATCTATAACAGGGTTTCCAATTACATCTACCTTACAGGGACTCGGCGCATTTCCTGGAAGTGACTCTAATTTTTTAGGGATGTTAGGAATGCATGGAACTTATGAAGCCAATCATGCCATGCACGATTGCGATTTAATGATTAATATAGGTGCAAGATTTGATGACAGGATTACAGGAAAAATTGATGAATTTTCTCCAAAATCAAAAAAAATTCACGTTGATATTGATCCTTCTTCTATTGGAAAAAATGTAAAAGTAGATTTAGCTTTGGTAAGCGATGTTAATATTTTTCTATCTGATTTGATTAAACGTTTTAAATCTAAAAATAAAAATTTTATGGATATAAATAAAAAAAAAATTGACAAGTGGTGGAAACAGATCGAAAAGTGGCGAGAGAAAAAATCCTTAGGATTTGTAAATAGTGAGAAAACTATCAAGCCACAATACGCTGTACAAAGACTTTATGAACTAACTAAAAATCAAGACACTTACATAACAACTGAAGTAGGCCAACATCAAATGTGGGCTGCACAACATTATAAATTCGATGAACCTAATAGATGGATGACGTCTGGGGGCTTAGGCACTATGGGATTTGGTTTGCCGGCAGCTATTGGTGTTCAGCTTGCACATCCCGGGAAACTAGTTGTGGACGTTGCAGGAGAGGCCTCAGTTCTAATGACTATGCAGGAAATGTCTACTGCTGTTCAGTATAAACTTCCTATTAAAATCTTTATTCTCAACAATGAATACATGGGAATGGTTAGACAATGGCAAGAGCTGTTACATGAAAAAAATTATTCTGAAAGTTACACAGCTGCTCTACCTGACTTTGTAAAACTTGCTGAAGCCTATGGATGTGTTGGGATTAGAGCTACTAAGCCAAGTGAATTAGATGAAAAAATTGAAGAGATGATTAACACAGATAGACCAGTTATTTTTGACTGCTTAGTGGATAAAATGGAAAATTGTTATCCCATGATTCCTTCTGGCAAAGCTCACAATCAAATGCTTTTAGGTCCTGAAGATGAAAAAGAAGAAATTTCAGCAGAGGGGAAAACTTTAGTTTAATGGCAAAAGCAAAATCAGCATACAGCGAACCTACAAAATTTGGAAAACCTGACCATCATATTATTGTCGTTTGGGTCGATAACGAAGCTGGAGTTTTAGCTAGAGTAATAGGATTATTTTCCGGGAGAGGATACAATATTGAGTCTTTAGCCGTAGCTGAAGTGGATAAATTAAAACATTTGTCTAGGATCACAATCGTTTCAATTGGAACACCGGAGGTTATAGAACAAATTAAATTGCAACTAAGAAAACTTCTCTGTGTTCATAAAGTTGCAGATTTTAAAAGAAGTGATCCAGATATACTATTTAGAGAACTTGCTCTGTTTAAAATTGTTTCTTCTTCAAAAAATCAAGAAAAAGTAAAAAAAGTATGCAAAAAATATAATTCTGTAATCTTAGATAAATCAAAAAAGTCTTTCGTTATTCAGATAACTGCTTTAAGAAGGGAAATTGATAAATTGATTACAACTATCAAACCTTGGGGACTAGTTAGTGTCTCAAGAACTGGTGCTGTAGCTATGACTAGAGGACCAGAAACATTTAAATAAATTAGGAGAAAAAAATGAAAATGTATTACGAAAAAGACTCTGATGTAAACTTAATTAAACAAAAAAAAGTTGCTATTTTTGGATATGGTAGTCAAGGTCATGCCCATGCATTAAATTTAAAAGATAGTGGAGTTAAAGAAGTCGTAGTTGCTCTTAGAGAAAACTCTCCTAGCGTCAAAAAAGCAGAGTCAGCTGGCTTAAAAGTTATGGCTCTTTCAGATGCCGCCGCTTGGGCAGATGTAGTTATGATTTTAACTCCTGATGAATTACAAGCTCAAATTTATAAGAATCATGTAGCACAAAGAATGAGACAGGGTACTAGTTTAGCTTTTGCTCATGGATTAAATATTCATTACAAATTAATTGAAGCAAGAAAAGATTTAGATGTATTCATGGTAGCACCAAAAGGACCTGGCCATTTAGTACGAAGTGAATTTCAAAAAGGTGGTGGAGTGCCTTGCTTAATGGCAGTGCATAAAGATAGTTCTGGTAAGGCTAGAGATCTAGCGATGTCTTACGCCGCTTGTATTGGCGGAGGGAAATCTGGAATTATTGAAACAAATTTTAAAGATGAATGTGAAACAGATTTGTTTGGGGAACAGACAGTTTTGTGCGGAGGATTAGTTGAGTTAATTAAAAATGGCTTTGAAACATTGACAGAAGCTGGTTATCCACCCGAGATGGCTTATTTTGAAGTTCTTCACGAAGTAAAATTAATTGTCGATTTAATATATGAAGGAGGAATAGCAAACATGAACTATTCAATTTCTAACACTGCAGAATATGGTGAGTACGTTTCAGGGAAAAAAATAGTGGACAGCAAATCTAAAGAAAAAATGAAAGAAGTTCTTAAAGATATTCAATCTGGAAAGTTCACGAAAGATTGGATGGAAGAGTGTAAGAATGGACAAAAAAACTTCCTAAAAATGAGATCTGATTTAGCTAACCATCCAATCGAAGAAGTAGGCAAAAAACTTAGAGCAATGATGCCTTGGATTGGAAAGAATAAATTAGTTGATCAATCCAAAAACTAAGACTAAAAAATTGATTCCTGATGAAAAAAAAAAAATTAATAATTACATCTATTTCTGTAATTTTTATTCTTATTATTTTTTTAATTTTTAAAAATTTCGGAACAAAAATTATAAACTCTCTTCCCACATCAGTCAGCCTACCTTTAAAAAGTGTTCTGAAAGCTGGCGTCGGAATAAACTCCAAACGAATATCTAATGATTATAATGAAGTTTTTTTACCCAAAACTCAATTTATTGATTTAAATTTCAAAAAGTCAAAACTTGATTTTTTAAAACTTCAGGAGGTTGGATATCTAGGTGATAAAAAATATTTAAAAAAATCTTTTTTTTTAGAAAGATACAAAGATAAATTGTTTATTGCAGATAGGTATGGAAATTTTTTTTATAATGAAATAAAAAATTTAAAAAATAACACACCCTCCTATCAAAAAATTCCAACAAACCTACTTTCTGATGACAAAGAGTCCTATGCAAAGACTTTAGACATTCAAATTCACAAAGAAAAAATTTTTATTTCTAAAGTTATTAAAAGAAATCAATGCAAATATTTAGAAGTTGACGTTGCTCAAATAAATTATAAAACTTTAAATTTTGAGAACATTTTCACATCAGAAAGTAATAAAGAATGTATGACACATTCCATTTGGGCTGGAAAAATGGAGATGTTAAATTCTAATCAACTATTATTGACTACTGCTGGCGATCATTTGTATACAAGAGATAAGAGCGGTAAAGCATTATTAAATGAAAACGAGTCTGACTCAAAACCTCAGGATGATAATTCGTTATTTGGAAAAGTTTTATTAATTGATACTGAGAATTCAAATTATCAAATTTTCAACAAAGGACACAGAAATTCAATCGGTCTACTTGTCGAAAATAGTATAATTCTAAGTACTGAAAACGGACCTCGTGGAGGAGATGAAATTAATTTAGAGATCAAAGGAAAAAATTATGGCTGGGATTTAGCTGCGTATGGAAAAAAATATTACCAGAACAAAATGTATCTTGATCATGAGTCATCTAGCTATCAAGAGCCGATTTTTGCTTTTGTTCCCTCATTGGCTGTTACAGAAATTATAAAATTAGGAAACAATTTCACAAATGAGTGGCAAGACAATTACCTGATAGGTACTCTTAACGGCAGGCAGTTGCTAAGAGTAAAATTTAGCCAGGACAAGTCCAAAGTAATTTATATAGAAAAAATTTTTATAGGAGAAAGAATCAGAGATCTTTTGTACGACGAACAAAGTAAAACTATTATTTTAGCTTTAGAAGACACTGGATCAGTAGGTATTTTGTACAAGGATTAAACAAAATACTATTCTGTCCAAATTAGTCCTTTGGTAATCAAAAAATCTTTGGCAAATACCCTTTTTGATTGTATTATAAGTTGATTAAATATTTTCAATTTAACTAAAATATTAAATCAAATAGAGGGATATGAGCGATAAAAATAGAATTATAATATTTGATACTACCATGCGTGATGGCGAGCAATCGCCTGGAGCTTCTATGAGCTTAGAGGAAAAAATTCAAATTTCTCGTGTGTTTGATGAGTTAGGTGTTGATGTTATTGAGGCAGGATTCCCAATAGCTTCACCAGGTGATTTTGAAGCTGTCACAGAGATTAGTAAAATATTAAAAAAATCTACTCCTTGTGGTTTAGCTAGAGCAACGAAGAAAGATATTGATGCTTGCAGAGACGCTTTAAGTCATTCAAAAAAATTTAGAATACATACTTTTATTTCAACAAGCCCACTTCACATGAAGCATAAACTCAATAAATCTCCTTCAGAAGTTTTAGAAGCTATTAAAGAAAGCGTGTCTTATGCAAAAAAATTTACTGATGACGTAGAATGGTCTTGTGAAGACGGAACAAGAACAGATATGGATTATATGTGTAAATCAGTTGAGCTTGCTATTAAGTCAGGAGCCACAACTATAAATATTCCAGACACAGTTGGTTATTCAGTGCCATCAGAATTCAAAAAAATTATTGAAACCTTATTAAACAAAGTTCCTAATATTGACAAAGCTATTCTTTCTACTCATTGTCATAATGACCTTGGTTTAGCTGTTGCCAATTCATTAGCTGGAGTGATGGCAGGTGCTAGACAAGTTGAGTGTACAATTAATGGAATTGGTGAGCGAGCAGGAAATGCAGCTCTTGAAGAAATTGTGATGGCTATGAAAACTAGAAATGACCTAATGCCGTTTACTACTGGTATAAATACAAAATTAATTAGCAAAGCTTCAAAAGTTGTTTCTAATGCAACTGGTTTTCCAGTGCAATTTAATAAAGCGATTGTAGGAAAAAATGCTTTTGCTCATGAATCAGGTATTCATCAAGATGGTATGCTTAAGAACAGGCAAACTTACGAAATTATGACACCAGAAAGTGTTGGAGTCAAAAAAACTTCTTTAGTCATGGGTAAACATTCTGGTCGGCATGCTTTTAAAGATAAATTGAGCGACCTTGGTTATGTTGGAATTACAGATGATGTTATTCAACTAGCATTTGGTAAGTTTAAAATTTTAGCAGACAAAAAGAAACATGTTTATGATGAAGACATCGCAGCATTAGTTGATGATAGTTTAATTAAAGAAGAAAATGTTATTAAACTAAAATCTTTAAAAGTTGTTGCTGGTACAGGTGAGCCTCAAACAGCTGAAATGACACTTGAAATTTTAGGTGAGATTAAAACCGGATCAGAAACAGGTGATGGACCAGTCGATGCAATATTTAAATGTATTAAAAAATTATACAAACACGATATAAGTTTACAGTTATACCAAGTTCATGCTGTTACAGAGGGAACAGACGCCCAAGCTACAGTTAGTGTAAGAATAGAAGAAAAAGGTAAAACAACTGTAGGTCAAGCAGCAAACACTGACACATTAGTCGCTTCAGCTGAGGCCTACTTAAATGCATTAAATAAACTAATAATCAAACGCAAACGTAAAGCTCCTGATGAAGGTCTAAGCGTTACAGCATAAATAAAAAGGAATAAAAATGTGGAAATGGAGAAAAAATATTCAGCAAATGTGGTCACAAGACATGGCTATAGACTTGGGAACAGCCAACACCTTAGTTGTAGTAAAAAGCAAAGGTGTGGTTCTTAATGAACCTTCAGTTGTTGCTATTATTAATGAAATGGGAAAAAAAACAGTTCTTGCTGTAGGGGATGAGGCAAAAACAATGTTAGGAAGAACACCTGGAAATATTCAAGCGATTAGACCATTGAGAGATGGAGTTATAGCTGATTTCATAGTTACTGAAGAAATGATCAAACACTTCATTAAAAAAGTTCACGTAAAAAATACATTTGCTAACCCTCGAATTTTAATTTGTGTTCCAACTGGTTCTACTCCAGTTGAAAGAAAAGCAATTCAAGACTCTGCGCTAGCAGCTGGAGCAAGAAGAGTACAATTAATTGAAGAGCCTATAGCTGCCGCAATTGGAGCAGGTCTTCCTATTTCAGAAGCAACAGGATCGATGATTGTTGATATTGGAGGCGGAACAACAGAGATAGCCGTAATGTCTTTAGGTGGAGTAGTTTTTTCTAAATCTTTACGTGTTGCAGGTGATGCGATGGACGGTGGTATTATAAATTATATGAGAAAAAAGTTTAATTTATTGATTGGCGAGTCTACAGCTGAGAAAATTAAAAAGGAGATTGGAACAGCAATTCCTACATCAAACAATGTTTTTTTAATGAAGGGTAGAGATATTAGAACAGGAACTCCTAAAGAAATATCACTTACCGAAGAAGATGCTTGCGAGGCGTTGATGCCAATTTTAAGTCAAATGTTAGCTGCAATTAAAGAAGCTTTAGAAAATACGCCGCCAGAATTATCTGCTGATTTGGTTGATATGGGACTAGTTCTAACAGGCGGGGGAGCTTTATTAAAAAATATCGATAAGTTAATTTCTAAAGACACAGGTTTGCCAGTAACTATTGCCGACAACCCTCTTGAGTGTGTTGCTTTAGGCACAGGAAAAGCCTTAGAGAATGAAGAGCTGTTCTCTACAATGATGTCTGAATATTAATTTAGATTAAAGTTTAATGTCAGATAGTAGAGATGATTTTATAATTGCTATTCGTTATGCTCTTTTAAAAAAAGGAGCAAAACAAAAATTTTCTTTATTTTTTTTAATTTTATTTTCCATTTTAATTATCACTTTAGATAAATTTTCTGTCCCACCAACTCAAAACGTAAGGTCAATACTTAATGATTTCGTTTACCGTGTAACAGTAGTCGTGGGATTGCCAGAAAAACTTTTTACTTACATTGGCTCTAAAACAATAAAACACTTAAATGTCTACAATGAAAATATATATTTGAAGGCAGAAGTGGAACAATTAAAGAGAGAAAAGTATGACTCTCTTTTTTTAAAAACTGAAAATAAAAATCTAAAACAAACTCTTGCTTTAAATTCATACGAAATTATCAACGCAAACTCAGCTACAATGGCAAAGGTAATGATTGATCAAGAAAGTCCATTTCTAAAATCATTGATCGTTAATAAAGGTACAAAGCATGGTATCATCAAAGGCATGACAGTCTTTAGTAAGAATTATTTAATCGGGACTGTTATCGAATCTAATTATTTGTCTGCAAGAGTTCTATTGATTACAGATTTAAACAGCAAAATACCGACGATTATTCAAGACTCAGATGTTAATACTATTCTTGCAGGCAGCGGTAAAGACGATGACTTCAATTTACAGTACTTACCTGAGAGTTATGAACTTGAACCTAATAAAATTATTTATACCTCTGGAAAAGACGGCTTTCTTGAAGTGGGAATGCCAGTAGCTATAACTTTTTTGAATGAAAATAATGAGGTAAAAATAAAGGCTTTAACCGATCCAAGACAAGCTTCGATTGTTAGTATAATGAAAGGGCAAGGTAACAACTAATTATGTATACGTTTAGAAAATTTAAAGACTCAGTATTACAGTCTTTTCCGATAATCCTCTTATATATTTTGTCTTTTAATAGTTTTGAGGGGCTAAAAGAATTTGAAAATCTTTTATTAATTTCTTTTAACCTTCAAATGATTGTTATTTTTATTTATGTTCTAAAATTTCCAGATTATTTAGGATTGGGTCATATTTTTTTAGCCGGTATTATTAATGATGTTGTGCTGGGAACACCGCTTGGCACCAGCTCTTTAGCTTATCTAGTTATGTGTTTTTTTACTATTTACATCAGAAACGTAACTCTTAAATTTAAAATATCTACAGACTGGTTTACTTTTATACCAGCCATATTTTTTTCTAATTTAGTTTATTTTGTTATTATTAATAATTTTACAAATTTAGGCTTTTATTATGTAGAATTACTTAGAAATTCTTTTTTTACTTTTTTATTTTTTCCATTATTTTATTTCTTAATTAGCAAATATCAAAAACAATTTAAAAACGACTAATGCTTAGTTTTGACTCTTCAAATATAGCCAGCAAAACAAGAACTATTGGTCGAAGAATGTTTTTAGTAAACTGTTTTAAAGCAGTTGTGTTAATTGGAATTGTAGGTAGGCTTACATCGCTTCAGATTACAGAGTCTCGGAAATATCGATCATTAGCGGACAAAAATAGATTCAGAGAAACTAAAATTGCTCCACCTAGAGGAATAATTCAGGATTATTTTGGCAAAGAAATAGCTTCTAATCAAAAAATTTACCAACTTCACGTAGTACCTGAAAACACACCTAATATTGACGAACTTTTTGTCAGATTAAAAAGCTTAATCAATTTGACTGATCAAAAAATTTTTGTATTAAAAAAAAAAATAGCCAAACAAAAAATTTGGGAGGCGACTATCATTTCAGACAATTTAACGTGGTCTGAATTTTCAAGATTAAATTTATTTTTACATGAGTTACAAGGTGCTGAACCTGTAGTTTCAGTTGCTAGATTTTACAAAGATAATTCTTCAGCTCATGCTATAGGTTATGTTTCAGAAATTAGTGCTAAAGACCTTAGAAAAAAGAAATATTTATCTAATTTAAATATAGCAGGTGTTGCGATAGGAAAAACAGGTTTAGAGTCCTCATTAGATGAAAAAATGTTAGGTGCGCCTGGATATCTTAGATACGAGGTTAACGCTTTCGGAAAAAGAATTAAACAAGTTTCAACAAACCCTGGTTTAAAAGGAAAAACTTTTAGAACAACACTTGATCAAGAGATACAAAAAACAGCTGCAGCTGCGTTAGAAAATGTTAGTGGCGCAGTATGTGTCATGGATATTTATAATGGAGATATAGTAAGTATGGTTTCATCTCCAAATTTTAACCCTAACTCTTTTGTCCATGGAGTTAAGGAACAAGAATGGAAGGACTTACAAGCAAACAGAGACAAACCCATGATTAATAAAGCTATATCTGGGTTATACCCCCCTGGTTCAACAATTAAAACTTTAACAGCTTTAAGTGCATTAGAGAACGATATTGTAAACCCAAAACTTTTTATAAAATGTAAAGGGTATATTGATTTTTACGGGGAAAAATTTCACTGTTGGAAAAAAGAAGGTCATGGTGTCTTGAATATGAAGGGCGCCATAAAACGTTCCTGTGATATTTATTTTTATGAAGTTGCTAGAAGACTTGGTGTAGATAAACTGGCGGTGACCGCTAAAAAGTTTGGGCTTGGACAAACAGTTATGACCGGGTTTAACGAAGAAAAAGCTGGTGTTGTACCCAATACTAAATGGAAATTAAATCAAATCGGAAAAAATTGGTATTTAGGGGAGACGCTTCACGCAGGAATTGGACAAGGTTATTTTACAAGCACACCGCTTCAATTATGCTTAATGACTGCTCAGTTAGCAAATGGTGGCTTTAAACTAAAACCCAGAATTGTAATAAACGAAAACAATCAAGTAAATAGCTTGCAAAAATATTTAGATTTTAGAAAAGAAAATCCAAATGATACTACTTCAATAGATCAACAAGTTTTTAATTTCAATTTACGACCCCTTTTTAGAAATCAAGAGAATATAAATTTTGTAAAAGATGCTATGTTTGCAGCTACCAATGAACCAGGAGGAACTTCTTATGGTTCAAGACATAAAGACAAAAAATTTATGTTTGCAGGAAAAACTGGTTCATCACAAATAAGAAAGTTTACTCAGGCGCAAAGAAAAGCTGAAGTAAAACAAAAGGATCTTGAATATCTACAAAGAGATCATGCTTGGTTTGTGGCGTTTGCCCCAGTAAAAGATCCAAAATATGCGATCAGTGTTTTAGTCGAGCACGGAGGGTCGGGTAGTAGCGCTGCAGCACCCGTGGCAAAGAAAGTAATTAAAAAAGTAATAGAACGCCATGAATTTAGAACTGCAATGAATAATTCACAACTTGGAGAAAATATTTAATGTTATATAGCAGAAACACATTACATACTCCATTTGCTTTTAGAGACAAATTTTTTCATCTGGACTTTACATTACTTTTTTCTGTTTTGACATTAGGTATAGTTAGTATTTTTGCACAATACTCTTCAAGTGGAGGACAATTTGATTTTCATGCCGTTAATCATACCATAAGATTTTTGGTTTTTTTTCTATTCTTCGTAGCAATTTCATTTATAAATATTAGCGTTTGGAATAGGCTCAGTTTTTTAATTTTTGTTTTATTTATTTTACTTCTTTTAGCAGTAAAGTTTTTCGGCATACAATCTCAAGGCTCAAGAAGATGGATTAATTTATTTGTTTTTGTTCTACAGCCCTCAGAATTAATGAAAATTGGAATAATTTTATTTCTTGCTAGTTACTATCATCGAACATCTTCTAGCGATGTTAATAAACTTAAATATTTACTTTTTCCTATAGTAGCTATTGCTATTCCTTTTATGATGGTAGTTACCCAACCAGATCTTGGAACTGCGTTATTAATTTTATTTAGTGGAGTCGTGGTTACATGGCTAGCAGGTGTCAGATGGAAAATATTTGCCTATCTTTCCATCTTTTTTATTATTTTAGCTCCTGTAGCTATTTCTTTTTTAAAACCCTATCAAAAAAGTAGAATTTTAAGTTTTTTAAATCCAGACTTAGATCCATTAGGCGCAGGCTATCAAATTATTCAATCAAAAATAGCTATTGGGTCTGGAGGTCTATTTGGCAAAGGTTTTTTAAATGGGTCACAGGCTTATTTAGATTTCCTACCAGAAAAACATACTGATTTTATTTTTACACTTTATGCTGAAGAATTTGGTTTTTTTGGTTCTGTTCTTATGATCCTTCTGTATTTTCTAATCACTTATAGAATTGTTTATATTGGCAACGTAACGAGAAGTATCTTTGGCAAACTTTTTTGTTATGGTTTCTCTACTGCTTTTTTTATTTATGTCACAGTAAACATGAGCATGGTTTTAGGTCTATTACCTATTGTCGGGGCTCCATTACCTATACTTTCTTACGGAGGATCATCTATGCTAGCTATTATGTTTGGTCTTGGAGTCGTTATGTCTTGTAATGTTTACAAAAATAACCCCGCAAGCTAGGTTAGACCGATAATTTTTTTAAAATTGTCCTTGTATTAACTCATGTTACATGATTTAATTTTGATAAATAAAATATGTTTGGTGATAATAAAGATAAATTAATAAAGCTAGTTGTAGAAAAATCCACTATTGGAGCTGATTTTACAATTGAAGGCTTGGTTAACTCAGCTGGCGATGTTGAGCTAGGTGGATCTGTAAAAGGACCTGTTAACGTAAAAGCACTTCACATAAAAGAAAAAGGATCAGTAATTGGCGATGTCAATGCAGAAACAGTAGAAGTTCATGGATTTGTTGACGGTACTGTTACAGCACAAAAAATAGTAATTGGACCAACAGGAGAGATTAAAGGAGATTTATCATTTACTGAAAATCTTAGAGTAGATGATGGCGCAAGACTGGATGGAATGGTTAAGAAAGTTCCTCTAGCAAAAATTGAAAATAAAGTAACTAACTTTTTAGATACAACCAAAGCAGTTAGAAAAACTTTCCTTAAAAAAGATTAGTCTACCCGCAAGAATTTCTTGCACAAAATATCACAGCACAAAATTCAAATTCTAGATTATAAGTACACATGAGCAATTATATTTGTAAATCAGCTGGTATAGTTGGTGCTGGTATTCAAGGAATCTGTACTGGACTACAATTACTTAAAAAAAATATTCCAGTAACTATTTTTGATAGAAATGATCCTGCTAAGATGGCATCGTATGGTAATGCCGGACACTTTTCTCCATATGCAGTTCTACAATTTAATAGACCAGATATTTTAGTGAACATTCCTCAAATGCTGTTCAGCTCTTATGGTCCGCTAGCATTGAAATGGAATTATGTACCAAAAATGATTCCATGGATGTGGAGGTTTGTTAAAAATTGCAACGAAAAATCTATGCTTCACACCGCTAAGTATATGCATCAAATTTTAGATTTATCTTTAGATGCTTATGACGATGCTTTCAAAGAAATAGATACGACTGGTCTCATAGAAAGAAAAGGAATTATTTACGCATGGACAAACGAAAACTTAAAAAGTAGAAACTTAGAAATTAAGGTTAGAAAAGATCTTGGAGTCAAACAAACATTAATTTCAAAAAAAGAAATTTTAGATTTAGAACCTAATTTACAACCTATTTTTGATTCTGGAGTCTTATTTGATTATGCATGGCACGCAAGAGATCCTTATGCTATTTCAAAAAAATTATTTGATTTATTTATAAAAAAAGGAGGAAAATTTATTAAAGAAAATGTTACCAACATTAATCAAACTAATTCTAACGAAACTACAATTAAAACTGAAAATAGAGAATATATATTTGAGAAAACTGTTATAGCGTGTGGAGCGTTCTCTAAAAAATTAACAGATCAACTGGGTGAAAAAATTCCCCTTGATACTGAAAGAGGTTATCACGTTCATTTTAAAGGCATGGATCACCTTCTATCGCGGGCAGTTATTAATTTAGATCGCGGCTTCGGTTTAACGCCGATGAATCAAGGCATGAGAGCTGTTGGAACTGTAGAACTTGGTGGATTAAATAACCCTCCATCTAAAAAAAGGATTGATTATATTGTTCGATGCGCAAAAGAATTATTACCTCAGCTAGATAAACATAATGATGAATGGCTTGGTTTTAGACCCACTTTGCCTGATTTTTTACCTGTGCTTGGGCCATCTTTAAAAAATAAAAATATTATTTACGCTTTTGGTCACCATCATTTAGGCTGGACGCTTGGTGCAATTACTGGCAAAATCATATCTGGAATTGTTGCGGAAGAAAAAACAAATTTAGATTTATCTCCATATAATTCCTCCAGATTTAACTAGAAATTTATTTGTCCAAAAAATATTTAGCCTATACACTACTAGTTTGTACAACTCTTATTTGGTCAGTGAACTTCATTATAGGCAAATTTGCTTATTTATTCGAAGTTCCTCCTCTAAGCTTAAATTTTTTAAGATGGGCCTTGGTTTGGGTATTATTATTTCCGTTTACGTACAAAGAAATATTTTCAAATATTAGATTAATTAAAAAAAATATTATTTATTTAACCATATTAGCAATAACTAGTGTAAGTGCATTTAATTCTTTAGTTTACTTATCTCTCAATTACACCCAGGCGATAGATACAATATTAATGATCTCAATAATTCCTGTTTTTGTTCTTTTCTTATCCTCAGTACTAGGAGTAGAAAAATTTAAGATAATTCAATTTTTTGGCTTAATAGTTTCATTTACTGGAGTTTTAATTATTTTCTCTCATGCAGATTTAAGCAAAATTATGAATTTAAATTTTAATGAGGGAAATGGTTGGATGCTATTAGCTGTTTTCTCTTGGGCTTTATACTCAAGTTTATTAAAGAAAAAAAAATTACCCTTTTCAACTTTAGGTCTAGTAGAAATTTTAGCTTCAATCGGACTTATTTTTTTAATACCTCAGTTTGTCGGAGAGCAAATGTATGGTAAAGAAATTAAATTTAATAAAGCCTTTTTTTTAATTTTATCTTTTGTTACACTTTTTGCCTCTATTGGAGCTTACTATTCTTGGAATAAAGCGATAGAAATAATTGGACCTAACAGAGCAAGTATTTTTTTACATCTTATGCCTGTTTTTGGGGTAATCTTAGCAATTGTTTTATTAAAAGAAAAATTTCAAATGTATCATTTTATTGGAGCTGGATTTATAGTATTGGGCATTTATTTATCAAACAGGAAAACCCAATGATTAAAGTTGCAGTGTTAGATGATTATCAGAATGCTTTTGAATATATTGTCGATACAGATCGACACAAAGACAAATATGAATTTCAAATTTTTAACGAAACTTTTACAAGTGAAGCAGAAATTAGTATTGCTTTAAAAGACTTTGAAGCTCTTTTTGTTATGAGGGAAAGAACATTAATAACTAGATCTCTAATTGAAAGTCTTCCAAATCTTAAATACATTATGACAAGTGGAATGAGAAATAAAGCAATTGATCTAGAGTGTGCAAAGAGAAAAAATATTACAGTTTGTGGAACAGAAATCAATCCTAACCCAACCGCAGAGTTAGCTTGGACTTTAATTTTGGGACTTGCTCGAAACATAAAACAAGAAGTGGATAATATGTTCCAGGGGTATTGGCAGACGAGTATTGGCCTGGAATTAAAAGGCAAAATGCTCGGACTTATTGGACTTGGGAAGATAGGTACTCAAATGGCAACTATTGGTAAAGCATTTGGTATGCAAGTTTCGGCATGGAGCGAGAATCTTGATTTAACACATGCAAATAAAATTGGCGTTTTACCTATGACTAAAGAAGACCTTTTATCTACCTCAGATTTTATTTCAATTCATGTTGTTCTTGGAGAAAGATATAAAAATTTAATCACTTCAAAAGAACTTAAACTAATGAAAAAAAGTTCATTCTTAATTAATACCTCAAGAGGACCAATCGTAAACGAGTTGGATCTGATAAAAGCATTAGAGGATGAAACTATAGCTGGTGTAGGTTTAGATGTTTATGACAAAGAACCTCTTCCCCAGGATCACAAGTTAAGGTTTTTACCTAATGCTCTCTTGTTGCCTCATCTAGGTTATGTAACTGTAGAAAATTACTCTTTATTTTATAATCAGATGTTAGAAAATCTTAATTCATGCTTAACAGGCAAACCTCGAAGAATAATAGTCTAAATAACTAGTGCAATTTAAAGTTGTATTGGTATACTCACAATGAACTTAGTGTTTATTTTTATTTGGGTCAATACAAGCAATAATCAAATAAAAATAAATTCCGTTTAAAAATTATGAAAAAAATATTTATTTTATTTGGATCTATGTTTTTATTAGTTGGGTGTGTAGAGTCAGTTGCGGTAATGAGCACAGGCGCAGCGAATGGAAAAATTGTTCAGTCTTCTATTAATACTGGAATAAGTTACGGAATTAAAAAAGAAACAGGCAAATCTCCAATGGAGCATGTAATAGCTTATTCAAAAGCAAACAAAATTAAGAAAAAAACAGTTTCTAGTCAGGTTGAAACAAAAAAAAATAAACCTTATTATAAACCCTCTGAAGAACTCACTAAATCTTTGCAATCTTCTATTAATAAAAAATTTAAAATTAAGTATTTAGACTAAGCCTAAGTGAGATTAGCTAAATAAACATTCATATCACTTCTATTAATAGTTCTCCTATAAGTTGTGTAGAACCCACATCTGTTAACAACCTATTTGTTTTTTAAATCAATTTTTACTGATAAAAAGCATTTCAATTTAAAAAGCAAGAATCAAAAAAAATTAAAAATTAAATGAAAAAATTATATATTTTGCTAGCCTCTTTATTTTTATTAGCTAGTTGTGCAGAGTCTATAGCTTTATTAGGCCCAATTACAGGTGCATCTAATGGAAAATTAATTCAGTCTTCTTTAAACTCAGCTGTAAGTTACGGGGTAAAAAAACAAACAGGCAAAACTCCGATGCAACATGCTTTAGCTTATGCTGAAGAGAAGAATCCAAATAAAAAAAAAGAAAAGTGTATCTCCTTTATTGAAAAAACAAATTCGGAAGTCTGTATGATAGCAAAAAAACAGATAACTTTAGCTAAATCTAATTTATCAAAAAAGATATCTTCTACACAAACTAATATTAAAAAAACAGCTCAAGTTGTTGTAAATAAATCGATTGAAGTCACACGTGAAGCAGGCAAACTGAAAAAGTCAAAAAAATCAACAAAGGAATTTTTTATGGTTTTAAAGACTAAAATAAAAGAATATGACGAAAGATGGCTAGATAGAATTGAAAAATCTAAGACACGTCTTTCATATCAATAATTATTTAGAAGGTAAGTTTTCACTTTTCCAACCAGCATTTTCCCCATTTCCTTCAAAGCCATCACTGATGTTTACACATGATATATCTTCATGAGATAGTAACTGTGCTGCTACCATTGATCTTCCGCCGGCTTTACACAAAATCAAAAGATGTTTACCAGGACTAATTTTTTTTTTTACTTCTTTAATAAATTCTTTATTCGCGCTTGGATCTGGAGACCTTACAATAGTCACAAAATGAGTTTTTAAACCTAACTTTTCTCCATCAGGTTTGCCAACATTATCCCACTCTTCTTTGGTTCTGACATCTAAAAGTTCAATATCTTTATTTTCGTTTATAAAATTTTTAATTTCAGAAGATTTAATTTGTTTGATCATTTAATAGCCCCACTATAATTTAATGGGGCTATAAATCAAATTGTTACGCAGCTAAAGCCTGTTTAATGTCTGCAATAATATCGTCTGGATGTTCGATACCTATTGAAAGTCTTACGTAACCTGGAGTTACGCCTGCAGCTAACAATTCTTTCTCACTTAATTGACTGTGAGTTGTAGTAGCTGGGTGAATAGCTAAACTTCTAGCATCACCAATATTTGCAACGTGATACAACATCTTTAAGTTGTCAATGAATTTAGCGCCGTTTTCTCTAGTACCAACATCCATCCCAACTAACGATCCGTATCCGCCCTTCATATACCTCAAGGCTCTGTCTTTAATTTCTCCTTGATGATTTGTAGGGTAAATAACATTTTGAACTTTCTTCTGTGTTTCTAAAAATGTTACAACTTTTTCCGCGTTAGCGCAGTGTTGTTTCATTCTTAACCCAACAGTTTCCAAACCTTGAATGATTTGCCAAGCATTAAATGGACTTAAAGGAGCACCTAGGTCTCTTAACAAAACCACTCTAGCTCTTATCGCAAAAGGAATATTAGCTCCTGTTAATTGAGGAACTGCATCGGCCCATATTGCACCACCATAACTTTGATCCGGCTCGTTCATTAATGGTTGTCTTTTTCTATCTTTAATCCAATCAAAATTTCCACCATCAACAATTATTCCACCTATAGAAGTTCCGTGCCCACCAATGTACTTTGTCAAAGAATGCATTACGACTGCAGCTCCATGAGCTAAAGGTTTACAAATCACAGGTGAAGCTGTGTTATCGATAATTAAAGGAATTCCTTTTTTTCTACCAATATCTGAAACTTCTTTAATCGGAAAAACTCGAAGATAAGGATTTGGACAAGACTCACCATAGTAAGCCCTTGTTTTATCATCAGTTAATTTCTCAAAGTTTTTTGGATCTGCAGGATCAGCAAATCTAACCTCAATACCTTGTTGTCTTAAAGTATTCTTAAACAGGTTTACTGTTCCACCATACAGATCTGTTGAAGCAACAATATTATCTCCAGCTTGAGCTAAGTTTTGAACACAAAATGCTGAAGCTGCTTGACCTGAACCTACAGCAACTGCTGCAACTCCACCTTCAAGTGCTGCCACTCTTTCTTCAAGAACGTTACATGTTGGATTCATTATCCTTGTGTAAATGTTACCAAATTCTTTTAAT
>MDTC01031837.1_pt1 | contig 18222 bp, 16 predicted proteins | sample 811181 | NCBI WGS metagenome assembly MDTC01 (sample SAMN05326644, study PRJNA326480) | marine metagenome | isolation source: seawater | place: Pacific Ocean: North | collected 2011
AGAGAACAAACCTTAAATCAGATTTTGGTAGAAATGGATGGCTTTGAATCAAAGGGATTCAACATAATAATTATTGCTGCTACAAATCGTCCAGATATTTTGGATCCAGCTCTGTTAAGACCAGGCCGTTTTGACAGAAGAGTAGTTTTAGATGTGCCGGATATGAAAAGTAGAACAGAAATATTAAAAGTTCATTCTAAAGGGAAACCTTTAGCTGATGGAGTAGATTTATCTAAGCTTTCTGAACAAACCCCAGGCTTTAGTGGGGCAGATTTGGCTAATTTAATGAATGAATCTGCTATATTAGCTGCCAGGAGAGAAAAAACTAAAATAGAACATGACGACTTTGCTGAATCTATTGATAGAGTTATTGCCGGCCCGGCAAAGAAGAATAGAGTATTAAGTGATAAAACTATAAAAGTAACAGCTTGTCATGAAGCTGGGCATGCTTTGTGTGGACATTTAATACCAGAAGCTGATGCTCCGGTTAAAATTTCTATAATTTCTAGAGGACATATGGGTGGATATACTAGATTTTTACCTGTTGATGAAACTGCATTACAGACAAAAACTCAACTTGAGGCAAGAATAGTAGTTGCTCTAGGAGGAAGAGCAGCAGAAGAAGTTGTATTAGGTGAGATTACAACAGGTGCAAGTAATGATATGGAACAGGCAACTCATATTGCACGTACTATGATAATGAAATATGGAATGAGTGATTCATTGGGACCAAGAACATTAGGAAAGAGAGAAGAAACTGTATTTTTAGGTAGAGAAGTTTCAGAACAAAAAGATTATAGTGAAAAATTAGCAGGATTGATTGATGAAGAAGTAAGAGAAGTTATATTTAACGCTTATGAAAAGTCAAAAAATTTGATAAAAAATAATGTTAAAACTCTTAATAATGTTGTTGATTATTTGATTGTTAACGAAACAATTGAGGGTGAAAAATTAGAGAATTTATTATCAACAACATAATTTATTGATAAATTTTTAGATATATGAAAGCAAGAAATGATTTATGGGTATGGATTGATTTAGAAATGACAGGTTTAGATTTATCTAAATGTGTCATTGTAGAAATTGCTACAGTTATTACAGACAAATCATTGGATATTATTGCAGAAGGCCCGGATATTGTAATTAAGCGATCAAAAGCAGATATGTTGAAAATAGAAGAATGGCCAAAAAAAATGCATGAAAAATCCGGATTGTTAAATTCAATCGAAACTTCAGATATAAAATTAAAAGAAGCTGAGGAAATCACTTTAGATTTTATTTCAAAATATGTTGAAAAAAATTCATCACCCCTATGTGGTAATACTATTTATCAAGATAGAATGTTTTTAAAAAAAGAAATGCCTAAATTGGAAGAATATTTGCATTATAGAAATCTAGACGTGAGTACATTAAAAGAATTATATAAATCATGGAAAGGGGATACTAAAAATTTACCTGTTAAAAAATCTAAACATAGAGCAATGACCGATATTCTTGAAAGTATAGATGAAATGAAGTGGTATAAAGAAAACTTTTTAAGTTTTTAGTTTATAGATAGGTATAGGTTTCATTTTATGTATATTTGGACTTCTTATAGAAATATATTTTTCGAGTAATTGTTTTTTATCTGAATCTAAGCTCATTTCGTCTTTTTGTTCTGCAATCATCATGGCATGCTCTAATTTTTTATAATCAAGTCCTTTAAGTTGATCTTCATCAGTTCTGCCATCATCCCACAATCCATCTGTTGGATGAGCGTTAATTATTTTTTTATTTATTTTTAATTTTTTAGCCATACTCCATACTTGAGTTTTTAAACAATCTCCAATTGGAGAAATATCTACTCCTCCATCTCCGTATTTTGTATAAAAACCTACACCAAAATCTTCGACTTTATTGCCAGTCCCGACTACAAGCCCATTAGTACTTCCTGCAATTTGATATAAAGTTATCATCCTCAATCTAGATCTTGTATTAGCAAGTGAATGTAAATTGTCGTATTTGTACTTAGTAAAAATATTTTGAATATTGTTGAAAGTATCTGTTAAATCAATAATTTGATGATTTACATTATTAAATTTTTTTTCTAACCATTTGCCATGCTGTAAACTAAGATCATGTTGTTCTGTGATTTGTTTGATTGGCATAGATACAACAATTGTATTTATATTTGTTTTAGCGCACAAAGTTGATACAACTGATGAATCTACTCCTCCTGAAATACCTATAACCAAAGTTGAGAATTTATGTGTTGTAGCATAATCTTCAATCCAATTTATAATATTGGGAATTAAGTCTTTAATCAAATTACTCATAACTTTATTGTAAATAATTCAATTCTGTTTAGTGCTTCAGAAATATTTTGCTTTGAATTTGCAAATGATAATCTAATATACCCTTTCCCTTCTTTTCCAAAAGATTCTCCTGCTACAGTAGCTACCCCATTTTCATTTAATAATCTGTCAGCAAATTCTTTACTACTTATTCCGGTTTTGGTTATATTTGGAAAAACATAGAATGCCCCAGAAGGTGTAGGGCAGGCTATGTTCTGAATTGCATTTAATCCTTTAACGATTAAATCTCTTCTAGATTTGAATTCTTCTACCATTAATTTAACACTTTCCTGAGAACCTTTGAGAGCTTCTATTGCTGCTATTTGTGTAAAGCTAGCTGTGCACGAATTACTGTTGGTTACAAGTTTGGTTATCGGATCAACTAAACTTTTAGGAAATATACCATAACCTATTCTCCATCCTGTCATAGAATAAGATTTTGAAAAACCATCCAAGATAATTATCTTTTCTTTTAATTTTGTATAATTTGAAATACTTTCATGTGTTCCTTCATATAAAAATTGAGAATATATTTCATCTGCAAGAATTGTTATATTTTTATCTTCTAATAATTCTGATATTTTTTGCATAGATTCTCTATTTATAGCGCTGCCACATGGATTGTTTGGGGAATTAATAATAATTAATTTGGTTTTATCTGTGATTAATTTTTCTAATTTATTTATATCAAAATTATAATTTAATTTTTCTTCTAGCTTTAGAGGGACTGGCACACCACCAACAAAATTTATCATTGATTCATAGATAGGAAATCCCGGATTTGGATACAAAACTTCATCCCCTGGATTGATAAGAGCTAAAATTGTATAAAACATTATTGGTTTTCCACCAGAAGTTACAATTACTTGATCAGTGTCAAAATCGTGTTTTCGTATATTTTTTGAGTATTTTTTTATTTCTGCTTTTAATTCTTCGTATCCAGCCGAAGGATTATAATGAGTATATCCATTATCTAATGCTGATTTACCTGCATCTATGATATTTTCCGGGGTATCAAAATCAGGTTCTCCGATTTGTAAGTGAATTATATCTTTTCCTTGTGCTTCTAATTTTTTTGCCTTAGCTAAAACTTCAAATGCTGTTTCTGTACCTAATTTTGACATTCGGTTTGCTAGTTCAATCATATGATTCTCCATAATCATTTATAAATAAATTATAGCATTTTCAGATGATACAATATAATTGGAGGATAAATATGGAATTATTTTTAGCTACACCGAGAGGATTTTGCGCAGGTGTTGTTAGGGCGATTGAAATTGTTGAAAGAGCTTTGGATTTATATGGCACTCCTATATATGTGAAACATGAAATAGTACACAATAAATACGTTGTAAATGATTTGGCAAAAAAAGGAGCTATTACTCTGAAAGATATTAATGAAGCTCCAATTGGCGGAACAGTTATTTTTTCTGCACATGGTTCTCCTCCAAAAGATTATGAAATTGCCAAATTAAAAAAACTTAAAATTATAGATGCCACGTGTCCCTTGGTAACTAAAGTTCATAATGAAGCAAAAAAATATAATGATAAGAAAATAATTCTTATTGGACATAAAGGACATCAAGAAGTTATTGGCACTACAGGGCAGGCAGATATGTATGTTTATGATGACAGAGAGGATAATATTTTACCTCAGTATGATTCAGACGAGGAATTAGTTGTTTTGTCTCAAACAACTTTATCGGTTGAAGATACTAATAAAGTAGCTAATCATATTAAAAACCAATACGGAAATGCAATTATCAGAAATGATATATGTTATGCAGTTTCTAATAGGCAAAATGCTGTTAAAGAGCTTGCTGAATTGGTTGATTTGATTATTGTTATAGGTTCTATAAATAGTTCTAATTGTGTCAGATTAAAAGAAGTTGCTGAATCATATGGTATTAAAGCTTTGCTTGCGAATTCTTCTGATGAAATTGAAGAAGACAATTTTTACGGATTATCAAATATAGGCATAACTTCAGGAGCTTCAACTCCAGAAATATTAGTAGATAATTTTATAAATTTTTTAAAACCATCTAAGATTAATATTATTGGAACTGACGAAAGAGATATTAATTTTACTTTACCTTTGGAGTTGCGGTAATGGAAATTAATATATTGAGTTTATCTGATGGTGCGAAAACTGCAAAAGGAATTACAGTCATAATAGATGTATACAGAGCTTTTACTACACAATCTTTTGCTTTTGAAAATGGAGTTAAAGATATATTAAATGTTTCAGATATTGAACAGGCTTTGAATATGAAAGAAAACGGTTTCGGTGATTATTGTATGGGAGAAATTGGAGGGATAAGGCCTGACAATTTTGATTTTGGTAATTCACCTTATGATTTGAAAGGACAAAATATCAAAGATAAAACAATAATTCATTGTACTATGAATGGTACTACCGGTGCTAAACTGGCATCTAATGCAGATTTAATTCTTGGCGGAGCATTGATTAATGCTAAAGCTACTGTGAATTTTATAAAATTGCAAAAACCTAAAATTGTAAGCTTAGTAGCTATGGGTGCAAGAAGTGCTTACGGCGAGAAACGAACTGAGGAAGATGAATTATGTGCTATTTACATGAAAAGTTTGCTCGAAGAAATACCTATTCAATCACAAGAAATAGTAAATGTAATAGATTCTTGTAAAGAATCTAAGAAATTTGGTGATCCTCTTCAATTACAGTATCCAGCTTTTGACAAAATACAAGCTTTAAGAATTAATGAGTTTGACCACGCAATATTATTAGAAAGATCTGAAGATTATTTAGTTTCAAAAATCAAATAATTTAATTTAGAATATGTTTTTTTAGATTTGGGATTATACTTTTTATTAATTTAGATTTGGAATCCGAATAAATTTTAATTATATTCTTATTGTAAATAAATTTTTCAAAAGATTTGAAATGATTATCAAATGAAATTTCTTTAGATAATAAAATTTTAAGAATGAGTTTGTTTGTTAAAGAAAAATGTAATAATTGTGATAATTTTTGATCACTAAAATTAAATAATATTTCCCTCATTTTATTACCGCGTTTTATTTCGCTATCAATTTTATTTTTCCATTTAATTTCGTATTCAGACAAAGTATCTTCGTTGAATGAATTTTCAGATAGTGCTTTGCATATAATTTCTGCTGCTATTTTGCCAGACAACTGAGAATAATATATCCCTCCGCCAGTTACTGGTTTGACTAATCCCGCGGCATCTCCTATTACTAATGTTCTTTCTGAGTATGTCTTTTCTATTGGTTTGATTGGTATTCCCCATGTTTTAATCTCTTTGGTATCTGATTTATTAATATGGTATTGATCTAAAAGATTTTTCATAAAAGATTTTGTTATTTCTTTACTTTTACCTTTAGTTAAAACACCTATTAATAATTTGTTTTGATTTATAGGAACTGCCCATCCAAATCCTTGTGGTCCATATTTTGAACCTAAAAAAACTTTTGTGTTTTTAATATTTAGATGATTTTCAATAATAATTTGGGAACCATTGAGAATGTGTTTTTTGTCTAGTGGGTTTAAATTAACATCAGTTAACAATTTATTTTCCAGTCCGGATGCAATAACAATAGTTTTAGAAGTTACATTATAAATTTTGTTAAGTGATTTATAGGATAATTGTACTTTATTATTATTTATACTTATTGATTGTACCCTTGCTTTTTTATATATTTTGACTCCGTTATTCTTAGCTAAATTTGTAAGTCTTTTTATGTATTTCACTCTGTCAATTATCATTGCTTTTGAATCTGTTGATTGGAGAGAATAATGATTATTGTCAGGGGAGTATATGTCAGCTGAATTTGCTTCATGATATATTAAGTCTTTATCTAAACCGAATTCGTCAACACAATTTTTCCCTATTATTCCTGTACATAACTTATCACCCAAATTTTCTCTGTAATCTATAATTAATATATTTTTTTGGGTTTTAGATAATTCGTATGCGGCTCTTGCCCCAGCTGGTCCGGCACCTATAATAATGCATTGAAAATCTATTTTATTCATTATTTATATTTTACTTACTTGGAAAATAAATTATCAATATTGAAACCAAAAAATAGTTGTTAAATACAGTTTGATTTCTTTATCAATTCAAATATGATTAATTTTGTTAATTTTTATTAGGAATATTTATGAAATCTATTATGAGTTCTGCCATGTTTGCATCATTAAAATATCAAGATTTTAGAATGACATGGATATCTAATATGTTATCAGGTTGCAGCTATTGGACTTTCTCAGTGGGCTTGTCATGGTTGATTTTAAAAGAAACTGGTAATTCAACTAATGTCGGGTTAGTTATTTTTGCTAGTATGCTTCCATTTTTATTGGTTTCTCCTTTCGCAGGATATATTTCAGATAAATATGACAGAAAAACATTAGCATTTCTAATGTATATATTTAATTCATTCTTTTGTCTTGTTTTATTTATTTCTTCTATGTTAAATTTTTATCCTTTATTGTTCGTTATTTCAATAGCTTTTATATTAGGAATATTTAGAACAATTCAAGAACCGACTGTTTCATCTTTAATTCCAAACCAGGTTCCCAAAGAAAATTTATTAAATGCTATAACATTAAATGCAGCAACAAGGCACGGAAGCAGGTTTTTTGGTTTATTAATAGGCACACCTTTTATTGGCCTCAATATTTTGGACGGTGGTCAATTTTTATTATTATTTAGTTTTTTGTTTCAATTAGTTAGTACATATTTTATCTTTAGAATTAAAACAAAATCTGTAGGTGAATCATCGTCTGACGAAGATATTTTCAGTAGTATATATAAGGGTATAAAATATATTTATACTAACAGTTTGGTATTTTTAATAATTTTGACAGTGGCTTTTCATTGTGCATTTGTTATGTCCTATGAATCTATTATGCCTATTTTTGCTAATCAGGGATTAAATGATAGTACTGGGGCATTCTTGGGATATTTAATAATGATGTTCGGCGCAGGCTCAGTTGTTGGGAATTTAATGTTATCTAGTGCTAGTAATAATAGTATTAAGTCAAAATATTTTGTTATTTCAGCTATAGGAAGTGGGATTTTCCCTTTGATGCTAGGTTATGTTGGATCTTTACATGGAGATTTAGTTTTTAGTATTAGCTTATTTATAATATTTCTAATAGGTGGGTGCCAATCTTCATTTATGTCACTTACAACGACAATGATCCAAAAAGTTGTTCCAGATGGGATTCGCGGAAGAATAATGAGCTTATATTTATTACATGCAGGCGGAATTATGGCTTTTGGAAATTTGATACTAGGAAATATGGCAGATATTGTAGATTATACTTGGTTGTTTAGATTAACCGGAGTTGCCTTTTTAGCATATATTTTATTTATTTTATCTACTCAACGAAGATTTAAAGCTGATATCATATCAATAATATAATTTGTTAAATTATAATGAGTGATCAAAAATCAACAGTAGTTATCCCTTGCGCTGGTAAAGGTACGAGATTATATCCTTTGACTAAAAATATAAGTAAATCTTTAGTCAAAATTGGTAATTATAAAATGATAGATTATGCTATATCGGAATGTATTTTGGGAAATATTGATAGAATAGTTTTCATAATTTCTCCTGAAGATGAGCAATTAAAAGATCATATTAGCTGTATTAATAATAATAAAAAATTGCCTGGTCTTAAAAAAAATGAATATGTAGATATAGATATTAAAATTGTTGAACAAAAAAAATCTTTAGGTTTAGGCAATGCTATTTATTTAGCTAAAGATCATATATTGGATGATTCTTTTGGAATTATATTACCAGATGATTTAATTTTGGATAGGAATTCGTCAATAAAGAAAATGAAATCGATTTATTTAAAATATAAAATAAACATTTTATTTGGAAAGTATGTTTCTCAAGATTTGGTTCAAAGTTTTGGTATTATTGAAACAGGCTTAAAATACGAAAATTTATATCTGACTGTAAATAAATTGTTAGAAAAGCCTAACCCCGAGGATACAAATTCAAATCTTTCAATATTAGGTAGATATTATTTAAATATTAAAATATTCGATTATTTACATAATTTAGAGCCTGGACATGGGGGTGAAATTCAATTAACTGATGCATTATCAAAAATGTTATCTGATGATAGATTTATTGTTACTGAATCTGAAAGTAATCATTTTGATGTTGGAAACCTCAACGGTTTAGAACTTGCTGAAATTTATTTAAATAATCATCCACTTTGATAAAAAATTAATCTTTATTGTTTTTATTGATAGATTCTTCTAATAACTCTGCTATATCTTTGACACTTTTATTTTCATCTGGAGATTTACTTGATAATCCCTCCTCAAACATTTGTAAGCAAAACGGGCATGCTACAGCTAAAATATCAGCTTTAGTATCAAGAAAATCATCTGTCCTCATATGACTGACTCTTTTATTGTTACTTTCTTCTATCCACATATGTCCACCGCCTGCACCGCAGCAAAGAGCTTTGTCTTTATTCCTGCACATTTCCATTCTTTGTAGCCCTGGAATTGAGTCTACTATATTTCTGGGTTCATCATAGATATTGTTATGTCTACCAAGATAGCAGGGATCATGATATGCAGTTGATTTTTCATTATCTAATATAGGTATGATTGATTTTTCCTTAATTAAATTTTGGAGTATTTCAGTGTAACTTAAAACTTCTGCTTTAAAACCTAATGCTGGATATTCATTTTTGATTGTATTTAGGCAATGAGGGCAATGAGTAATTATTTTTTTTACATCGTATTTGATAAAGTTTTGAATGTTTTGATTTGCAAGTATTTGGAAAAGATATTCATTTCCTATCCTTTTTGCCGGGTCTCCTGTACATGTTTCTTCTTCGCTTAAAATTGCATAATTTAACTTAGCATAATTTAAAACGTTTACTATTGATTTGGTTACCATTTGATTTCTTTCAACTAGAGCTCCTGTACAGCCAACCCATAACAAATATTCAGCACCAGGATTTTCAGATAAGCTTTTTACATTTAAATTTGTGTGCCAATCAGATCTAGTGTATGTTGTACCTCTCCAAGGGTGTCCTCTTTGTTCTAAACTTACTAAAGTTGATTCAGCAGTTTCAGGCATTTTAGATTTTTCCATTACCATATGCCTTCTCATTTCTATAATTGGACTAATATGTTCTATTCCAACAGGGCATTCATTAACGCAAGCTCCACAAGTTAAGCAATCCCAAATTTCAGTTTCTGTAACATTGTTATTAATTATTCCATCATTGAAATTTGCAGAAGTAGAAATTGAAGTATTTGTGGCATTATCCATTAAATTATTTATTAAAAACATAGGGGACAATTGTTTTCCTGTAAGATTAGTAGGGCATACTTCAGAACATCTACCACATACTGCACATGCAAAAAAATCTATAATTTGTTTTGGCTTGAAAGCGTTTATATTATTTGCGCCAAAAGTATCCATAGTTTCTAAATTTTCGGGAGTATCAATTACTCCGGTCTTATTTAAACTGGCAAAGAAAAATGCTAAAGGGCTTGCTAGCAAGTGCATATGTTTTGATATTGGTATATATATTGCAAAAGACAAAATTGTCAGTAAATGAGCCCACCAAAAGATATCATGTAGAGTAATACTTAATGATTGACTAAGGTTTAAATATTTAAGCTGATTACTTAAAGAATTTGAAATAATATAAAAATCATTAGAATTAGTTATGGAATGGTTAAATGTTTCTGATAACAAATGAGTTAACATCAATAATGCAATTAGGAGTATTATGATTATTGATTCTGGTTTTCTTGTCAAACTATAGCTTAATCTCTTAGGAGATATTATCCACCTTCTATATAACGCTGCAGATAATGAAATCAAGACTAAAACTGTTAGGATTTCCAGGTAATTTAAATACAAAAGTTTGCCAACTTTAGTCAGTAATATTGATGAAAATTGATTGTTTATAGAGTCTGCAAATATGAATAATGTATATGAAAAACTAAATGATAAAAACGATATGAAAATTATCACATGCCCAATCCCTGATATATCTTGTTTTAAGTCAAATCTTTTTAAAACCTTTTTTTGAGCAAGTCCGTTTGTTAATACATTTTTTATTCTTTGTTTTAAATTATAAAATTCTAAATTGTATATAGAATTTTTTATATGAATTAACAGTTTTTTGTAGAATAAAAAAAAAGAAATTGATAATGTTATTGAAGTTAAACCATAAACACCAATCCATGTTTGGAAAAGACCAAAAAATGATTCAGGAACAGTCAATTAATTCTCTTTTTGGGAATAACATTTAATGTCAATAAAAACATGAAATGTTGTGTTGCATTTATCATTATCACAAGATAACATACTATATCTTTTAAATTATAGTTATATAACATATAAAATGGCAGAAAATCAATTTGAAGCTAGGAGAGCTATATTAATAGGTGATGTTGGCGATATAAGACATCAGAGAAATGCTGCAGTATTAAGAAATAATTCGTTAAATCCGATTGTTACAATGGAGTTTTATGCTACTGAAGATGGAATTATATGCGGCCTGACTGAAATTTTATCTTTATTAGAAAAAGTATTACCTGACACAGGTTGTGAAGTATGGGCATTGGAAGAAGGTGAAGAAATACTTAAACAAGAGGTAGGATTAAGAATTACAGGACCATATGGAGGGTTTGGATTATATGAACCTTCTATTAATGGGATTTTATCCTCATGTTCTGGTTGGGCAACCGCAGCAAAAAATTGTTCGCAAAATTCAGGCGAAATCCCTGTTTTATCAAGAGCATCTAAATTTGTACACCCAAATATTTCAGAATTATTAGATTATTCTTCAATAATAGGTGGATGTGATCATTGCAGCACTAGTTTAGGTGCAAGAATGAGTAATGGTACTACCTTTGATACAATGTCAGAATCATTGTCTATGCTTTTTGGAGACACTTTATTGGCAGCCAAAGCTTACGATTCTACTTTACAAGCTGATATACAAAGGATATTTTCCGTTGGTGTTTTAGAAACAGCTAGTAATGAATCATTAACAATAGCTGGAAATTTAAAAGAAAAAACCAGAGGAGTAGAATTAATTATAGATAATTATAATTCAATAGCTGATTTTAGTATTATTAATGAATTAAGAGTTAGATTGGATAATGCAGGTTTCAAATTTGTTGAAATATATATTTCGGGAGATTCTATAAACCCAGATTCTATAACTGTTCTTAAAGACAATAATTTCCCAATTCAGGGTATTATTGTTGAGAAATATATCGGATTAGCTCAATCATTACCATTCAGATCAGAAATTAAACAGATTGAAGGTAAACAGGTTGCACGAAATGGGCAAATCCCTGGTATGATTGATAATTCTAAATTAAATAAATTAATTTAATTTGCTGCTTCTTTCAGAAAATGTAAAAGATGCAATATTATATTCTTTAATAAATTTTACTTTGTTCGGAAGATTGTAATATTTAGTCCCTTGTAAAGAAATTAATTCTGCGATTTTAAATATATGTTTTACTGTGATTTGTTTCTTTGGAATACTTGTATGATTCAGAATATTTTTTATTAGTTCTGTTTTTAATTTTGTAGGTAATTTTTTAAATGTATCAATGTTTTTAATTGTAAATATTTGATCATTATTTAATTTCTTAAAACTTATTAATTCTGTATACCATTTGTCTACTAACAGTTCATAACTTTCGTTTGTATCTTTGGCTAAAGAACCTAAATCTACTATAGATTGCACCACTTTTGGATTTATTTCTTTTAATAATGGAAAAATTGTTTTTCTAATTTTATTTCTTGTATATTTTAAATCATTATTGCTTTTATCATTCATAGGTATTAACCCGTTTTCTTTACAAATTTCTTCAGTGATTTTTCTTTCTATATCTAATAATGGACGTATTATAAAATAATTATTATTATTAATAATTTTTGTTGTTGCTTTTTTTATACCTTCCAATCCTTTTAACCCAGTTCCGCGAATTATATTGAATAAAATAGTTTCAGCTTTATCTGTAGCTGTATGTCCCAAAAATATATTTTTGGTATTAAATTTATTTGCTTCATCTGCTAATTTGTTAAATCTAAGAATTCTGGCAGTATTTTCTACAGAGCCGTTATGATTGCTTTCAAATTCATCTCTGGTAATTTCAGTAGAATTATATTTTAATTTATATTTTTTTGCTAAATTTGCAACGTATGTTTTATCATCATTTATCATTTCAGAATCTCTTAGATTATGATTTACATATACTAACTTAATGTTAATATTTATTTTTGTTGAATATAAAGATAATAATATCGCTAATGCAGTTGAATCAGCTCCTCCAGAACATCCAATAATAATATTTGAATCTTGATGAATGTTTCCAGAAATAAATGGGATAATCGATTTAAAAGTGCTGTTAGTAGTGTTCATTATAGAAATGACAATTAGGTATTAGTTTCTTTAATAGATGATGTAGATGAAGAATGTTTTTTTGTTACTTTTACTATTTCTAATTTTAATCCTTTCATTTCTTTGACTTCAAATATTAAGTTTAAATATTCGAAATGATCTCCTAGTTTAGGCATTTTACCAAGTTTTTGTAATATAAATCCAGCTACTGTTTCGTAATCCCCATCAGGGATATTAATATCTATATCTTCAAATTCCTCATTCAAATCCTGAATACTCATCCCGCCATCAATATTGAAAGTATTGGTGTCTATTTCTATTAATTCTTCTTCTGGCTTAGTTCCTTCTTCTCCAAAATCTCCAACAACTTCTTCAAGTAATTTTTTTAATGTCATTACTCCTGATAAGCCCCCATATTCGTCGATAATGATTGCAATTTTATCTCCTGAAAGTCTCATTTCATTAAATATTTCGAAATTTCTTTTGGTTTCAGGAACAAAATATGGATGTCGAATTAGATCTTTTATTTTTGTTTCATCATCTATTTTTTTCTTAGAAATTTCCATTAGGACATCTTTTGTAGAAATAATACCAATAATGTTATCTTCCGAACCTTCATATACTGGGAATCTGGAATGACTGTGCTCTGTATAAATATCTTTAAAATTCCTTATATTTGAATCGCTTGAAAGTGAAATGATTTCAGTTCGGGGAGTCATTATTTCTTGTGCTTGTGAATCTCCGAATCTGAAAACGTTTTCAATCATTTCAGCTTCTTGTGGCTCTAAAGATCCTTCTTCTTCCCCAATATCAATTAAAGTTAACAATTCTTCTTCAGTTATTGAATTGTTGTTTGGATCGGCCTTTATTGTAGAATTTTTATCAATGAAGTTAATCATTAAAGTTAAAATGGATACTATTGGATTAAAAATTATTTCTACTACTCTTAAAGGTCTTGCATATATAACTGAGAGTTTTTCGGACATTCTTACTGCTAAAGCTTTTGGTATTACTTCTCCAAATATCATAAGAACAATTGTTCCGATAATTGTTGTTAGCAGAGTTGTGAGAGTAGCACTTTTGGTAATTTTGTATATTAGACTACTTAAGAGAGCAGCAAAAGCTATATTTACAATATTATTTCCTACCACTATAGTTGAGATTATCTTATCTTTGTTTTCCAACAGTTTTGCGACTGTTTCAGCACCCTTCTGCTTGAGGTTGACCATATGAAAGAGTTTAGTCTTTTGAATGGATAAAAAAGCAGCCTCGGAACTTGAGAAAAAAGCAGATAATATGATAGAAATTATTATTAATATTATTTCTAGTGTCATATATTAAGTTTGTTCAACCTCTTCATTATTTATAATATTCATGATTTTTGATTCTATTTCTTTTGAAATAGAATCATTGGATTTAAGAAAATTTTTGACTGCTTCTTTGCCTTGTCCTAATTTGTGTTCCCCGTAGGAGTAAAAAGATCCACTTTTGTTAATGATTTCATTTGTTACGCCTAATTCAATTAAATCTGCTTCTTTTGAAATCCCTTCATCGAAACCTATTTCAAATATTGCAGATTTGAAAGGAGCAGCTACTTTATTTTTAACAATTCTAGCTCTTACTTTATTACCTACAATATCTGTTCCTTGTTTTATAGATTCGATTCTTCTTAAATCTATACGTAGAGAACTATAGAATTTCAGAGCTCTGCCACCTGGTGTTGTTTCAGGGTTTCCAAACATTACTCCTATTTTTTCTCTAATTTGATTTATAAAAATTACAGAGCATTTTGATGTGCTTATAATAGGTGTTAGTTTTCTTAAAGCTTGTGACATTAAACGTGCCTGAAGACCTATATGCGTATCCCCCATATCACCTTCTAGTTCTGCTTTTGGCACTAATGCAGCAACACTATCTACAACAACTAAATCTACTGCTCCACTTCTGACTAAATACTCACAAATTTCTAACGCTTCTTCTCCTCCACTTGGTTGGGAAACTAATAATTCATTTAAATTAACTCCGCATTTAGATGCATATCCTGGGTCTAGGGCGTGTTCTGTATCAATATATGCTGCCGTTCCTTCGGATTTTTGGCAGTTTGCCATTACATGATAAGAGAGTGTTGACTTGCCTGAAGATTCAGTGCCAAATATTTCAGTTACTCTTCCTTTTGGGATGCCATTAACGCCTAATGCAAGATCTAAATTGAGAGATCCAGTAGATATTGAATCAATACCGATTCCTATATTATCTGAGCCTAGCCTGACAATAGAGCCCTCTCCAAATTGTTTATCTATTTGGCCAATTGCTTGATCTAAAGCTCTAGTTCTGTGGGGATCCATTATTTAGTAAATATAATATTAAAGAATTTTACCATTTTATTACTATTCAAACAACTTTTCATATCTTTAGTTTTTTCTTGCTTGTTCTGTATGATCTGCCTTTCCAGGTTGAGCTATAAAATATATTGTAAATAAATGATCTTGCAGCTAACAAAAGTATTAATGATATTAATAAAGGAAATGAAAATGGTGTAAATATTGAATATTTAAATCTAATTGTAACTATTTCCCAGGAAACAAATAATAAAATTAATAGAGATATACATAATAGAATTAATTGTTGATTTTGTAATATACCTAGAGCATATAAGATAATCGGAATTGTTGACCCCAAGACGAATGATATTAATATTAAAAAGATAATAAGGAATATTGAAATACTGTAACCCACAGCAGGGAAAATATTCTTAGAATACCCTGAAATGAGATCTTTATTTGTATTATAGGTTCTTGTTGTGATTCTAAATGCTGCATCATATAGCATCCATTTAAACATGTTTTTCTTTATATTACGTCCAAGTTGAAAATCATCTACAGGATTATCTTTTATAGCTTCAAATCCTCCAATGTCATTGAAAGAAGATTTTTTAAAAAGCATAAATTGCCCAAAAGTGGCGGATAAAAATGGGGCATTTAAATTTATAGCAAGTTTCATAGGAAGCCAACAGACTATAAACCAGGAAATAATTTTTTTCATAGCATGATCTGCAATTAATTTTGTATCTCTGCCAGGTACAAGTGAAAGTAAATCAATTTTATCTTTTTGTAAAGTAATTACTGAATCTTCTAAAATAAATTTATCTAAATTAGTGTCAGCATCAATGAAAAGAATATATTCTCCTTTTGCTTTTTCTGATAATTGGTGACATGCCCAATTTTTCCCTAACCACCCTGGAGGTAATGATAATCCATTAATCAATTCAATTTTGGAGTTTTTCTTTGCTTGTTTTTGTATTATTGATTTTGTTGAATCGGATGAATTGTCATCCAGGATAATTAATTCAAAATTTTGGTAACTTTGATTAACGATTGATTTTATAGTGGATTCTATTATATCTGCTTCATTTCTTGCTGGAATAAGTATTGATACAAGTTTTGATTTGGGGATATTTTTTTTAGTTGGTATTTTTTTTAACCATAAAAAATTAGTGATTCCAGTTACAATGGTGAAAAATGCAATAATTAGTAAACATATATACCAATAAATAAAATTGTTATAATTGATTATTATATTTAGTAATTCGTCAATCATTTCGGACAAAATTTCTGAAATTAATTTTTAAAGTGTAATCATTTCTGTGTTTGAAAATAATGAAAATCAGATTCAGTAATATTCCAATTAATAGTGATTCAGTACTAAATATAGTAGGATTTCGGATTAATATATAGAAAAATAAAGAAGAAAATCCTATAGTTGAAGTTAAAGCATCATTTTTTTGTATGATTTTCATTATTAATAGAGATGGTGCAATAATATAAAATGCTTCTCCTCCTGTAATTGCAAGCCATGATCCTGCAGTTACCGCCAAAGATTTTCCTCCTTTGAAATTAAGCATTGGCGAATATCCATGGCCTATCAGGGCTGATATAACACAGGCTAGCATTGTAGTTTCAGAAATATTAAATAATTGTATAGCAAAAATTATGGGTAAAGCTGATTTGGAAATTTCAAGAATTGCTGATATAAATCCCCATAATATGCTTCCCGCTCTAAAAACATTTATTGTGCCCGGGTTTTTATCCCCATAATTTCTTATGTCATCTTTGAGTCTGATTTTACCTATCATTACAGCCCAAGGAATAGAAGCGGAAAGATATACACAGATTATTATAATAATTTCAGATGTAGATATATTGGACATGATGAAAGATAAAATTTAATAAACTCTAACATATAATATGCATAAGATAAACCTATGCATATTAATAATAATTTTAATCAAAACTATAACTTTGCCAATTCATCTCACATCCAAACCCTTTTCTTATATATATAGTTTTGTTTTCCGGGGCGGCAATATATCCTGAAATAGTATCCATACTATCAGCTCCATGCCTACATATTGAAGACGGGAAATTGAAATGGTCAGCCAGGATATTTTTTATATTATTAAGGCTTATATTTCCATAAATATTCTTTATTAAATATTTCATTCTTTGAAACCTGATCGGGGAATCATTCAGAGTGTTGTCTTCAAATTTGATTAATTCGTTAGTTAAATAGTGATTGGTATGAATAAAAGAGTCTTGATCATTAGACTTATATTGATACCTTGATTTATTATGAAATTCAAAGTCTATAATATCTGTTTTGTCAGATATTAAAATATTTGCAGCTTCTGATACATTAATTGTTTGTAAAATCTTTTTACAGCTTTCTAAAGATTGCTGTTCTAGTAATTTTCTTTTCAAGATATAATGCGGGACCCCATTTTGTGTTTGGAAATTATATAGAGCATTTGCAAAATTAGATATTCCATGTTCATTCATTCCTGCATAGCCTATTTGACCAGGGAAAGTGAACATAATAATTTGAGGTATATTTATACTAGGAATTAATTTTAAAACAAAACCAAAATTCAAGAATTCAGGATCCATATCTTGGTTTTGACCTATGTATAAATTTGAATTAGCTGTGCTTTTACCTTTAAATGAAAATGCTGTACAGCCTTCATCATATGTATTATCTAATTTTCCGAATCTGATTTGGCAAAGCATTGCATCTTCAAAGGGGATATTTGCCCCTTCAGCAATGCCGTTGATTTCTTTTATATAATCATTTGAATAATTATTTATTAGTTTATAAAAAGACATAGATCTTTTCTGAGATTGCTTGATTGTTTCTTTACTTTTGAATCTTATCCATTTGATATATTCCTGAATTTGTCCAGAGATTTGTTTTCCATGGCTAAATCCCATTTCATAATGATCACCTGTAATTTCAATATATGGAAATTTGTTTGTATTGATTAAAGACATTTATGTTGCAAGATTTAGGTTTATTTTTGATAATATATGTAAATATTAATTTGAATATAAAATATAGGTATTTTTATTGCAAGACATTAATTCTTATAGAATAGGTATAGTTGGAGCAGGAGCTTTAGGTGGAGCTTTAGCTATA
>MDTC01146675.1_pt1 | contig 18221 bp, 20 predicted proteins | sample 811181 | NCBI WGS metagenome assembly MDTC01 (sample SAMN05326644, study PRJNA326480) | marine metagenome | isolation source: seawater | place: Pacific Ocean: North | collected 2011
CGACACGGGATAGGCAAGGTCGGCAAGATCGCTGGCATCCGCGCCCCAGCCATGCAGGATCACAATGAGGCTGGACGCCGCGCCGCCGCGCGCCGGTGGGGTAAAAAATCCATTAAGATCACCAAACCGCTTTTTCGTCATGCCCAATCCTTTCCTTTGCGACAGGCAACAATGGAATGCTACCGGATGCGTCACGCATCATGATGCGCAAAACGCTACACCCACTGACCCGGGAGGGTCCAGACGCGACAAAGCCGCTATTCACAAATGCGATCATCAGCCGCTAGACTGCGCCACTCAAGACGATGGTTCATTCTCACCCTGACCCGGATCAACGCCATCATGGCCAAACAGCCTGTTACGCGATTTGCCCCCAGCCCCACTGGCGAAATGCATCTTGGACACGCCTTTGCGGCGATGGTGGCAAACCATATCGGAGGGGGCTATATCCTGCGGATCGATGATATTGACCATACGCGTTGCAAGTACGGGTTTGTGACCGGCATTCTGGATGATCTGCGTTGGCTGCAGCTACCCTGGCGGGGGGCGCCCGTATTCCAGAGCTATCGGCTTGGCAGCTATAAAGATGCGCTGAGCCGGTTACAGGCGCTGGACCTGGTCTACCCCTGTTATCTGACCCGCAAGGAGCTGGATGCCGTGCTGAGCGCCCCGCATGGCAGCCCAGCACCGGTTGCAACCGACAGCATGTTGCCGGCACCGGAAAAAGCACGCCGCGCATCACAGGGGAGGGCCGCCGCCTGGCGGCTGCGAAGCACAGCCGCGCTGGATTGGGCCGGACCGGTCAGCTGGTTTGACGCCCGAAACGGACGTGATGTGGCGGTTGATATGACCGCGCATGGCGATGTGGTTATCGCACGCCGCGATATCGGCACATCCTATCATCTGTCGGTGGTGGTGGATGATGCGATAGACGGGGTGACACATGTGACCCGCGGCGAGGATCTGGCTGACAGCACTCATGTGCATCGGCTGTTGCAAGTGCTTCTGGATTTGCCTAGCCCGGTCTATTTTCACCATGCGCTTGTGGCAACAAAGAGTGGCAAACGCCTTGCAAAACGGGACAAGGCGGCAAGCCTCGCCAGTCTCAGAGAGGCGGGCCAGACCCTGAATAATATTGTTGCAAATTTGCCACAGCTACCGTCATTAAAACTTCTTTAACAAAAAACTAATTTATTAACTATCTGTTTTACAGCATTATTTTTTAAGTCACATTTCTTGACCTATTTTTGCAGAAAATGGGTGTTGAGGGGTTGACGCCGCAGATTGCGACGCACATATCCGACAACTTCAACTAATGGTTGAGCATTTCCTCCCTAAACTCGGCCGTGGGATTTCTCACGGCCTTTTTTTAGGCTGTCCCAAGGCATATCCGCAGGGGTGACAAGATGCCATCCCTGCCTCGCTATCCCCTTGTTGCAAAAAGATTGCAACGGCGTTTACCATGGTAATGTATTGACGTAGGACCGCGCCGAATGACACCCGATAACGCACAGATTGGTATTGAGTCCGAAAAACCGACCGACACGCTGATAGACCCCTTTGGCCGTCGCGTCGATTATCTGCGCGTCTCGGTTACAGACCGGTGTGATTTCCGGTGCGTTTACTGCATGGCAGAAGAGATGGCCTTCTTGCCGAAAGCAGAATTGCTGAGCATTGAGGAACTAGAGATCTTGTGCCGCCGTTTCATGGCCGCCGGTGTCAGAAAAATCAGGCTGACGGGTGGTGAACCACTTGTCAGACGCAATATCATGCAATTCATCTCCGCCCTTGGTGCAGAGGTCAAATTAGGCAATCTCGACGAGTTGACCATCACCACCAATGGCAGCCAGCTTGGGAAAATGGCGGATGATCTGTTTGCTGCCGGTGTGCGCCGCATCAATATCTCACTCGACACGCTGAATGAGGATCGTTTCCGAGCCATTACGCGCTGGGGAGATCTATCAAAAGTGATGACAGGCCTAGGTGCAGCGCAGGCGGCCGGCCTTCAGGTAAAGATCAATGCGGTGGCCCTGCGCGGCGTCAATGATGACGAACTTGGAGATATGCTAGCCTGGTGTGGGGATCAGGGATACGACATGACCATCATTGAGGTGATGCCGATGGGCGATATTGGCAGCGAGAATCGGCTGGATCAGTATCTGCCTCTCTCGACTGTGCGTGACACCCTTTCCAAACGGTTCACTCTGACCGATATCCCGTACCGTACGGGCGGTCCGGCGCGTTATGTGACGGTTGAGGAAACCGGCCGCAAGCTGGGCTTCATTACCCCGCTTACCCATAATTTCTGCGAAAGTTGTAACCGTGTACGCGTTACCTGCACAGGCCAGCTTTATATGTGCCTTGGCCAGGACGATGATGCCGATCTGCGTCGCGCCCTGCGCGACGGCGGAGTCGTTGCTCTTGACGCCGCCATCCGCGAAGCCATTACCCGCAAGCCTAAGGGACATGATTTCATCATCGACCGCTACCACATTGACCCGGCTGTGAGCAGGCATATGAATGTGACCGGAGGATAAAGGGTATTGAGGGGGCTAGAACAATGCCGCATCGCGACGGCGCACGACACCCAGCCATAACAAGCCTAGCATCACAATACTAACCGGCACAATGGCAAGCTGGCTCATCATCTGCCAGCCATACTGGCTGTGAACAGCGCCGGCCGTCAGCGAGGCAATGGCGACCGTGGTGGTGGTCAGCAGGTCACCTACACCCTGTACCCTGCCGCGCTCCGACGGTTTCGCCACCTGTGCAATCAGCGAACTGCCGCCGACATAGAGGAAATTCCACCCCAGTCCAAGCGTGACCAGCGCGCCCCAATAGAGCCAGAAACCGACCGCGGTCAGCGATAGGTAAATTGTTGCGCCGTAAAACAGGGCGCCGGCCCACAGCACCCGCGAGACACCAAAACGTGAAATCAGGTTGCCGGTAAAAAAGGAGGGCAAAAACATCGCGACTACATGCCACTGAATGATAGTGGCGTTGGCAGAATGGCCAAGTTTGACCACATTGACTACCTGCAGCGGGGTCGCCGTCATTAGGTAACTCATCAGCGCATAGCCAATTGCGGCACACAACACACCAACAACATAGACTGGCATCTGGAAAAACGCACCGATCGGCCGTCCTTCATCCCGTTTAGCCCGCGGTGGTTTTTCGATCCTCAACCCGGCGAGCGCCATCAATGAAACAAGCTGAACGACCGCAACGGTTAAGAAACAGCCCGCATAGAGAGATCCTGGCAGCAAATCGACGGTATTGCGTGCTATTTCGGGCCCGATAAGAGCAGCCGCAAGCCCGCCAACCAACACATAGGATATAGCCTTTGGCCGATCGCGTTCTTCCAGCCCATCAGCGGCTGCATAGCGGTAATATGCCGAAATCCCCATAGCCATGCCGAGCCCCATTGAGGCGGCACAGAACATCTGGAAATTCTGAAAAATGATAGCCAGGCCGAGACTAAGAGATGCCAAGCTGCTAATCACAACACCGGCAACAAATACTGGTCTCCGACCAACATGCGCCATCAACAATGATGCCGGCAATGTGATCATCATCAAACTGACAAACTGCAATGACAGCGGTAATGTGGCCAGCCATGGCATGGGGGCAAGCAGATAGCCGACCAGCGCGGTATTGATGATATTCACATTCATAGATGTCATCGATAGCGCTTGCGCGACCGCCAGCCTTACGACGTTCGATTTATGCTGTCTAGTCTGCATCGAAAACACCTAGAAATGTGGCGAGGCGCCAAAAGTTGCCAGAAGAGTGCGTTACCAGCACCCACATTAACCGGCGACCCTTGCAATGCGCGAAAAGCCGTCAGAACTGCCGTCATCAAGAAAGTGGCAGGATCAAACCCTAGTCAGTTTGTACCTACAAATTAGTTCGCACCTTTGCGCAGTTTTCGACCAAACAGTTCTAACCGGTGGTCAACGAGTTCATAGCCCATCTCGCGCGCGATCTGCTCTTTCAGCGCTTCGAGTTCTGCATGATAGAATTCAGTCACCTCGCCGGTCTCGACATCGACCAGATGCTCATGATGCTCGCCGGCCTCCTCATAACGGGCGCGCCCGTCGCCGAATTCCAGTCGTTCAATAACGCCGGCTTCTTCCAGCAGCTTTACAGTGCGATAGACAGTTGCAATGGAGATGGTGTTATCCTGCGTGACGGCGCGCCGATAGAGTTCATCGACATCTGGGTGATCCTCAGAATCGCCAATCACACCAACAATCACCTGTCTCTGGCTGGTCATGCGGATGCCTTTCGTTAGGCATCTTGAAAGCAAGTTTTCTGACATATTTTCTCTTGCTGTTGTAGACCGGCGCAGCTGCACTAGATAATCGTATAAGTCTGCAACGTCCAGTGGCAAACATCAAGTTAGCCAATAAAAAAAGACATGCGGATCAGATGGATTGACGCATTTTACAAGCTGGGAGCAGCATGCCCGCATTATGATAGGTTCACGGCAAATACAGCGTCCCAGGGTCGGCATGGCCTTGATCAGCATTTCAATGCTGATGATTCCCGCGCTAGATGCATTTGCCAAACTACTGGGCGCAGAATGCGGATGGCTGGAAATCACCTTCTGGCGATTCTTCATGCAGACCGTGCTGATGCTGCCCTTTGTCATCACGGTTGGCGCTTGGGCGATACCAAAGGGTACGTTGCTGCTGCAAATGATCCGCGGCCTGTTACTGGCAGCTACAACGGCCTTCTTTTTTGCTGCGCTGAAAACACTGCCTATGGCAGAAGCCATATCTATTTTCTTCATGCAGCCGATGATCCTAACATTACTGTCCGCGCTTTTGCTCGGGGAACGGCTGAGGATTCGGCGGCTGGGCGCTATTCTTGCCGGTTTTATTGGTGTCCTGATCATTCTTCAGCCATCAATTTTCACGTTTGGATGGGCGGCAACACTTCCGATGGCATCGGCGCTAATGATGGCGCTCTATATGATTGTAACACGCTATCTTTCCGCGAAGGTGGGCGCGATACAGATGCAGTTTTTGGGCAGTGCGACATCAATGTTTGTGCTGGCCGGCCTGTTGGCCTTTGGCAGCTGGGCCGGCATGCTGGGGGCCGGTGCGACAGCACTTTCACTAACCCAAATCAGCTGGGTGATCGGAATGGGAATTATTGCCACCTCTGCACATTTGCTGATAGTCCTATCAACCAAATATGCCCCGACCAACCTTCTGGCTCCTTTTCAATATCTTGAAATCATTGGCGCCAGCACACTTGGCTTTCTTGTCTTCGGCGATGTACCCGCCAACACCACCTTTGCCGGTGTCTCGATTATCATTAGCAGCGGGCTATACCTTTTTCATCGCGAGCGAAGCAGCGCCAGGAGCAGAACTGATGCCAACAGATATTGATCAAGCCAATTTAAAACCCATGCATTGGATGGCGTCACATGGGAAGGTTTCAGTCTGTTTCCGTGCCAGAAGCCGGCCTTGTACGGTAAAAGCGCAACACTGACAGCGGCAGGCTAACCACATAGACGCCGGCAAGCAAGACATAGGTCAGCCAAGGCTGGACAAAAGCGCCGGCAATCAACAAGGATCCGCCCGCGAGGACCGGCAGCACTGTCCCCACCGGCAGCTTTACGCGCTTGCCGGCAAATGTAGGTAGCGCCGATACCGCTAGCGCCCCAATAGTGACAAGCCAGATGCAGACATATTGCGATTCACGCGCCCAACCGATGCCGAATTCCAGATCAACGCAGATCGGAACCAGCAGCAGGAAGGCCGAGGCCGGTGCCGGTACGCCAGTAAAGTAATCCTTGGAATGGCCTGGCGGATCGCGCAATTCGGAGTCGAATCTGGCCAGACGCAGGGCAATTGCCACGGCATAAAACATTGTCGCCCACCAGGCGATCCTACCAGAATCCTGCAAGGCCCAGAGATAAAGGCACAGAGCAGGCACAACGCCGAAAACGACCAGATCACTGAGGCTGTCTAACGCCGCACCAAAGGAAGACGATGTCTTGAACCGGCGGGCGGTCCGCCCGTCCAGCGCGTCAAACACCGCCGCCAGCACTATAAGGCCAATAACGCCCGCCCAACGCCCATCAAGTGCAAAACGTAGCGCGGTCAACCCGGATACAAGCCCGGCAACCGTCAGCACATTCGGCAACAACCAGAAAATAGAAACCGATTTGAAACGACGATGCTGGTCTGTAGAAGCCATGATCAGGTAACCCGCGTTTGGGTTGGTTCAGTCATCACACCATCCAAATCAGCAATCACGGTTTCTCCTGCCACTGTGCGCTGACCCGGCAATACAGTGACCGTTGTGGCAAGGGGCAGCCAAATATCCACTCGGCTGCCAAATCGAATGATGCCGAATTGCTGGCCAACAAGCAGCCGGTCACCAACACCGGCCTCCAAAAGGATGCGGCGCGCCACCAAGCCGGCAATCTGGACAATACCGACAACCTGTCCGGAACCCGTTTCGATGCGGATATTTTGCCGTTCATTGGCATCGGCTGCCTTGTCGAGGCTAGCGTTTACGAAAGCGCCCCTTTGGTAGCTGGTGGCTGATACAATGCCACTGACAGGGGCCCGGTTCACATGCACATCAAAGACATTCATGAAAATCGCCACACGCCGCCAGTCACCTTCCGGCAGATTGAGGTCATCGGGCGGGCGGGCCGCACCAATGGACAGCACACGCCCGTCAGCAGGTGCAATCACCAAATTGTCTGTTACGGGCGTCGTACGATGCGGGTTGCGGAAAAAATACACGCACCAGAGCGACAGCAAGGTGCCTGGCAAGGCAAAGGGAGGCCAGTAGAAAGTGATCAGAATGCTGGCCAGTACAAACAGAAAGATAAACGGCCAACCGGCGGGATGTATAGGCACCAGCACTTCTTCAGTGAAGGCTTTGTAAATATTCATAGGTTTTGAATTGCCATCTGTGTCAAACGATCATGCTCTGCAGATATTTAAGTCCGCCTGCCTTCGGCAACAACTTAACCGGTTGTAGAAAAAAGGTCACCCGCTAATCACCAACCAATTCGCGGCCTGCCAAATAGACTTTCAGGCTTGTGACTAAGCGTCAGTGTAGGCTGCCTCACGGCCGTCATAGCCTGTTTTGACTGGTCAAGAAATACGCGCTGGCAACAGCTTACCCGTTCAGTAGGCCACGCTGTTGCAAATCCTGCCACTTGACGACAAGTGAATCCAGATACAGCGGACGCGGTGATCCTAGCCCGGGGACAATAATCTGAATCATATTATCAGACGCCAGAGTAGCCATGTCATGGAGATAACCATTTGTGCCCGGCCCATTTACAAGGGTGCCGTTCTTACAGGACCACTTCGTCTGCGCACCATTTAGCCCTGATCCACCTTGGGCATCCGCCGCGGTGCCGTCCAGCTGTGATGTATCCATATTTGCGGGTGCCACTGGATCGAGAACACTCAACGCCATGTCCTCTGGCGGGTGGGCAGCCTGCGCTTCAACAGCGCCAAACACCGGCTCAAGCGCTCCCGCGCTGGTGGCATTATCATCTGTGTCATCAGCCCCACGTTGCGCTATTGCCAGATTGCCAAATGCCTCATCTGCGGGCGGTATCTGCAGGTTCAACGGCGAATCGTAAGACGCCGTATTATCAGCAAGTCGGGACATGCCGAACGATGGAGATGCCGCAGTGTGGGCACCGGCCTGATCTACTCTTTCCGATCTATTCGCACCGGTATCAGAGGTCATAGCCGCAGACACATCTACAATGTTGAGATGCGATTTGAGATTGTGTTTCGCGACCTGCGGTACCGACAAGGCAGCGTCAAAAAGCGCAAGATGTTTCTTGCCCGGTTTTTGCAGCTGTTGGACCGGCCGATTGCCGTCAATAAGCGTCAAGAATTCTTCAACCAAAATAGTCTGCCAGCGACAGGCCTCTATTTCCCAGGGTCTATAACGCCATTCCAGTTGATCGACGATCACCGGTTTGCCACCCATCCATCGTGCCAAAACACCCGTCGCCTTACTGCCGATAACTTTTTTGGTGGCGGCCCGGTTAAGCACCAGCCGGCCATTCACTACCTGCGAGATGCGGATCATCTCATGGGCAAGCGCCTGACCAGCATCCCGAATACCGGCAGCTGTTGACACCGTCATCTCGAAGCTGCTCGGCGCAATGTTACGCAGCCCCGATCGCCGGGGCATCAACATGGCGCACGTTACCGGCACATTCAGAGGTGCGCGCGTCAGCTCAACAAAAACCTCGATCGTCTTGTTCTGGCGCGGCGTGAACAGCCTGTCTGACAGGTAAGCTGTCAGCTGATGCAGCATCACGGCCTCGCCGCAGGCCCCATGTAGTACGTTCATTTCGATCATGGGTCTTTTGTCAGGTGGTCCTGATTAATGAAGTTTGGTTCGAATTCAGATTAAACCAAAAATAACACAATAAATAATTTCGACAAACCGCGCATAAAATTGATTATTTTACATTTTTATAAAAACTTGGTGCCTTGACCTCGCGCGCGCCTCTCTCCACACTTACTTCATGCACGCACACAGGCCACCCCGGCCCATCTGTTTCATCCGATAAACCCGAGGAAGGCATCATCATGAAAGACATGTTCGAAACCGGCCTTGCGCAGCGCAAAGCTACATTGGGAGATGCCTATGTCGAACGCACGCTAGAATCTGCCGACGACTTAACCAAACCGTTTCAAGAAGCAATGACCGCCTGGTGCTGGGGATTTGGATGGGGTGACAATGCCATCGACGCGAAAACGCGTTCCATGATGAATCTAGCCATGATAGGCGCGCTTGGCAAAATGCATGAATGGGAACTGCATTGCCGCGGCGCGATTAAGAACGGCGTCACCCGCGAGGAAATCCGCGCCATTATTCATGTCATCGGAATTTATTGTGGCGTTCCGCAGGCACTGGAGTGCTTCCGTGCTGCGAAAAAAGTTTTGGATGAAACAACGGCGTAGGACCGGTTGTCCGCCATGGAAGCGCCCGTTTCAACGGCTGCCGCCATACAGAACAAACACAGCGATACCAACCCCGCTTACAGCAGAACCATTTAAATGCTAGACATCCGCCTCAATTTGGGCGATTTTCTGCTGGTAATTGCCGTACTGCCAACGCAGTATGGCGACTAGTATTGCAAAGAGTTTGGGTGAAGACGTTTTTAGTTGTCTCGCTCAAGTCTCAAGACAGACGCGACCTAGACTCATGATTGTTAGGGGGTCATTAAGAATGCGCCGGCCATGGACATACATGCTTGCAGGCTCAATTGTAGCCATCGGCACTGCTGCCCATGCGGGTGGCTTGCCTGGATCCGACGATGACAGTGCGAACAGTGCGTCATCCATTTCACAGCCAAACTTAACCGATACAGCAACCACTGCGGCAAGCAGCACAGCGACCAGCACAAGCGGCGCAGCAGCCGGCGGCGCAGCGGCGACTAGGACTGGTACCGGAAACGCTGTGGCAGAAACTACACAGACGGCCGCTTCTGGAGGCGTCGATCAGGGAGCGGTGGAAACAGGCTCTTTTATCGCCATCGAAGACGATCCGCTGATCATTGACGCGTCATCTGTTGTCGATGGCGACGGTGTTGGCAGCATGCAAGTGCAATGGCAGGTTTCAGAAGATGGCGTCGCGTGGTCGAACCTGTCTGGTGAAATCCGCCAATCTTTTACTCCGCGCGAACGTCATGTCGGACGCCGGCTGCGAGTGCAGCTTTCCTATGTGGATGGCCAGGGCAATCTGGAGACAATCCTCAGTCCACCTTCGAGCCAAGTGCAGAACGTCAATGACAAGCCGAATGGCGCGCCGCAGCTGGTTGGCGCAGCAATGGAAGAAGATTCCCTTGTCGTCGACACGAGCATGATATCGGATGACGACGGACTCGGAAACTTTTCGATTGTCTGGCAACGGTCTAGCACAAAGACCGACTGGCAGGCCTTCCCAGAAGTTGCTGGCGAAGTGCTGCCGCTGTCCCAGCGTCATGTTGGGTATTCCTATCGTGCGGTTGTGTCCTACGCGGACGGGCATGGGACAAAAGAATTGCTGATTACCAGCCCGTCAGAGACAGTTCGGAATGTTGATGATCCGGTTCAAGGCGAAGTCCTGATAACCGGCAAGGCAACAGAAGGGGAGACCATTCTTGTCAGCACCAACGGTGTGTCTGACGAAGACGGCATTGCCAGCATGTCCATTGGTTGGGAGGCTTCCACTGATGGTCGCAACTGGCGGGCGATTGAGACCGGCGGCTCGACACAGTTGCCACTGTCACAATCGCTGGTCAACAAGCAGATTCGCGCGCGCGTCGCCGTTGTGGACAGCTTTGGCGTGGAAACGGTTATTTTCAGCCAAGCGACCAACACGGTGAAAAATATCAACAATAAGCCAGCTGGTACGATCTTTGTTCGCCGCGTTGGTGGGTAAGAGGAGTTGGCGCTAACGGCAACCGGCACCAATCAATACTCTTATTGCAAGAGGCCCTTGGGGACCTCTTTTTCGTTCATCTTACTTTTTTCTGCCCTTAACAGGTTTTTTTTCTTTTCAGCGATTCCTAAAGCGGCCACACTTCATGTTGTATGATATACAAGCTAATACACCTAAGTGTTGATAGCCTGCGCGGCGGCGCTACGGGGGCCTTGTCACCCCGCATACCTGCCGCACAGCCGTCGACCATCCCTCATACAAACAACACACCATACCTGTCTTTCGACATATTTACAGGAGACTCAGAATGCGAGTGACCGACCGAGATCATCGGCCGGAATGCCACGTCATTCCGTTTCATCGCCCAAGCAAACCGCCACAGGAGGTGACCGCTACAAGCATTGCGGCTGTGATCGCTTTGACCATCCTGCATTCCACAGATGAATCGCCCGAGGATCGTCTGCTGGATATTCTTGAACAAAGCGGAGATGTCGAGGTACTCGACGCCGATGATGCCATGGAAGAACTGGATGGCTGCCATGTAAAGCCGGACTGGTCGCCAGCAAATGACAACAGCCTGATGGGGTTAATTTAGGCTGACAGGCGCTCATGCGCGCTGGATTTGACCACAACTATTCTGACCAGGCCGGTTCTTTTGAGACCGGTTCTGGCCGAGGCCCTTCTAAAGGTCCTGTTCTGGCCAGCAAATAAAGATTCAGCCTGCACCCACGTACGCGGATACCCATATCCAAACCGGTATTGATAGCGCTGCTGCCAGCGTCTGGACCGAGATTATTGCAGCCATGAGCCTCGTGTTGCCGCCCAACTCGCTCGCCAATGCGAAACTGGATGTGGCTGTGGGCGCAGCACCGACCGCCGCAATAACAGCAAGAGAAAGCGGGTCAAGACCAAGATGCACTCCAACTATCACCAGACAGAATGGGAATACCAGGATCTTTGCCGCCACCGCGAGGATGAGCGGCACGGCATCACCCTGAATAGCCGAAAAGCGCAGGGAAGCCCCAATTCCGAGCAGCAAAAGCGGCACGGCGCCATTACCCAGCATTTCGCCCATGCCGGTTATGAAGACAGGCACCGGAATGGCCAGCACATTCACCAGGACCCCCACCAAGATGGCAGCCAATAACGGGTTGCGCATAGTTTCCCGTGCGACAGCACGGCGCAGACTGCTCCCCTGCCCGAGCGGCTTGAAACTGAGCAGCGAAATAATCGATACAATATTCGAAATCGGCACCAGAAAGGCGATTGCTATCGCAACGATTTCCAGTGCCGCCATACCAAAGGCGCCTTGCACAATCGATAGTACCAGAAACCCGTTATGCCGCAACGCCCCCTGCATAAGAGAGCTGGTCGATGGCCCATCAAGGCGTGCCAACCAGCCTGCTAACAGAGCGTAGGCAATGATCACGGCACAGCCAATGGCCAATGTCAGGATGAAGCTACCAACAAAGCCGCTACCGAGAGGGGCACGCGACATTAGGTTAAACAACAATCCGGGGAACAGCACCCAGTAACACAGTCTCCCGACATAAACCCACGCATCATCAGGGACCAGACCCACCTGCCGCAACCCGTAGCCAAGGGCGACAATGGACAGGGTGATGACTATCGCGGTCAACATTGCCGCGTTGACATATTGTAATTGCCCAATGCGGGTTTGCCGTCAGCCCCGTCCATCAGAAGACACCCTTTCAACGACCCAGAGGCTGCGCCAGGCAGCCGGCACCCCGACGGGCAAAAACAGGCAAGGCGCATAAATTGGCAAGGAAATAGGCAAAGACCGTTACTGCGCCAAGATGCAGGGCGTCGCTAGCCAAGATTAAAACAAGCTGGGCCAGCAGCCAGGACATTCGCCTGTCGCCGGTGATCGCTGGCAGCATGATGTCCATGATGATGTCACGTCGAGTTGCATAAGGCATCCTTTTTATCACTTTGTTAGTGTTGCCTTTATAACAGTGTTGGGTGCGTTTTTGGCTCGAAACTTCACCGAATGCGCCGGAGACATCTTGCGCTGAATATAAGTAAGGTCGCCGCAAAGACAAAGCCTGTTATGTCGCACCGATGAAGACTGGACATTCGGAGCGATAGCACGGCATATAGGCGCCGGATTTGGTCTATCGGTATTCGAACGTCCCATAGCAGGAGCGAGCATAAGTCATTTATTCCGAGATGGACCGGGCAGCAAGGCGGCAAAAATGTGTTGTGCAGACCGAAGAAGTTTTTTTGCGGCAACCTTACGTATCAAGGCCATAGACAAAAACAGCCTATTTTGAACGTCGGCTGCAAGATAAGAGGTTTCAAAGTTGGACAGATTTTTTGGGGTGAAGGCTTCCGGTAGCTCGATCCGTCAGGAATTACTAGCAGGCATCAGCACTTTTTTGACGATGTCATTCATCATTGCTGTGAACCCGATGTTTCTGGAAGCCGCTGGCATTCCCTTCGCCGCAGGCTTTGTTGCCACGGTAGCAGCGACAGCGATCGGCACAGCCATCATGGGGCTGTGGGCCCGTTGGCCGGTAGCGGTTGCTCCCGGAATGGGACTAAATGCCTATTTCGCCTATGGGCTTGTCCTTGGACACGGTTTCAGCTGGCAACAGGCGCTGGCAGCGGTATTCGTGGCGTCTGTATTGTTTCTCCTATTTTCCCTGTCGCGGTTGCGTAGCTGGCTGATCGGAGCCATTCCCGCTAGCCTGCGCCTTGGCATTACCGCCGGCATTGGCCTGTTTCTCGCAATGATCGGCCTGCAGGGCATGGGTCTTGTTGTCGATGATCCGGACACGCTGCTGCGGCTTGGCAATCTGACAAGTCCGACTGTACTGCTGAGCTCTGCCGGGCTGGTGGTGATGGCGGGGCTGGCGGCGCGCGGTATGCACAGCAGCATTCTGCTGACCATTCTGGGCTTGAGCCTTGTTGGATGGCTTACGGGTATTGCAGAATTTGGTGGCATTGCTGCGGCACCACCTGTCGCAAGCGCGGCCTTTGCGCTGGATTTTTCAGCCGTGACAAGCGCTGCCTTTCTGTCGGTGGTCTTCATTCTATTCTTTCTCGATTTCTTCGATACCACCGGCACGTTGACAGGGATCGCTGATATTGCCGGCAAACGACGCGCCGATGGAAGCATCGAGAATTTGGACCGTGCTGTCGTAGCCGATACGGGCGCGTCAGTGGTTGGCAGCCTGCTGGGCACGTCCAGCATGACCACCTACCTTGAAAGCGCGACCGGCATTCGCGCTGGCGGACGCACCGGGCTGACCGCGATTACCGTGGCTGCGCTGTTTCTGTGCTGCCTCTTTTTTGAGCCGCTTTTTGCTTCCATTCCGGGCTTTGCCGCTGCCCCAGCGCTGGTCTTTGTGGCTGCCGGCTTCCTTGTCCCGCTTAGCCAGCTGGACTGGGAAGATCTTGCGGGCGCCTTACCAGTGATGCTGATGGCGATTCTGATGCCGCTGACCTTTTCCATTGCGGCCGGCATCGCGGTCGGCTTTCTGGCCTTTTGCGCCATCATGCTGATCAGCGGACGGGTTGTCGAGATCAATGCCGGCACTTGGGTCATCACCGCGTTCGGTGGCTTGTGGCTGGCTGCCCCGCTGTTCGGCAGCTAAATCGTCAGCGACGGCAACATTGCGTCGAGGAGCGCGGGCAGACAACTATGAGGGACAATGACGGCATAACCGTCATCGTCCGCCTGGTTTTCCACTCTGCTGCCTGTCTGCATCGGACGAATATGGACCATCCCGCCCTGTGCCTCGTTCGATGTACCGATCATTGATCCGGCAGCCATTGTCAGCCCATCGAGCTGCCAACGCAGCCCATCGGAAGCACCAAATGCCTGACGGCCAAGCGGCCAGACCGAAACCCGGCATCCCGCTTCGGCTAAAAATGCAAATTCCCCGCGAATCCGCAACACCACATCATGCGCACCCACCAGCATGACCGGTCTGTTATGGCGCAGTGTCATCAGCGCATGAATGGCAGCAAGCGCATGATCAAATCGGCCATCAAGGCATGCTAACCCGACTAGAAGTGGTGTTTTGATTCGCGCGAGGCATTTCTGCAGGTCGGTATCATCTTGCCCGTCCAGCGTCATGCAAGGCATATCGGCTGGAATCATTCCGACCGAGTCCATATCACCAATCACTATATTCGGCCGTCGACCAAGATCGAGCAGCATATCTGCCCCACCATCAGCCGCTATCAATGGCCAGGTGACTGGCAGCGTTGACAAGACAGGGCCTACCGCGACGGGAGACGCACCAACCAATATGACGGGCTGGTCGAATGTCAGGATATGATCAGTAACGGTCACCATTTGATCAGGTTACGAAAAAAAATGAAGATTTGTGTCAAAATATTTTGCGAATGAGTTGCATTTTCAATTATATTAAGAATACCAACAAGGGTAAACTAATATGGGCGTAACAGCACTCAAAGCGATCCGTTGCGATCACGCACCGAAACCAGCAGCGGCCATCAACTGTCCAGCTGCAGAACGGGCAACGCTGGATTTCTTGCGCGCCATTTATCAGTCGTGCCGGTCAAAGCCGCACCATGATCTGTTTGCCGCCTGCGATCTCCTGACCTTTGACCGCCATCTTGCTACTTCAACCTATGCTGAAGCGATCCTTAGAACACTGCGGCAAACGCTGGGGCGGCGTCCAAACTTGCTGCGACCCGGTGACGAAACTGTCACCTTTGACGAAAGCTGGCTGTTGGCGCTATTGCGATCTTGTGGTCGCGCAAGGCAGGATGATATCGCCTTTTTGTTGGCGTCGCGCGTAGCACCGCGTTACAGGCCAAATCTGCAGTATTTGATGTCACAGCTTTCACATTTTCTTGAAGTGAACTGAGTGCCTATTGTACGTTGAGATACACAGCCTATTTACGCCTGAATGAAAGAATGGAGGGGCAACATGGCTTCAATCTCTACACTCGCAAACCCTGTGGCACAAAGCGAAATCGCTGAGGCGCTTAACCAGTCAGTTGCAGAGACCGCCGTCACCACCATGCTGGCCCAGAATTTCCACTGGAATGTTACAGGTATGGGCTTTGGTCCACTCCACGATCTGTTCCAGACCATTTATGAAGATCACTTTGAAGGACAAGATAAGCTTGCCGAACGGATCAAGGCAATTGGCGGGCATGCCGAGGGCATGCTTTCAGCAATGGTGTCACGATCCAAGGTGAACGAACATGACGGGCATGCCACTGACCGCGAGATGATTGCGGCGATGGTTGAAGCCCAGGAAACACTGGCCGAGACCCTGGCCGGGGCCAGCGACATTGCCGCATCACATGGCGACAAGCTGACTGAAGACCTCTGTATCGCACGCGGGCAGGTTCACGAAAAATTTGCTTGGATGCTCCGCAGCCACCTGACCTGAGCGCATTTTACTTTTTCGACGACGCCTTGGCTGCAGCCTTCTGGCATTTGAGGTCATAGGCCTTTGCCCAATGACCATAGTCACCAAGCAGCTGTTGCTGGGCTCCTAGCATTGTCAGAAAGCCCTGCTTGGAACGGTTTTTTTTCAGAGACTTGTATATCTTCTTCTGATCCTTGGTCATCGAGCAGCCGATACAATGCCCCCCCCGTTTATATTTACACACGTCGATACATGGGCTCGGTATTTTAGTCATTGGGAGACCCCTGCCTTTCCTTCGGCATGAGAATGCAACTTTCTGCGACGATAACAAGCCTGTCTATTGCCGCATGCTGGTGGCCGCGCGCACGTCTCTAAAGCGCAGGCATTACAGCCCCTCAATATTTTTATCCAGCCTCACTATTTAGAACTTGTTATCAATTTTAGTTATCACTAAACTCTTATTATGCGTCACATAACACCAGACCAATCTCCGTCGACCGCATTCAGCCAGTCCCGAAACACTATTTTCGAGGATGTGGCAATGTTGTTTTTTACGCTTGTGGCTGTCACTGCCGCCGTCGGGCTGTATCTGACGTCCGAACATGAACTTGTGGAAATAATCTTCGCGGCTGTGGCAGACGCTTATATTCAGGTCAGCACCTTTGTGGCAGGGACATTCCTGCTGATCTATGGCGCAGAAAAATTTCTAAAAGTCGATGCTGTGGCGGCCTTGCGGCGGGATACCGTATGGCAGGTTCCCATCGCGGCTGCACTTGGCGCAATGCCAGGCTGTGGCGGCGCGGTCATTGTCGTCACCCAGTTCGTAACGGGCAGGCTGTCATTCGGCAGTGTCATGGCAGCCCTTACTGCAACGATGGGGGATGCCGCTTTCCTGCTTTTGGCGCAGGAACCACTGACAGGACTTGCAATGATTGCCCTTGGCTTTGTTGTCGGAACGGCAAGTGGCTGGATCGTCAATGCCATTCATAGCGGTGACTTCCTGCGCAAGAGCGGTGTGCAATCCGAGTGCCCAGTTCTGTCATTTCTGTTTCCTGAGGATTGGGAGACCCGTCCCATAGACCGGATCTGGATTGCCATTCTGGCGCCAGGAATCATAATCGCCCTTCTTGTGGCCTTTCAGGTCGATATGGATGCCATACTTGGCAATGGGCTGATTGCGGCACCCGCAACACTGCTTGGTGTGATAGGTGGCACGCTTGCGGTCATCATGCGCTTCGCACCCCGACGCCAGCGCGGCCCTCGCCTGCAGTCGCCCATGGGCGCCAGTCTGGTGCGTCGCACGGTGGAGGACACTAATTTTATCACCGTATGGGTCATTGGCGCCTTCCTTGTGTTTGAACTGTCGGTCTACAGCCTTGGCCTTGACCTGAAGACGCTGTTTGAAGGTTGGGCGCTGTTCACACCGATGATCGCCATTCTTCTGGGCTTTCTGCCCGGATGCGGCCCTCAGGTGCTTGTAACAACCATGTATCTGGCCGGCCTGGTGCCGCTGTCAGCACAGATTGGCAATACCATCAGTAATGATGGCGACGCTTTGTTCCCGGCCATCGCGATCGCGCCAAAGGTGGCCATTGTGGCAACGCTCTATTCAGCCGTACCCGCAGTGATCATTTCCTATAGCTGGATGTTTTGGATGGAATAACCGGGCAGATGTTCCCCCGATGACAGGTATTTGACGCAGCATCCCTGTCAGTCGGGATCAACGTCTTCCGTCAAGGCCTGTTCCAGCGCGTCAAACCCGTTCAACAGCAATTTGGCAGTGCCATCTTCGGCGCTCGCTAGCAGCTCTGCTTCGAACACATTAGCGATCTGCGATACGGCATCTGCCATCTCCCAGCCAGACGTAGTCAGCGCCAGCCGGATGAGGCGACGGTCCTTCTCATTCACACGTTTCGATACAAGGCCCCGCCCTTCCATCCGCTGGACAGCACGGGTCACGCGTACCCGGTCCATATCGACACGGTTGAAGATATCACGAATGGAAATTTCTGATTCCTGTGTGAGATGTACCATCACACGCCATTCGGCAACTGACAGGTCAAATCGGGATTTGTATCGTGCGGCAAGGCCGTTACTGAGAGCTGTCGCCAGGCGGGCAGCGCGATAGGGGAGGAATTCATCGAGCCGCAGCCTTGGCTGGCGCTGTCCGACCTGCGGTACCTCTATGCTGCTAGTGCCTTTATCAGCGTCTGTCATCGGGGTCGTCTCCTGCTGTTGTCTTCGCGCCTATCCGCCATCAATATTGTTGGCCCCCATATGATCGGTCCCAAGGCGCGTCGATCATCGGACAAAGAGCCAGAGACAGCTATATGGCGTTGACCAACCACGATAAATACCATTGACAATCATTTCATTTGAAATGATTGTCAATGCGCAATGAGGAAGGGA
>MDTC01206405.1_pt1 | contig 18215 bp, 19 predicted proteins | sample 811181 | NCBI WGS metagenome assembly MDTC01 (sample SAMN05326644, study PRJNA326480) | marine metagenome | isolation source: seawater | place: Pacific Ocean: North | collected 2011
TCAAGATTTAAAAATCGATTTAACAGCGAGTAGAATTTATTCAGAGAATTATGCTGAAAATTATATAGTAGAAAACGATTTATACCGTTCATTGACACCCAATGTTTTTGGTAACTTCAATATTTCTACCATCTTGATCAAGACTGCATTTTCAAATAGTGACGAAATTTCATCTAAACCATTCGAAGATTTTAGAAGTAATCGTTTAACAATAGCTAAAAGATTGGCAGAAAAACATTATGGGACTACTAATTATCCAGTAGACCCTGAAACCGGATTTCCAGTTGGTTTTGGAAAAACTAGTCAAGATGTGTTACTACCAGCTTTCTTATCTGCTTATAAAGGGAGTAATCCTGATAAAGAAAGTACAAGTATTTTTCGGGATATACCAATTCCAAATTGGGATTTAAAATATACTGGCTTAATGAAACTTCCTTGGTTTAAAAAATATTTTAAACGTTTTTCATTGCAACATGGTTATCGATCAGGTTATACAGTCAATCAATTTAGAACTAATTTAGATTTTGATATCAATAACCCCGAGGATGTAGATCAGTCAGGAAATTTTAAAAGTAAAACACTCTTAACCAATGTAAATTTAGTAGAACAATTTTCCCCACTAGTTAGAATTGATTTTGAAATGAAAAATTCAATAAATATTTTATTTGAACTAAAAAAAGACAGAGCACTGTCATTAAGTTTTGCAAATAATTTGTTGACAGAAATTCAAGGTAATGAAATAGTAATTGGAGCAGGATATCGGATAAAAGATTTAAGGATTGGTACAAATTTTGGTGGAAAGAAACAAATACTTAAAAGTGATTTAAACTTTAAGGTAGATCTATCTAGAAGAGATAATAAAACAATTATTAGATATCTAGATATTGCAAATAATCAAACAACGGCTGGTCAAACAATTTATGGAGCTCAATTAACAGTTGATTATGCATTGAGTAAAAATTTAACAGCACTGTTTTATTATGATCATTCTTTTTCGGAATATGCAATTTCAACAGCATTTCCTCAAACTACCATAAGAGGAGGATTTACCTTACGATATAATTTTGGGAATTAATAAAAATCTATATTATTTATGATGAATACACCTTCAAATTTAAAATACACAAAAGACCATGAATGGATTAGTGTTGATGGCGACATTGCTACAGTAGGTATTACTGATTTTGCACAAAGTGAATTAGGAGATATCGTTTATGTTGAAGTAGAAACTTTAGATGAAACTTTAGATAAAGATGAGGTTTTTGGAACAGTGGAAGCCGTAAAGACAGTCTCTGATTTATTTATTCCTTTATCTGGTGAAGTAATTGAGTTTAATGAAAGTCTAGAATCAGAACCTGAAAAAGTTAATTCTGATGCATATGGCGAAGGTTGGATGATAAAAATTAAGATATCCAATCCGGAAGAAATTAATCAACTATTAGATGCAGAATCTTATAAAGAGCTTGTTGGAGAGTAAACAATTGCTTGTCATTAGTATCATTTATTCTGTATTTATAACTATCATTTTTTTGATACCTACCAACGAAATGCCAGAACTATCAAATTTTCTAATTCCAATAGATAAAATAATTCATGTGTTTATATTTATGGCTTTGACCTTTTTATGGTTATCTTATGTTAATAGCTTTTTAAACAATACAAAACCAATAGTTTTATTTTTCATTATGGTAGTTTGTTTGTTGTATGGCATACTAATTGAAGTAATTCAAGAATTCTATGTGTTGTCAAGAGAGGCAGAAGTTTTTGATGTAATTGCTGACTTAATTGGTGTTAGTTTAGGACTGTTATTTTTTAGAAATTATAAAAACAGAATTACATCTTGAATTTTTTTATATACTCAAGAAATTATATATTTTAGCAATAAGTAAAATACACCCTTATGGAACCTAAAAAAAATCCAAAATCAGATCTAAATCGTAGGAGTATGATATTTTTCCAAATAGGAATGGTATTAATGCTTTTTATTACATGGAGAGCTATAGAAAATAAAACTTACGAAAAGGCTGAAATAAATCAAGATATGCTTAACCTAGGTGATGATCTGGAAGAAGATATTCCTATAACAGATATGAATATCCCACCCCCACCCCCACCTCCTCCTCCTCCTGCTCCCGAAGTAATTGAGGTGATTGAAGACGAAGCAGATATTGAAGAAACTATAATTGAATCTGCTGAAGTAAATCAGGAAGAAGAGATTATGGAAATTGAGGAAATAGAAGAGGCTGAAGAAGAAATTGCAGACGTTCCATTTGCGGTTATTGAAAATGTACCTATTTATCCTGGATGTGAAAAGAAAAGATCCAATGCTGAAAAAAAGAAGTGTATGTCTGAGAAAGTTCAAAAATTTGTTCAGAAGAAATTCAATACAGAACTTGCAGGCGATTTAGGACTGGAGGGTAGACAACGAATAGCTGTTCAGTTTAAAATTGATAAAAATGGTGATGTAGTCAATGTTAGAGCAAGAGCTCCTCATCCGAAATTAGAGCAAGAGGCTTTAAAGGTTGTGAAAGCCTTGCCAAAAATGGTGCCAGGAAGACAACGAGGAACAGCCGTAGGTGTTCTCTATTCCTTACCTATTTTATTTCAGGTAGAGAATTAAGATAAAACGAATAAACTTCGAGATAAATTATTATTCATAAAAATATAATAAAAAATGCTTTCTTAACTAAGTCAACTTTTTATTGCTTTAATGGTTTAAAACTTAAAGTAGTCTACACTTATTAGTTTAGAATTATTATAAAAAGATCACAAAAAAAGCCCTGGTTAACCAGGGCTTTTTTTGTGAACAACTATTCGTTTTTCTTTTCTTTATCCTTTTGCATTTCTTTTAATCTTTCCATCGCTCTTTCTTCTGGGCTTCTCGAATCTACAGGTCCCATTTCAAAAGCTATTTCATTATAAAGCGAAGTCATAAACATTTCAGTTGTCACAGAACCCTCTCCAAATCCTTGTGAATCAAGATTTTTGGTTATACTTTTCATTGCTAAAACATTCTCTAGAGTCTTACCATTTTGAATTAAGGTAGCTACTTGTTTTGCGATTCTAGCCATTACTTTTTTATAGTTAACTACATCAGATTTTTTAGCTATTGCTCCTTTTCCAGGAACTATTATAGTATTATCATCAGCCTTTAAAATAATTTTTGGTAATGAACTTAAAATAAAGTTCAATGTATTACCATTTTCAAAATCTAAATTAGGGTACTTTTTATTTGTGTAAATAGGTCCCGTAAAAAGAACATTATTTTTAGGCAAGAACACCATTGAGTTTCCTTCATTATTAATAGAAACAATTTCGATTTTTTTATCGCCAATATTTAAATCAATCTCATTAACGTAAGCTAAATCAGGTTTAAAAGATCCAGTATACCCTGCTTTGCCGTTTTTCTTATTTTGGTTGAGTTTTTGTGATAACTTCTGTGCAACAAATAGGGTACCATCATTCTTTAAATCCATAGCGGCCTTTCTTGCTTTTAGCTCATTAGAGGTAGAAATTAAGTATTTAACGGAGGCTTTTTTGTTTAGTCTACTAATGATTTTTAAATTACGATCCATTTCTTCTTCAATTTGAGTGTCAATCAAATAAAAATTTTCTTCATATAGGTAAATGCCCATATTAGAATTAGTTCCTTTAAGAAAATAGAGGTCAGGTGCTATGTTTATAAGTCTTGTGTTTCCTTGATAGTTAGAGGTTTCGTTTTCTAGTAAATTATTACCAGATTCCATCATTTTTTTTCTTTTTGCATAATACTCTTCCTTAGAGATATTATTATCTTGTCCAATAGCTATAAACCCTAGAGTTATAAAAAGGAAAGTAGTAAAAATTTTAATTCGCATTTTTAGTTTTTTTATATGTATACAAAATTACTAAAATTCAAGCTATTATTATTTAATAAAACCTTAAAATTATTGTGGAAATTTAAGAGGTGTTTTATATTTGCAAAATCAAATAATTTAAGACTTGACAAGTATAAATATTTATTTAAAAAAGAGATCTTTCCTTAATAATTTTCTTGAGATTACTAAAGTCAGGCTGTCGTTAAGTGTTTTATTCTCCTCAATTGCTGGGTACTTGCTAGGAACTGATCTGGTAAGTGTTATCGAAGTTATACTCTTATGTGTTGGTGGATATTCTATGGTGGGAGCTTCGAATGTTTACAATCAAATTATTGAAAAAGATTTAGACGCCTTAATGGATCGTACTAAAATAAGACCGATTCCCTCCGGCAGAATGTCTGTACAGTTAGCTTTTATAGTCGCTGTTAGCTTAACAATAATTGGAATTATAGCACTCTACATAATTAATCCAATTACTGCTATGTTTGGGTCAGTTTGTATTTTTATGTATGTCAGTTTGTACACACCGCTTAAAACGAAAACTCCATTATCTGTATTTGTAGGTGCATTCCCAGGAGCAATACCCTTTATGCTAGGATGGGTTGCCGCTACTGGTAATTTTGGGATTGAGTCGGGCACTTTATTTATGATTCAGTTTTTTTGGCAATTCCCACATTTTTGGGCAATTGCCTGGTTTTTGTTTGACGACTATGAAAAAGCAGGATTTTTTATGCTTCCAACAGGTAAAAGAGATAAAAGTACGGCGCTGCAAGCTATTTTATATACTTTATGGACCGTTTTAGCATCCTTAATACCTGTTTTTGGAGTTACGGGAAAATTATATTTAACTCCTCTATCTGGGGTGTTAGTAGGTTTAATTGGTTTAGTTTTTTTATACTTTTCAATTCGTCTATACAAATTTAGATCAAACAAAGCTGCCAAGTATTTTATGTTAGTAAGCGTTAGTTATATAACCTTACTGCAAATAATTTACGTTGCTGATAAATTTATCAGATAAAAATAGCACTTTAAATAAGATTCATAAATGGAAAATAAAAGTGATAATTATAAATTTAAACTAGACAAAGCAAAAAAAATGATGCTTTGGTTTGGTATGATTAGTTTAACAATGAGCTTCCTCGGAATAACGAGTGGTTATATCGTAAGTAAAGAACGTCCCGATTGGTTAAACGATTTTCAAATACCACCAGCATTTTACATTAGTTTGGTGATTATTATCATAAGTAGTTTTACTTTTTACCTAGCTAAAAAATATATAATAACGCAAGAAAGAAATAAAGGAATGATTTTTTTAGTAAGCACATTTATTCTTGGTGTTACTTTTATTATTTATCAATTTAAAGGTTTTTCAGAAATTATTGATTATGGTTATTTTTTTACTGGAAGTGAAAGTACAATTACCACTTCATTTATCTATTTAGTTGTGCTATTGCATATGGCACATATTGTTGCCGCTCTAATTTCAGTATTGTTCGTAATTTATAATCATTATAAACAAAGGTATACACTGGGAAACACTGTAGGAATTGAGATAGCCGCTACTTTTTGGCATTTTGTTGATGTTTTATGGCTCTACCTCTTTTTATTTTTCTATTTTATTAGATAAAAAATATATGTATTTTTGAACCCTATTAAAATCAATTAATTATATGGACGCGACAGTTGAAAAACCAAGCACTGAAAATAAAACATGGAACGGAGGAAATAAACCATTAAATGTAAGTTATGGTAAAATGATGATGTGGTTTTTTATTGTCTCTGATGCCCTAACATTTTCAGGATTTCTTGCCGCTTATGGCTTTTCGAGATTTAAATTTATAGACTCTTGGCCTATAGCTGACGAAGTATTTACACACATACCATTTATACATGGTAATTTTCCTATGTATTATGTGGCATTCATGACATTTATTTTAATATTTTCTTCTGTTACAATGGTTTTAGCAGTAGATGCTGGACACCACCTGAAAAAAAATAAAGTAATCATTTATCTTTTCCTCACTATAATTGGAGGTTTGATTTTTGTTGGTTCTCAGGCATGGGAATGGAATACTTTTATAAAAGGTAGCTATGGAGCTTTAGAAACTAAAGGAGGAAAAGTTCTCCAGTTTGTAAAAGAAGATGGAAAAAGAATAGCTTTAGGAGATTTTGCAGTACCTATATATACAGAAAGAACTACACAAGATAACAATGAAGGTATTTGGTTTTTATCTGAAAAAGAGTTGCCAAGCGTTACTTTAGCAGAGGTTAAAAAAGGCTTTTTAGCAGATGAATCTTTGTTAATCAGAACCCAATACTTAGATGAAAACGGTGAACGAATTGTTCTCAATAGAACAGAGTCTTTAGCTAAATTAAATAATGATGTAAAAGGTATAATTGAAGGGGCTAATTTAAAGCATAACGAATACGGGACTCCTTTATTTGCAGATTTTTTCTTTTTTATTACAGGATTTCATGGGTTTCACGTTTTTTCGGGTGTAATATTTAATATTATAATTTTCTTTAATGTAGTTATTGGAACCTATGAAAGAAGGAAAAATTATGAAATGGTTGAAAAAGTAGGTTTATACTGGCACTTTGTAGATTTGGTGTGGGTTTTTGTATTTACAGTATTTTACCTAGTATAAAAGAATAAAATTTAAGAGATGGCACAAGATCATAATTTAGCAATATTTAGAGGAAGACTTAAGTTTAAATCTAATAAGGCAAAAATCTGGGGAGTATTTACCTTACTCTCTATAATAACAATAATTGAGGTAGCTCTTGGTATTATAAAGCCAGAGTTTTTAATAACTAATAAGTTGTTTACCTTAAAATATCTCAATTGGATTTTTTTAATACTTACTGTCGTTAAAGCCTATTACATTACTTGGGACTTTATGCATATGCGTGATGAAAAAATGGGTTTAAGAAGAGTAGTTGTTTGGACTGCTGTCTTTTTAATTATATATCTAGTAGCAATTTTATTAGTTGAAGGAGATTATATTTTCGATGTTTATAAAGAAAATTATATAAAATTTAATTTTTAGATAGAACTTTTAAAATTTTTTAAAATATCCATTCATTCTTTGAGTGGTTTTTTTATAATTTTTAATCAAATAATTGTTCTTGTATGTTTTACCAATTACTTTTGTAGCTTGAAAACATCAGAAAAAATAAAAAAATTTACGATTCTAGGGATCTTATTTCTATTACCTATAACTGCTTATTTGTTTTTTTCCTCTGGAGTTAACAATTTTGCAAAGTTGCCGATATTAACCAGGGGTGTTCTGGAAATTGATCAATTTGAGTCGGAAAATAAAGAAAAAAAGGAATTACAAGACCATCTCACAGTTTTATGTTTTTTCGGAAATAATCTTGAATTAATGCAGTCTAATGCTTTTAATTTATCTCATAAAATTTATAAGAAAAATTATCAATTTAAAGATTTGCAATTTATTGTTTTAACTCCAAGAGGTACAGAATCTCAAATTCAAAATTTAAAACAAAAACTTTCTGAAATTGAAAATCCTGAAAATTGGAATTTTGTTTTTGGTGATACTACAGAAATACAAAAGGTTTTTAACTCTCTGGGCTCCAGCTACATACTTAATAAAAATTTCGCTTCAAATCAAGTGTTTTTAATAGATAAGGAACGAAACCTTAGAGGAAGAGATGACGATGAAGATGTTGGAATTTTACATGGTTTTGATTCAAGTAATTATTCTGAAATTAATAATAAAATGGATGATGACGTACGTATTTTGTTAGCAGAATATCGATTAGCACTAAAAAAGTATAATTCTAAAAGAGAAATTTAAGTCTATGAAAAACTATTCATACATCGGTATTTCATTTATTATATTAGTATTTGGAATTTGGTCAGTTCCTAAAATTGTTGACAAATTCACTAACAAAGGGCTGTCTTATATTTTAGATACAAATAAGGAAATAAAAAAAGTTCCAAATTTTAAGTTTGTTAATCAGGATAATTTACAAATTACCAACGAATACTATAAGGGCAAGGTTTATGTCGTTGAGTTTTTCTTCACTACTTGTCCTTCTATTTGTCCAATTATGAATAGAAATATGGTAAAGATCCAAGATGAATTTTATGGAAACCCTAATCTTGGGATAGCCTCATTTAGTATAGACCCTAATACAGATACCCCAGAGGTTTTAAAAGAATACGCTACGAGTTATAAAATCACGAACCCAAATTGGCATTTGTTAACTGGAGATAAAGAAAAAATTTATGAGCTCGCTAATATGGGGTTTAACTTATTTGTTGGAGAAGATTCAGAATTTGAGGGAGGTTTTGAACATTCTGGTTTTTTTGCATTGATAGATCAAGAAGGATATATTAGATGTAGAATAGATAAAAATGAAAATCCAATCATCTATTATAATGGACTAGAAGATGATGGAATACAAATGATAAAAGAAGATATTAAATTATTATTATAATATGAAATTTACAACCTTAAACGAAAAAAAATACAACCGATTAATTTGGATTTTATCCATTGTTATTCCTATTGCTGTTGCTGCGTTATTTGGAATTAGAATTCCTGGCGTTGAGCGTTTGGGTTTTTTACCTCCTATATATGCTGGAATTAATGCTTTAACAGCATTGATATTAGTAACTGCTGTAGTTCAAATAAAAAAAGGGAATCGAAAAAATCATGAAACTTTAATGAAGTTTGCGATACTTCTCTCCGTGTTGTTTTTAGTTTTTTATATTGTCTATCACATGACATCTGACTCTACTAAATTTGGTGGAGAAGGTCTTATTAAATATGTATATTATTTTATTTTAATCTCTCATATTCTTCTCTCAATACTGGTAATTCCTTTTGTATTATTTAGCTATCTCCGGGGAGTTTCTGGTCAATTTGAACAGCACAAAAAAATTGCACGTTATACTTTTCCGCTTTGGTTATATGTAGCTGTTACTGGAGTTATAGTTTTTTTTATGATTTCTCCTTACTATTAAATGAAATTAATGCAGAGAAAATTAATAATCATAATATCATTGCTTTTTTTACTCAGTAGTTTCACTATCGAAGCGCAATGTGCAATGTGTAGAGCAGTGCTGGAGAGTGGCGAAAATCAAGAAACGGCGAGAGGCGTTAACAATGGGATTATGTATCTAATGGTATTTCCCTATCTACTCATTGGCGTAATTGGATTTGCTATTTATAGGTCTAGAAAAAAAACTAAATAATTTGTAACATTTTATTTTTTTAAAGTCTTATTCATTAAATTTTTGAATAGAACCATCAAGTTATTTCTTAACACCAATTTCACACTTAACAAATAATAATTTCTGTACTTTGTCATACCAATAAACAACCATGATTGAAATTAAAAATATGCACAAGTCTTATAAAATGGGGAGTAACTCTCTTCATGTTTTAAAAGGGATTAATTTTGAAGTTTCTGAAGGGGAAATGGTTGCTATTATGGGATCTTCAGGCTCTGGTAAATCAACATTACTTAATATCTTAGGAATTCTTGATGAACCAGACCAAGGGACTTATAACTTAAATCGTACCCTAATTAAAAATCTCAATGAAAAAGTTGCTGCAAAATACAGGAATAAATTTTTAGGTTTTGTTTTTCAGTCTTTTAATTTAATAAACTATAAATCTGCCCTAGAAAACGTTGCAATGCCTTTATATTATCAAGGAGTTAGTAGAAGTGTTCGAATCGAAAAAGCATCACATTATCTTGAAAAAGTAGGTTTAGCAGATTGGGCTAGTCACTTACCCAATGAACTTTCTGGGGGTCAGAAACAGCGTGTTGCTATTGCAAGAGCTTTGGCTAGTGATCCCAAAGTACTCTTAGCAGATGAACCCACTGGAGCTTTAGATTCAACAACTTCCTATGAGGTGATGGAGTTAATTCAACAAATAAACGATGAAGGAAAAACTATTTTAATAGTTACGCACGAAGATGATATAGCTCATATGTGTAAACGAATTGTAAATCTTAAAGATGGTATTATAACTAGTGATTCAAAGGTAAAACAGGTAAGAGCTAATTCTAAAGAATATGTTTAGTTTAGAAAGCTGGCAAGAAATATTTGAGACCATGTTAAAAAATAAACTGCAAACTTTTTTAACAATGGTTTCTGTTTTTTTTGGAATTTTTATTTTAGTAATCCTAGTGGGTTTTAGTAGTGGAATAGAAAAAGGAGTAAAATCTCAATTTGAAGAAGATGCTACTAACCGAATTGCAATCAGAACCAGAAGGACTACAAAAGAATACAAAGGCCTTAATCCAGGCAGATTAATTCAATTAAGAAACAATGATTTTGAAGAATTCAACGAAAAATATACGGATAATATAGAGTATAAAACATCGATATATAGTGTTTGGAGAGGGCAATTAGTTTACAATGGTGAATATGGAAATTATAGGGTAGAGGGTGCATACCCAGATCAACAATTTATTGAAAATCAACGCATGGTTTCTGGAAGATTTATCAATAATAATGATGTCAATCAATTAGAAAAAGTTGCTGTTATTGGAGATCAAATTAAACAAGATCTTTTTAAAAAGATAAATCCTGTAGGAGAATATGTTCAAATTTCAGGAATAAATTTTAAAGTTGTTGGAGTTTACTCTGATCCTGGTGGAAAACGAGAAGAAAGTAGAGTTTTTATTCCGTTAACTACTGCTCAACAAATTTTTAATGCGGGAGACAAAGTTAGATCCTTAGCCTATACAATAAAAATGTCTGATAATTTTGATGAAGCTGTAGCGCTGTCTATGGCTTTAACAGAAAGTTTTGAAAATGATATTAGAACTAAACATACTATTTCTCCAGACGATCGAAGTGCTGTAAGGGTTGAAAACACATTAGAAGAAGCAAAAAGGATATACACTTTAATTGCAACAATTAGTTATGTTTTTTGGTTTGTAGGAATCGGAACCATTATTGCTGGAGTTGTTGGTGTAAGTAATATTATGCTTATTGTTGTAAAAGAACGGACCAAAGAAATTGGAATTCGAAAAGCGCTTGGGGCATTGCCAAGCTCTATTATTGGGATGATTCTCCAAGAAGCAATTTTTATAACTGCTTTTGCAGGGTTTTTAGGTTTATTTGCAGGAGTTGGATTGTTAGAATTAATTAGTCCAATGGTAGATAATGATTTTATAAAGTCACCTCAAGTAGATTTTAAAACTGCAATTATTACAGTCACCATATTAATCATAGCAGGGGTTTTTGCTGGCTTTATTCCAGCAAGAAGAGCAGCGCATATAAGACCCATTGAGGCACTAAGGGTAGAATAGTTAAAAGTTATGTTGAACAAAGATCGTTGGAATGAAATATTAGAGGCATTAAATGCCAACCGCTTTAGGACTTTAATGACAGCTTTTGGTGTTTTTTGGGGGATCATGATTTTGGTATTACTACTCGCTTTGACAAATGGATTAAAAAATGGAGTTATCAAAGATTTTGGTGACTTTGCAACTAATTCAATTTTTATGTGGTCGCAAAGTACATCCAAGGCCTATAGAGGATTACCTAAGGGAAGACGCTACAATTTTAAAATTGATGATGTAGCTCTTTTAAAAGAAAAAGTACCTTCATTAAAATATGTTTCCCCAAGAAACCAACTAGGTGGTTATAGAGGAGCAAATAATGTTACGAGAAAAGATAAAACAGGAGCTTTTAGTATCACAGGTGATTACCCTGAATTCATTTATCAAAAATCCATGGACATTACACAAGGGCGTTTTATAAGTTATTCAGATATTAATGAAAAAAGAAAAGTAGCTGTTATTGGAACAGATGTAGTAAAATCATTATATAATCTCGACGAAGATATTTTAGAATCCTATGTAAAAATTAATGGAGTTAACTTTTTAGTTATTGGAGTTTTTAATAACAGTAATAGTAACGGAGATGATGAAGAAGATGCAAATACGATATTTATTCCATTTACAACATTTTCACAAGTATTTAATTATGGGGATATAGTTAGTTGGATGGCAATCACCGCAGAGGACAAAACAAATATAACGGATCTTAAATCCAAGATATTTTCAATCATCAGGAAACAACATATAATTCACCCAAAAGATGATCGTGCAATCGGGGATTATGATTTAGCTCAACAGTTTAGTAAAATATCGGGACTGTTTAGTATATTGACCTTTGTTGGTTTTTTTGTTGGAACTCTTGTTCTGCTCTCTGGCGCTATAGGAATTAGTAATATTATGTTAATTGTTGTCAAGGAACGCACGAAAGAGATAGGAATACGTAGAGCACTTGGAGCAACTCCATTTAATATAAGAACACAAATACTTCAAGAGTCTTTATTATTAACTATCATTTCTGGAATGGCTGGTATTGCATTTGCATCAGGAGCAATATGGATGACCAATTCAATAATTGATAGTATTGGACCTATTGAAAACTTTGCCAATCCTGCAGTCAATATAAAAGTAATTTTAATTGCCTTATTGATATTAGTTCTCTTTGGTGTTTTAGCAGGATTAATTCCAGCTACGAGAGCCACTAGAATGAAACCTGTAGACGCATTAAGAACTGAATAAAATTTAAAAAGAATAGAAATATAAAGTATTACCCATTATGAAAAGAATAGGAACTATTATCACTTTAACAATTATTTTAATAGCATTTGTATTTGGAATAAGATACATTTACTTAAAAGATCAAAAAGATCCTGTAGTATATGAAACCCAAAGTTCTTTTAGATATACGATTTTAAAAAAAACAGTAGCTACGGGTAGTATAGTCCCCAAGGAGGAGGTTCTTATTAAGCCAAACATCTCTGGTATTATAGATCAAATATTTGTAGAAGCAGGCGACTATGTAAAATCGGGAGATTTATTAGCTATGGTAAAAGTAGTTCCAAACGTATCTTCTCTAAATAGTGCTAAAAACAATATAAATTCTGTGAGTACTCAAGTTGAAACAGCAAAATTAGCTTTTCAAAATCAAGAAAGTATTTACAATAGACAAAAAGGATTATTTGAAAAAGGGGTGATATCTGCAAATGAATTTGATAATGCGCAGTTATCCTATAATCAATCTTTACAACGTTATAAACAAGAACAGATTAGTTTAAACAATGCACGCCAAAATTATGATATTATTAAAACAGGTACCACCAGTGGGATGGGAGCAGCTGCAAATACTGAAATAAGAGCTACTGTTTCTGGTATGGTTTTGGATGTTCCAGTAAAAACAGGGAATCAAGTTATAGAGTCCAATAATTTCAACGATGGGACTACAATCGCAACAATTGCAGATGTTACTAATATGATTTTTGAGGGAAAAGTTGATGAAAGTGAAGTAGGGAAGATTAAAGAAGATTTAGCTTTAGAAATTACAATTGGAGCTATAGATAATAAAAAATTTGATGCAACTTTAGATTATATTGCGCCCAAGGGGGTCGATGAAAATGGAGCTATTCAATTTGAAATCAAAGGGACTTTAAACAAAAAGGACGCAACGTTTATTAGAGCAGGTCTTAGTGCAAATGCCTCTATCATTCTTGCAAGGGCAGATAGTGTAATAGCTTTAAAAGAGGCTTTGATACAGTATGATGTAAAAACGAAAACTCCTTTTGTTGAAATAGAAATAGGTGATCAAAAGTTTGAAAGAAAAGAGATAGAATTAGGAATTAGTGATGGTATTAATGTAGAAGTAAAAGCTGGAATATCACCAAATGATAAAATTAAAGTATGGAACCAATTAAAGCCAAGAGCCAACTTTTGATGGCACAGATAATTATTAATTAAAGTAAAACTGTAACATTTTTAATATATTAAAGACCAATTCAATTATGATTATCAATTCGAAGACTTTAGTAATGTTGTATTTATTTCTTGGTATGGAAGTAACATTAACAGCACAAAATAAAAAATGGACACTTCAAGAATGTGTTGCTTATGCTATTGAAAATAATATTTCAGTAAAACAATCGGAATTGGACATTGAAAATTCTAATATCGCAAAAAGTGGAGCCATCGGAAATTTTTTACCATCAATCAATGGTTCAGCCTCTAATAGTTGGAATACAGGTCTGACACAAGATGTTACAACAGGTATATTAAGAAACATTACCTCAAGGAGTTCATCTTATAGTGTTTCTGCTGGAGTTACTGTTTTTAGTGGTTTAAGAAATCATCGAGAATTACAAAAAGCAAAAATGCAACAACTTTCAGCACAATATAATTCTAGCAAGATAAAAGATGACATCGCATTGTTTGTTGCAAATAATTATTTACAAGTATTGTTAGCTAAAGCAAATTTAGAGGTTGCATTAGAACAAAATAAGGTCACTAAAGATCAAATTATAAGAACTAAAGAATTAGTAGACTCAGGAGTTTTGCCAAAGGGAGATTTATTAGAAATTAATGCGGTAAGTGCTCAAGAACAACAAGCAATTGTAAATTCTGAAAGTAACGTTAGAATATCTTTAGTAAGTCTAGCTCAATTATTACTGATTAAAGATTATGAAAATTTTGATATTGCAGATCAAGAATTTTCTGTAATACTATCTGAAGTAGCAGAAAAAAACATTGATGAAGTAATTAATTCTGCTAAAGAAAACAGATATGAAGTTAAAATTGCAGAACAAAATATGATTATTGCCAATAAAGATTTAGAAATTTCTAAAAGTATTTATTGGCCTACTCTTAATGCTTATTTTAACTATAATACTCGTGAAAATGATATCGCTCAAATTTCTTCGGTGTTAGATCCTGATAATCCAACATTAACCACTCAAATAGGGTATGTAGGATCTACAGGAGAAGCTGTTTTATCCCAAGTACCAAATACCAGCTTAATAGAAACACCAGCAAATTCATTTGTAAATCAATTATACAATAATGACGGTCTTTCTTATGGAGTAAATTTAAGTGTCCCAGTTTTTAATGGATTTTCCACTAGAAACAACGTAAAACGTAATATAGTAAATGTAAAAAGAAACGAATATCAACTAGAACAAGCTAAACTCGATTTAGAATCATCAGTATATCAAGCTTATGTCGATGCAGATGGAGCTAAGAAATCATATGATGCTGCATTGGCATCATTTAAATCTCAAGAATTAGCCTATGAATATGCAAAAACTAGATTTGATGTAGGTTTAACAAACTCATTTGAGTTTAGTCAATCTAAGCTACGATATAGTACTGCTAATATTGAAGCTAATAGAACTAAATTTGATTATATTTTTAAATTAAAAGTATTGGAATTATATTTCGGAATACCAGCTACTGAGCTTAAATTTTAATTATGAAAAAAAAGACATTCGTTTGGATAATAGTTATTGTTGTAATTTTATTAATTGTACTAGTTTCTGGTAAAAAAGCTGGTTGGTATGGTAAAAATGGAAATTTCAAAGAAGTTGAGGTAATAAGTATAAGTTTAATTGATATCGTTGAAACCGTTGCAGCCACAGGAAAAATTCAACCTGAGGTTGAGATTAAATTATCTTCTGAAGTTTCGGGAGAAATAATTGAACTTCCAATTATTGAAGGGCAACAAGTTAAAAAAGGAGATTTATTAGTTAGTATTAATCCCGATTTAGTACAAGCAATGGTAGATCAATCTCAAGCAGGATTGCAAAATGTTAAAGCGCAATTGACTCAAGCCGAGGCAAACTTAGCAAATGTTAAAATTAATTTTGATAGAAACAAATCCCTTTTTGAAAAGGGAGTAATTTCAAGATCTGATTGGGAGCGTTCACAAACTGATTATGAAGTAGCGCAAGCAAATGTGAGGTCTGCTTTTTATAATGTGGAAAGCGCAAAGTCCTCTGTAAAACAATCTAGAGATAATTTATCTAGAACATCGATTTTTGCTCCAAGAGATGGAACAATTTCTAAACTTTCAGTCGAATTAGGAGAACGTGTAGTTGGGACGGCTCAAATGGCAGGTACTGAAATCGTTAGAGTTGCTAACCTAAATAATATGGAAGTTGAAGTTGATGTTAATGAAACAGATATTGTTAAAGTAAATATTGGAGATTCAACAATAGTTGAAGTTGATGCTTATCTAAAAAGAGAATTTAAAGGAGTTGTTACAGAAATTGCAAATACGGCCGAAAACACTTTATCAGTTGACCAAGTAACAAACTTTAAGGTAAAAGTTAGAATTCTTCCAGACTCTTATAAAGACTTAACTTTAAATAGGCCTGATAACTATTCGCCATTTAGACCAGGAATGACTGCGACTGTTGATATTATTACCAATTTAAAAGAAAAAATAATTGGGGTGCCCATCAGCTCGATAGTTATTAAAACTGACACATCCATTACCACTTCGAAACAATTTGTAAAAGAAACAAAATCGACAACAGCAGAAAAATTTGAATGTGTGTTTGTAAAAGAAGGCGATATTGCTAAATTAAGAGTCATTACTACGGGAATTCAAGATGATTCAAATATTGAAATTATTTCAGGATTAAAAGAAAAAGATTTAGTTATTTCAGGGCCCTATAATACTGTTACTAAAACATTAAAACCCGGCAGTAAAGTAGAAACTAAACAAGAGTAGCAAAAAGAATATCATCAATTAATGGCAACAATTTTATGTATTGAAACAACTACAACTAACTGCTCTGTTGCCTTATCAGTGGATGGAATTGTAGTTTTTTTAAAAGAGGATAATAACAAACAGTATTCCCATGCCGAAAAACTACACATGTTTATTGTAGATGTGTTAGATGAAAGTAAAGTGTCAAAAAACAAATTAGACGCTATAGCAGTGAGTAAGGGTCCGGGTTCTTACACCGGGCTCCGTATAGGTGTTTCTGCTGCTAAGGGCTTGTGTTTTGCTTTGGAAATACCTCTTATTTCAATTCCTACACTAGAAGCACTAGCATATCAGGTAAAAAAATCGGATGGAATTATAGTGCCTATGATAGACGCAAGACGTTTAGAAGTATATTCCGCAGTTTTTTCAAATAAAAAATTTCAAATAAGAGATACAAGAGCTGAGGTACTAGACGACCATTCGTTTACTAATTATTTAAATGAAAATACTATCTATTTTATTGGCAATGGTGTAGAGAAATTTAAAACAATTTATAATCACAGCAATGCTATTTTTATGGATCAAAATTTACCATCGTCCAATGAAATGGGAATTTTGGCCGAAAATAAATATAAAAACAAAGAATTTGAGGATGTCGCTTATTTTGAACCCTATTATTTAAAAGATTTTATTACAGGATAAATCAACTCTTAAATTTTAAAAACATTTCCAAATCAGAAAAGCCAACTAATAGTTGGCTTTTTGTTTGCAAAAGGATTTATAAAAAAATAAAGATTTAAAAGCCTTGAATTTTGTCTAAATACTGTATTAATTTTTTAATATCTTTTTCGTTGTTTAAATCTAAATTTTGTTCTTTGGTATAACTCTCTACAATTTTTTTATTATCACCAAATGCTTTTAGTTTTTTATTTTTAGACCTTGGTAATTCTAGTGTTTTTCCATTTTTTGAGTAAATAGTATAAATGAAACGGTCTTCAAATCTTGCTAAGGTTGATCTTTCATAATTATTTTGAGCTTTTTTTGGTGGAAAATACTTCTTGGTTACTTTTTTTAATAAACTTAGATTATTCCCATCAAATATAACAAGATAGTAACCTTGACTCGGAATAAATACAAATGTATCGTTCATGATTTTCGCATAAATCTCTTTTGATTTTACAAGAGCTTTTGCCGATTCATCGTCATCGTTTAGGGATTTTTTGTATTCTATTTCATCAGCTACCGCATTGTACCTTAACGCTCCGTTGCTTAAAATCATTTCATTTTCTAAATAAACATCACCTAATAAAAAATCATTTACATAATAGGGTGTTCCATCGTATTTTTCTGGGGTGGCTGGATCATAAAGATTCCGAGTATCAAAAACGTCAGCACTGTAAACAAATAATTCTGTTTTAAATTGGGTATTTCTATTTTGAGAAAAACCAATTGAGCAAGCAAAACATAACACTATTAAAGTGTTGTTAATTATCTTTTTCATTGTTTTAAATTTATTGTTATATTTTTTTTTATAAAGATAGTACAATAATTTAGACACAAATTGTGCCAAACTTTATTTATAAATAGAGACGGTTTAAAAATTCAGATTTTTTTTAAAAGCATTCTTAAAAAAAAGTTTTTTATCCTTCTTTATATCTAAAACAATTAGAAAGCAAGGAGTAAAAATTGTTATAAAGTGTTGTAATATTTAATAACTTCAATAAGACCCTCTTCTTTGTTGAGGTTGATTTTATTTTCTTTTGCAAACAATTTGACTTCTTTCGATTTATCGCCAAAAGCTTTCAATCGTTTACTTTTAGACCCAGGGA